>Ga0214917_10000557_pt1 | contig 48824 bp, 43 predicted proteins | sample LL_1208_BB_MetaG_FD_177983 | JGI IMG/M metagenome (GOLD analysis project Ga0214917, IMG submission 177983) | Freshwater microbial communities from Lake Lanier, Atlanta, Georgia, United States - LL_1208_BB | ecosystem: Environmental > Aquatic > Freshwater > Lake | place: USA: Georgia | collected... | reverse complement strand
AATGTCGAAAGCAAAATTCGAAAGAAATAAACCCCACGTGAACGTAGGAACGATTGGACACGTGGATCATGGAAAAACAACACTGACCTCTGCAATTACGACAGTGCTTGCAAAGAAAGGTTTTGCAGAAGCTCGTCGTTACGATCAAATCGATGCAGCTCCTGAAGAGAAAGAACGCGGAATTACGATTGCGACATGTCACGTGGAATATCAGAGTGACAATCGTCACTATGCGCACGTGGATTGCCCAGGTCACGCTGACTACGTGAAGAACATGATCACGGGTGCTGCGCAAATGGACGGCGCTATCTTAGTAGTGAGCGCTGCGGATGGTCCAATGCCACAAACTCGAGAGCATATTTTGTTAGCTCGCCAAGTGGGTGTTCCCGCGATGGTGGTGTTCTTGAACAAAGTCGACATGGTCGATGATAAAGAACTTTTAGACTTAGTGGAATTAGAAGTGCGAGAGCTTCTGTCCAAATACAAATTCCCTGGCGATGAAATCCCAGTGGTTAAAGGTTCCGCACTCAAAGCTTTAGAAGGTGACACCAGTGAACTGGGTGAGCCCGCTATCCTTAAATTGGTGGAAGCTTTAGATAGCTATATCCCGCTTCCTGCACGTCAAAAAGACAAGCCTTTCTTGATGGCTGTTGAAGACGTGTTCTCGATTCAAGGTCGCGGTACTGTGGTGACAGGCCGTATTGAGCGTGGAACCATCAAGCTCAACGACGAAGTGGAAATTGTCGGTATCCGACCCACTAAGAAAACTGTCGTTACCGGTATTGAAATGTTTAGAAAGCTTCTGGATCAAGGGGAAGCTGGAGACAACGTTGGGGTCCTCTTACGAGGTATCAACAAAGAAGACGTTGAGCGCGGTCAAGTGCTCTGTGCTCCTGGCACCATCACCCCGCACAAAAAGTGCAAAGCTGAAGCTTATATTTTAACTAAAGAAGAAGGTGGACGTCACACTCCCTTCTTCACAGGGTACCGCCCTCAGTTCTACTTCCGTACTACGGACGTAACTGGGGTTGTCACTCTGCCTAAAGGAGTTGAAATGGTCATGCCTGGCGATAACGTTGCTGTGGAAGTTGAACTCATCACTCCAGTTGCCATGGAAAAAGAAGTCCGCTTCGCGATTCGCGAAGGCGGTCGTACCGTCGGCGCGGGTGTCGTGACAGAAATTCTGGAGTAAACTATGCAGACCATTTTCAACATGGAATGCCAAGAGTGCAAACGGAAGAACTATACGAGCACGAAGAACAAGAGCAAACACTCGGATCGTATTGAACTTCCCAAGTATTGTAAGCATTGCCGACGGCATACTAAGCACAAAGAAGTTAAAGCTTAATCTGCTTGAACTAGCGGCTTGGCCGAACTTTGTAGGGCGCTAGCTCTAATTGGTAGAGCGGCGGATTCCAAATCCGTAGGTTCTCGGTTCGAGCCCGAGGCGCCCTGCTCTTTTCTAACTCTTCGGATTCTTGGGGCTTTTAGGCGCTGGACGCTTTAAAAGCCCCAAGTTTCAAAAAAATTCAAAAGTCACGCTCATTTACTTGAAATTTGTGAAGTTTTACGGCACAACTGTGCGTTACTTATGGACAGCCGAAAAATTATTGTTGGATGTTATTTAGGCGCAAGCGCCTTAGTTTGGTTTCTGGTGCGTAGTTTTGCGCAGTGGCTGAACTTTACTTTTTACCAAGTACGCAAATTACCTGGCAGTGAAGTCATTCGCGAAATACTTCCTGTAGCAGGTGGCTTGATTACATTTCTTATTCTGCTCCGTCATCCCAAAGTGAATGCAACTATGGATGATGTGATTTCAGAATTAAAAAAAGTGACATGGCCCGCAGCAGATGACGTAAAAAAATCAACGATTGTAGTCATGGTTTGTATTTTATTAGCAAGTGGTCTGCTAGCACTTTTCGATTTGTTTTTCGGAAAAGTGGTTGGCTTTTTATTGAGTTAAAAGAGAGGCAATTGTGTCAGGCGACGAAAATCAAAAACCTGAAGAAACTGTAAAGTCTGAATCGGTCGATACTCCAGCTGCTGATGGCGCAACTCCGACTGATACTGGCTCTCAGGAACTCCTTTGGTATGTAGTGCACACGTATAGTGGCTTTGAACAAAAAGCAAAGTTGGCTCTACAAGAACGCATTCGACAAAACAAAATGGAAAGTTCTTTTGGAGAAATTCTTATTCCGTCAGAGAACGTAATTGAGCTGGTGCGCGGTGAAAAGAAGACCACCAGCCGTAAATTTTTTCCAGGCTACATGCTGGTAAAAATGAAGCTCAACGACAATACATGGCATTTAGTTAAAAACACTTCTAAGATCACTGGCTTTGTCGGAAATGCGACTCGCCCACCCGCTGTGCCCGAAGAAGAAGTTTTACGCATCACCAACCAAATGGAGCAAGGCACTTTGAAGCCACGTCCTAAAGTGGAGTTCGAAGAAGGTGAAAGCGTCCGAGTCATTGATGGTCCGTTTGTGAACTTCAACGGCGTGGTAGAAGAAGTGAAGCCAGATAAAGGCAAATTACGAGTTTTGGTCAGCATCTTTGGTCGTTCGACACCTGTGGAATTGGATTTTGTGCAGGTTGAGAAAAACTAAGATTTTTTAAGGAAACGAAGGTAGTCAGATGAAAAAACTTACGGCTCTAGTAAAGCTTCAAATTCCAGGGGGAAAAGCGAATCCTTCTCCTCCGGTTGGCCCAGCGTTAGGTCAACATGGTGTGAACATCATGGATTTCTGTAAGCAGTTCAACGCAAAAACACAGAATGCCAATGGAATGATCATTCCTGTAGTGATCAGCATTTATCAGGATCGATCATTCACATTCATCACAAAGACACCACCCGTTGCAGTGCTACTCAAAAAAGCTGCAAATATCGTTCAGGGTTCTGGCACTCCCAACAAAACTAAAGTTGGAAAAGTGACTATGAAACAGGTGGAAGAAATTGCAAAAACTAAAATGCCTGATTTGAACTGCGTAGATTTAGACTCTGCGATTCGTCAAGTCACTGGCACGGCTCGAAGCATGGGCCTCGACGTCGTAGGTTAGGAGAATAAAATGCCAAAAGGTGGAAAACTATATAAAGCCAATGCTGCGAAAGTGGATCGCGCAAAAAAATATTCGGTGGAAGAGGCTCTCTCCGTCATTGAAAGCTACCAAGCTCGTAAATTTGATGAGTCCGTAGAATTAGTGGTGAAGTTGGGCGTTGACCCCAAGCAATCGGATCAAATGGTCCGAGGTGCAACAGTTCTACCGAACGGAATTGGGAAGACCATCCGAGTTGCATGTTTCGTTCGCGGAGATGCTGAACGAGAAGCACGAGAAGCAGGCGCAGATTTTGTGGGCAATGACGACTTGATCGAAAAGATCGAAAAAGGCTGGTTGGAATTCGACCGCTTGTTGACGACCCCTGAGTTCTTGAAAGACCTCACTAAAGTCGCCAAAGTGTTGGGTCCCAAAGGCCTGATGCCGAATAAAAAGACAGGTACCGTCAGCTCTGAAATTGGCAAAGCCATTAAAGAACAGAAGCTGGGTAAAGTGGAATATAAGGTGGAAAAAGCCGGAATTCTGCATACCGTGATTGGTAAAAAGTCGTTCGGCACGCAAAAGCTGAAAGAAAATTTTGCGGTCCTCTACGAAAACATTCTGAAAGCAAAGCCTTCCACTTCGAAAGGCGTTTATATTCGGAAAGTAGCTCTAGCTCCCACGATGGGGCCTAGCGTTATCGTAGATCCCGCTTCAGCAGAAGCATTGGCACGAGGATTGTAAGAAAGCCGTTGACACCCTCTCAAAACAGGTATTTAAATTACGGCTCACAATTGGGCACCTTATAGAGTAGTTGTAGGAGTTTTCCTTGAATCGTACTGAAAAAGAGCAATTCGTCAGCGATCTCACTAAAGGAGTGGATGGCGCACAAGCCATTGCACTCATGGCTTTCAATAAACTCACTGTGGAACAAATGACTTTGTTCCGCTTGGGACTAAGAAAGCAAAACGTACGGGTGAAAGTACTCAAAAACACCCTGGCTAAACGCGTTTTTGAAAAGACCCCCTATAAATCGGTCACTGAACACTTAGAAGGGCCTACTCTGCTCGCTTACAGTGATAAAGATCCTGTAATAGCTGCCAAAGCCATCGTGGAATGGCTCAGTAAAGAAAATTTTGATTTAAAACTAAAAACCGGGGCTGCTCTCGGACAAATGATGTCTGCAGACCAGATGAAAGCCCTTTCCAAACTACCTGGAAAGAACGAGCTCTTTGTGGGCTTCTTATGGGCTTTAAAATCACCCCCCACCAAGTTTCTGTATGCTCTTCAAGATACGCCGCGTAAGCTGGGTTACGCGCTTGTAGCTTTAAGGGATATGAAGCAGAAAGCGTCTTAAAAGAGACTTTTGAATTATTAATAGGAGGAGTCACAATGGCAGTCACAGAAGAACAAGTTTTTGAGTTTTTTGATAACGCGAATTTACTTCAAGTTTCAGAATTCATTAAAAAGTTTGAAACCCGTTATGGAGTCAGCGCAGCTGCTCCCGTTGCTGTAGGAGTTCCTGCAGCTGGTGGAGCTGCAGCCGGAGCTGCTCCTGCTGAAGAAAAAACAGCTTTTGATGTTGTTTTAGTGGATGGTGGCGCTCAAAAAGTGAACGTCATTAAAGAAATCCGTGGATTCACAACTCTCGGATTGAAAGAAGCTAAAGACCTCGTGGAAGGCGCCCCAAAAACATTAAAAGAAGGCGTCACCAAAAAAGAAGCTGAAGAAATCAAGAAGAAGCTCGAAGCTGTTGGTGCAAAAGTAGAGTTGAAATAGTACGGCAGTTTTGTACACGCTCTTTTTTGTTTGCAGTTTAGTCAACTTTCCTAGGCCCGTTTTCGGGGAGGACTTGGTATGAGTACAGCTTCAGGTTTTTTTGGCCAAAAACGTTTCCGCAGAGAGTTTGGGAAGTTTCCCCAGCTCATTGATATCCCAGATCTGATAGAAGTACAAAAGCGGTCTTATGATCTCTTTCTTCAAGCGGAAACGGATCCCCATAAACGTGAAGCAACAGGGTTAGAAGGTGTTTTCAAGTCGGTTTTTCCAATTAGCGACTTTAATAACACTTCTAGCTTAAATTACGACTGCTACGTCCTTGAAACCCCGAAATACGACATCGACGAATGCAGAAGCCGAGGCATGAGCTTTGCGGCGCCTTTGAAAGTGACCGTCCGCTTAGAAGTGTATGAAGTGGACGAGCAAACCGGCACTCGAAACATTAAAGACGTTAAAGAACAGGAAGTCTATTTAGGTGAAATTCCGTTGATGACCAATCGCGGAAGCTTCATCATCAATGGTACCGAGCGAGTGGTTGTGAGTCAGCTGCATCGCTCTCCTGGTGTTTTCTTCGATCACGATAAAGGCCTTTCCCACGCCAGCGGAAAACTCCTTTATTCAGCTCGTATTATTCCTTACCGTGGCTCTTGGTTGGATTTCGAATTTGACCATAAAGATGTCATTTACGTTCGGATTGATCGCAGAAGAAAACTGCACGTTTCTGTACTCCTGAAAGCATTAGGTTACAGCGTTGAAGAGCTATTGCACTACTTCTATGACCAAGAGACCATTTATCTCGGCAAAGGCGATAAATACTTCATCTCTTTTGATCCTAAATTGTATGCGGGTCAACGGACTACGCAAGATTGGGTCGATGAGAACGGAAAAATCATTGTTGAAAAAAACAAGAAGTTCACCGCTTCGGTCCTCAAAAAGATAGAAGAACAAAAAATCAAACGTTTTCCAATTTCTCGTGAAGGTGTTGTGGGTAAAATCTGCTCTCAAGACGTCATCGACTTGGAAACAGGCGAAGTCTTGTTAGAGTGCAACGAAGAAGTCACGGAAGAGAAGATTGATTTACTCATCAGCAAAAAGGTGACTGAATTCAAGGCTATCTACTCAGACCGCGTGAACGTCGGCACTTACTTCCGAGACACCTTAATTCAAGACAAAGTAAATTCCCGAGACGAAGCAGTCATTGAAATTTACAGACGTCTACGCCCTGGAGATCCTCCGACACTTGAAACAGCCCGTGCTTTATTTGATGGGTTGTTCTTTGATGCAACTAAGTACGATCTGTCCAAAGTAGGACGTCTCAAAATCAATCACAAATTTGGATTCAAAACACCTATTGAGAACACCACGTTGACCAAAGAAGATATCATGGCCACCGTGAAGTACTTGATCGATCTCAAAAACGGAAAAGGCACCATTGATGACATCGATCACTTAGGCAATCGTCGCGTTCGTGCAGTTGGTGAACTCCTTGAAAACCAGTTCCGAGTGGGTTTAGTGCGGATGGAGCGCGCCATTCGAGAGCGCATGAGCTTGCAAGATGTTGAAACTCTCATGCCACACGACCTCATCAACGCAAAGCCCGTTTCTGCTGTGGTGAAGGAATTCTTTGGAAGCTCTCAATTGTCACAGTTCATGGATCAAACCAATCCATTATCTGAAGTCACTCACAAACGCCGTTTGTCTGCCCTCGGACCTGGCGGTCTGACTCGGGAACGTGCAGGTTTCGAAGTGCGCGACGTTCATGCAACTCACTACGGTCGTATTTGTCCGATTGAAACCCCTGAAGGTCCAAACATCGGTTTGATTTCCTCTCTGTCCACTTACGGACGAGTGAATGAATACGGTTTCATCGAAACTCCATACCGTCAGTTAAAAGACGGTAAAGTCACTGAAGCTGTAACTTTCTATTCAGCTCTGGAAGAAGAGAACCACACTATTGCTTCCGCGAAGGTTCCTTTGGAAGCTGGGAAAATTGGCCCCGATTTCGTATCTGCTAGAAAACAAGGCGAAGTTGTTCTTGTTCGCAAAGATGATGTGGACTTGATGGATGTAGCCCCCAATCAGCTGGTTTCTATTGCGGCATCTTTAGTGCCCTTTTTGGAAAACGATGACGCGAACCGAGCGCTAATGGGTGCGAACATGCAACGTCAGGCGGTTCCTCTTTTGAAAGCCTCTGCACCACTTGTTGGAACAGGCATGGAACGCCTAGTGGCGCGAGATTCAGGCGTCATGGTGACCGCAAAACACTCGGGTGTCGTTGATTTCGTCGATGCTAGCCGTATAGTGGTTCGTATTGACGATAAAGAAGTGGGCACAGGTTCCGGTGTGGATATTTACAATTTAGTAAAATATCGTCGCTCCAATCAAAACACCTGCATCAACCAAAAGCCTATTGTGACAGTCGGAGAACGCGTTCAAAAAGGCGATGTCCTTGCTGACGGTCCTTCCACTGACATGGGAGATTTAGCGCTGGGGCAGAACATCGTCGTGGCGTTCATGCCTTGGGGTGGCTACAACTTCGAAGACTCTATTTTGCTCAGTGAAGAACTGTTAGTGAAAGATACTTTCACTTCGATTCACATTGAAGAATTTGAATGTGTGGCTCGAGATACCAAATTGGGTAAAGAAGAAGTCACTCGCGACATTCCCAACGTGAGCGAAGAGCAACTCATGAACTTAGACAGTTCTGGGATCGTCCGCATTGGTGCTGAAGTTAAACCGGGCGATATCTTAGTGGGCAAAATCACACCCAAAGGTGAAACTCAGCTCAGTCCTGAAGAAAAACTGCTCCGGGCAATCTTCGGAGAAAAAGCTGGCGATGTGAAAGACACTTCCCTGCGCGTTTCTCCAGGAATCGTCGGTACCGTGATCGGTGCCCAAGTATTTTCACGTGAAGGTGCAGACAAAGATGAACGTACAGCTAGCATGATTGCTGAGGAAGAAAGTCGTCTCAGAAAAGATGAGGCTACAGAAGTACGTATCATCCAAGAAGCAGCTAAGAACAAAATCGCTAGATTTGTCCTAAACAAAACGACAACCTCAAAACTGTTGGATTCCAGCGGTGAAAATCAGATCCTTCAAAAAGGTGATGTGATCACTGAAGAAGTTTACAGCAGAATCCCCTACGATTTACTCAAACACTTGCCCTTGTCTGCTGAAGTAGAAGCTCAAGTGGCCCATAATTTGAGTGCTGTTGATACTCAGATCCAAGGCATTCGGGCTCTTTTTGATGAAAAAGTCGTAAAGCTAAAAAAAGGCGACGAGTTGCCCCCTGGCGTGATCAAAATGGTGAAGGTCTATGTAGCCATTAAGCGTAAGATCGCAGTGGGCGATAAAATGGCTGGCCGTCACGGTAATAAAGGGGTGGTCTCCCGAGTGCTTCCTTTAGAAGATATGCCCTACTCAGAGGATGGGACTCCAGTTCAGATCGTTCTGAACCCCTTAGGCGTTCCCTCTCGTATGAATGTGGGACAAATTTTGGAATCTCACTTAGGCCGTGCTGCTTATGGTCTGGGCGTCCGAGTTCAGGAACTCCTGAACAACTGGAACGAAACTGAATTGAAAGCGCTCTTGAAACGCTTCTTCTCGCAAAAGAATCTGCAGCAGGAAATCGATACCCTGGATGCTGATGCTTTAAGAAGAATGGCTCAACGCCTGAAGTTGGGAGCACATACCGCAACTCCAGTGTTTGATAGCGCTACTGAAAATGAAATCAGCGCTTGCTTAAAAGCAGTCGGACTTCCTGAAAACGGACAACAAATTCTATTTGATGGCCGCACGGGTGAGCCCTTCAAGCATGATGTGACTGTAGGAACCATGTACGTTCTGAAACTCCATCACTTGGTTGATGAGAAAATCCATGCTCGAAGCATTGGACCGTACAGCTTGGTTACCCAACAGCCCTTGGGCGGTAAGGCTCAATTCGGGGGTCAGCGACTTGGGGAGATGGAAGTGTGGGCACTCGAAGCGTATGGAGCTGCTTATTGCTTGCAAGAACTTCTCACAGTCAAATCAGATGATGTGGCTGGAAGAACGCGCATGTTTGAAGCTATCGTCAAAGGCGAAAACGTGCTCGAACCTGGCTTGCCAGAGTCGTTTAACGTTCTAGTGAAAGAGCTTCAAAGCTTGGCATTGGATGTCGAACTCGTTGAGGATATAAACGTATGAAAGATCTCTTAAATTTCTTTGATAAACCGAAAGATCCTCTTTCCTTTAAAGCTGTAAAAATAGCTTTAGCGAGTCCGGAGAAAATCCGGTCTTGGTCCTATGGCGAAGTTAAAAAGCCAGAGACCATCAACTATCGTACTTTCAAGCCTGAGCGAGATGGTCTGTTCTGCGCTAAAATCTTCGGGCCTGTTAAGGATTATGAGTGCAATTGCGGCAAATATAAACGCATGAAGCACAGAGGCGTCGTATGTGAAAAGTGCGGCGTGGAAGTGATCCAATCTAAAGTCCGTCGGGAACGCCTGGGGCACATTGAACTCGCTACTCCAGTTGCACATATTTGGTTCCTTCGCAGCTTGCCGAGTAGAATCGGGGCTGTTTTGGACATTTCTCTGAAAAACTTAGAGCGCGTCCTTTACTGCGAAGCCTACGTTGTGATGGATCCGGGCAAGACCCCTTTAAAGAAATTCGAAGTCCTCAACGAAGACGAGTTGAGCCAAGCCCGCAAACTTTACAAGAACGATTTTAAATCAGGCATTGGGTCCGATGCAGTTCGCGAGTTACTTCGAGAAGTCGATGGCCCTTCCCTAGCTAAAGAATTGCGCGCTCAGTTGGCAAAAACAACGAGTGAAACGGCTCAAAAAGCCTTGGCTAAGCGTTTGAAGGTCGTAGAAGCGTTCAATCAATCCAATAATAAGTTTGATTGGATGATGTTAGAAGTCATTCCAGTGATTCCACCGGACTTGCGTCCCCTGGTTCCATTGGATGGGGGGCGATTTGCTACTTCTGACTTGAACGATCTCTACCGCCGAGTGATCAACAGAAATAATCGTTTGAAACGTCTTCAAGAGCTGAATGCTCCTGAGATCATCATTCGAAACGAAAAGCGCATGCTCCAAGAAGCAGTTGATGCGTTATTTGATAACGGTCGTCGCGGCCGCACGTTCACTGGCCCTAACAAGCGCCCGCTGCGTTCTTTGAGTGATATGCTCAAAGGAAAACAAGGACGTTTTCGTCAGAACCTTTTAGGTAAGCGTGTGGACTACTCCGGTCGCTCTGTGATCGTGGTCGGTCCTGAGCTCAAACTGCATCAGTGCGGTCTCCCCAAGAAGATGGCTCTGGAACTCTTCAAGCCGTTTATTTTTAACAAGCTCGAACAACGTGGATTTGTCACTACCATCAAGAGCGCTAAAAAGATGGTGGAGCGAGAAAAAGAAGAAGTTTGGGATATTTTAGAAGAAGTCGTAAAAGAGCATCCAGTCCTTCTGAATCGTGCTCCGACGCTTCACCGTTTAGGTATCCAAGCGTTCGAACCCGTTTTGATTGAAGGCAAAGCTATTCAGCTGCATCCTCTGGTGTGCGCTACTTTCAACGCAGACTTTGACGGTGACCAAATGGCCGTGCACGTCCCGTTGTCTGTAGAAGCTCAGCTGGAAGCTCGCGTCCTCATGATGTCGACCAACAACATTCTCTCTCCTGCGTACGGAAAGCCCATTATTGATCCGACCCAGGATATTGTGTTGGGCATTTATTACATGACTCAACTGCGCTTAGGGGGCAAAGGGGAAGGAAAAACTTTCTCAGGTCCCGCAGAAGCTATTTACGCTCACCATGTGGGTGAAGTGGATCTGCACTCTCGAATCAATTGCCGTATCGCTGGGAAGCGATTTGAAACCACTCCAGGTCGTTTGATCTTGAGAGAAATTGTTCCCTCAGAAATTCCTTTTGATGATTACAACCGAGTGATGGACAAAAAAGCGCTCTCTGAACTTGTGGACTCCACATATCGAGCCGTTGGCAGCAAGCGCACTGTGATCTTGGCGGATAAGCTCCGCTCGTTAGGCTTTGAGTACGCCACCAAAGGTGGTGTCAGCATCTGTATGTCGGATATGAAAATTCCCGGCAAAAAAGCAGAACTCCTCTCCGAAGCTTATAAAGAGGTTCAGGAAATTCAGAACCAATACACGGAAGGTCTTATTACTGACGGCGAACGCTATAACAAAGTCGTCGATATTTGGGCCCAAATCACCGACCAAATCTCAGAAGAGCTCATGGCTGAACTTTCTGTCGACTGGGTCTTTGATGCTAAAGCCAATAAAAAAGTGGCAGTGCCCTCCCTGAATCCCATTTATATGATGGCTGACTCAGGCGCTCGAGGTAGCGTGGCTCAGATTAAACAGTTGGCAGGGATGCGGGGTCTCATGGCCCGTCCTTCCGGCGAAATCATTGAGACACCAATTACCGCAAATTTCCGCGAAGGATTGGATCCGCTCCAGTACTTCATTTCAACTCACGGCGCTCGTAAAGGGTTGGCTGATACAGCGCTCAAAACAGCGCATTCCGGTTACTTGACACGTCGATTAGTGGACGTAGCTCAAGACTTGGTGGTCAGTGAGTTTGACTGTAAAACTTCGGAAGGTATTGAAATCAGCGCTTTGGTAGAAGGCGGAGAAATCATCGAAGGCATTGGCGACCGAATCTTAGGTCGAACCGCGCTAGATGATATCAAAGATCCGTACTCCGATAAGGTCATTGTCCAAGCGAATCAGCAAATTGATGAAAACTTGGTGGATCAAATCAGCGAAGCCGGAATTGAAAAAGTCATCATCCGTTCCGGGCTGACTTGTAAAACTATCACTGGCATTTGTAGCTTGTGTTATGGCCGTGATCTGGCACGTGGACACTTGGTGAACATGGGCGAAGCGGTGGGTATTATTGCAGCTCAATCGATTGGTGAACCTGGAACACAGCTCACCATGAGAACCTTCCACGTGGGAGGTGCTGCAAGCCGACGTGCTGAGCAAAGTTCACTCGAAGTGCGCCACGAAGGTACGATTAAATTAGTCCGTACCAATTTGGTGAAGGATCGGGCCGGTACATTTACTGTGATGAATCGTAACGGCGAATTAGCTGTTATTGATGAAACGGGCCGTGAACGTGAGCGCTATCAGTTGGTTTATGGAGCCAAATTGACTGTCAACGATGGCAGCAAAGTGAAAAAAGGACAGAGTGTTGCTACTTGGGATCCTTACACGGTACCCGTTCTGTCTGAAGCTGGCGGGAAAGTTCAATTTGTCGATATTCAGGAAGGCCTATCCATTTCTGAGCAAGTGGACGAAGTCACAGGTCTTTCACGAAGAGCGATTATCGATTCCCGAGACACGGATTTAAGACCTCGCTTGGTGGTTCTAGACAAGTCCGAAGAAGTCAAAGCTACTTATATGCTGCCTGTGGGCGCTAACTTAGTAGTGTTTGACGGCGACGAAATCTTCCCTGGAGACGTTATTGCGAAGATTCCTCGTGAAACCACAAAGACAAAGGATATCACCGGGGGTCTTCCCCGCGTGGCCGAACTCTTTGAAGCTCGAAAGCCCAAAGAAATTGCGGCAATCAGTGACGTGGATGGCGTAGTTTCCTTCGGTAAAGACAGCAAAGGAAAACGTAAACTCATCGTTACTCCAGAGCATGGCGAACCCCATGAGTACTTGATCCAAAAAGGCAAACACATCAGTGTTCGCGAAGGCGATCATGTACGCGCCGGAGAAGCTTTGATGGACGGCGCTGCAAATCCGCACGATATTCTGCGAATCCTTGGGGAAACCGCTTTATCGAAATACTTGGTGGATGAAATCCAAGAAGTTTATCGACTCCAAGGGGTAAGAATCAACGATAAGCACATTGAGTTGATTGTGCGTCAAATGTTGAAGCGTGTGAAGATTTCTGATCCGGGTGAAACGGACTTCTTGCATGGAGAAAATGTCGAAAAATGGCAGTTCCATACAGAGAATGAACGTGTCACTAAGTTGGGTAAAAAGACTGCGGTGGGAGAACCGTTATTGTTGGGTATCACCAAAGCTTCACTCAGTACCAACAGCTTCATTTCAGCAGCTTCTTTCCAAGAAACCACGAAAGTGCTGACCGAAGCAGCTATCCAAGGAAAAATGGACACCCTAAAAGGTCTCAAAGAAAACGTGATCATGGGTCGCTTGATTCCTGCGGGCACTGGTTTGGATGAATATCGCAAGTCCAGAATCGCTGTGCACCACATGGAAGCTGAAGTCACTGAGCCAGCTCCAGTCGCTGTAGGCCAACAACCAGCGGCTACAGTGCTAGGCTCTTCAGAAGCCAAGCTGTAATTTAAAAAGAATCAGTCCGACCGGGGGTCGAAAGGCCCCCGACGGAATTGGTCGGTATCTGCAACTACTCGGTGCTCCTCCCAAACCAACTCTGAAGCTCGCAAGCAATGATGCTTGAGTTGTCTTTCCCGCTCAGAAAAATGCGGATCATAGAGAGAATCTCCCACGAGTGGGAACCCCGCATTAGCTAAGTGGACACGCACTTGATGAGTCACGCCAGTCGTGCACTCCACTTCCCATAACGAATATCCCTCTTGGTTCATCAGCAAACAAGCTTTCGTTTGGGCAAGCTGGATAGGCTCTCGGCCTGGAGCTTCATCCGATACCACGAGCATTTTTCGAGGATCCGAGGGGCAATGCCCAATCAGTTCACTCATGTCTAGGCAGCTTTCCGAGGATTCCCCGATACACCAGGCCAGATATTTTTTGCTGACTTCTTTCTTTTGAAATCTTTCCCGCCATTTTTCATAGGCCTGGTGCGTTTTACACACCACCAACAAGCCACTTGTTCCGGCATCTAACCGATGGGGTGTAATTGTTGGTTGCACACCTGGAAACTCAATAGAAATGCTCTGGGATTGAGCATAAGCCCAGTGCGTGGGGGTCTCGGTTTCAAATAAGGAAAGGGGGTGGCTCGGCATTCCAGCTGGCTTGTCCACTATCCATTCGTCAACACTCTCCCATAAAATGGAAAGTGAGAGAAAGTTGTTTCCCTGACGAAGCCTTTCTAAATGGGTCTTGAGGGGGATGACCTCCAGTCGACTCACTTCAACGGAATCCCCTTTTTTAATTCGCCGCTGATCGAGTTGCACTAATCCATGTTCTAGGGCTTCCAGAACATGGCGCTTAGTGAGCGCTGGAAACAACTGTTGCACGGCTTTATCTGCGCGCATTTTGGGGTTCGGTTCAGCCATAGCTTAAGCTACCTGATTTCACAGAGGCGTCACAACCTTTTTCCTTTCCTTCATGCCCCGGGCTTGGCAGAGTGAGCTTGCATGAAAGTACCACACCACCCGCCTCATGATTGGGCTCGGTTCATCCGCTCTATCCGTCATTTCTTTGAAAGCCGAGGCTTTTTGGAAGTTTCCACACCGCTCTTAGTCCCCGCAGGGGCTTTTGAAAATGCAATTGATCCGCTCACCGTTCACTCTCAGGCTGAGTCTACCCAACTGCACACTTCTCCAGAAATGGAGATGAAGGTCGTATTGGCTGAAGTAAAGGCCCCTATTTTTCAAATCTGCAAATGCTTTAGAGACGATCCAGATACGGAGATCCACTTTAAGGAATTTCACATGCTGGAGTTCTATCGGCCACACTGCACCTATGAAACGACTCAGAAGGACGTCATAGAACTTCTTCTCACGATCACCCAAGCGCCCATTTCAACTCGTCGCATGTCCATTGATCAGCTCTTTCGTGAGAAAGTAGGGATCGAATTAGAAAAAGCTCCCACTGCAGAACAGCTCCTAAAAAAAGCTCTCGCATTAGGCTTAGATTCTTTGAGTTCTAATAACACCTGGGAAGATCTCTTTTTTCGGATCATGCTGGATAAAATCGAACCTTCCTTGGATCCCCAAGTCCCGACTCTGGTGACTGATTATCCGGCCAGCGTATCCACATTAGCCAAACCTAAGGATTCGTTCTGGGGTGAGCGCTTTGAACTCTTTTGGAAAGGAATGGAGCTTTGCAATGGAGCTACGGAACTCGTCTCTGAAAAACTCCTGCGTTCTCGGTATGAATTTGAATCCCGAGAGCGACAAAAAGTTGGGAAAGCTCCCCATCCGTTTCCCGAACGTTTAGCCGCTGTGATGCATAAACTTCCAGAGAGCTCTGGAGTTGCCGTAGGATTAGACCGCCTCTTTTGGGCCGTGCGCAGCCAAAAAACTTCTTAACGTTTGTAGGTTTTGAATCAATTGTTCGTGCGTTTTTCCTTGGAGGGTTAAATGTCCGAGCTTTCTTCCCGGTCGGCTTTCCTTCAAATAATCATGCACCACAATATCAGGAAACACTTCTTGAATTTGCTCGGTCCCCTGCCAGTTTCCAATAATGTTTCTCATCGCTGTATGACCCAGCGCCTGACTCCCTCCAAGTTCAAGCCCGAGCCCGGCTCTCAAATGGTTTTCAAATTGAGAAGTCTCAGCACCTTCAATGGTCCAATGGCCACTGTTGTGAACGCGACTGGCCATTTCATTCACCAAAAGCGCAGCTGAAGTCTCAAAGAGCTCAAGGACTAAGACGCCCACGTAGTCAACTGCTTGAAAAATTTTTTGAGCGTAAGATTCCGCAACCTTTTGCATGCTTTCCGTGACTGGAGCAGGAGCGATAGTTTCACTCAAAACGCCCTGAACATGGTGATTTTCGGCAAGTGGATAAAACTTCTCTTCTCCCCGAACACTCCGACAGGCTATCAACGAAAGTTCTCGCTGAAAGGGCACCCAACTTTCATATTCGAGCTCACTCCGTCCCAACTCAGCCCACGCAGTCTGGCACTCCCCCAAGTACCTGAGGCGCTTCTGGCCCTTTCCATCGTAACCGAGCTGATTCGTTTTCAAAATTCCAGGAAGTCCCAGAGTCTGAACTGCATCCATCAATGCGGACTCCTCGGTAATTAAAGCGTGTGGTGCAGTTGGAATTCCTAGACTGTTTAGAAACTTTTTCTGACGATACCGATTAGCAATGATTTCCAAAACGTAAAGGGAAGGAAAGAGTTTCTTTTCACACTCCCGGATCCCTCGTAAAGTAGTCACAGAGAGGTTTTCCCAATCATAAGTGATCCTGTCGTGGGCATCAAAAAACGACTGTAATTTTTCCTTGTCCAGAAACTGGGCTACTTGCTGCTCTGCCAATCCTTCCACACAAGGACTCCGCTCTGGTGCAAATGTCGTGAACTGAAGCCCTAATTTCTGCCCGGATTGAATGAGCATTCTAGCCAGTTGCCCCGCTCCCAGGATCCCTACCTTCATTTTTTATTCTTTCTCTTCTTTAAGGATGGAATCGAAAGCACTCGCTGCGTCTGTTTTTTTCGATAGTTCACGAGTTTTTTCTTCAGCTGGACATCATTCAAACTCAGAATGGCAACGGCCAGTAACGCTGCATTGACTGCGCCCGCAGGCCCTACAGCTAATGTTCCCACAGGAATTCCCTTGGGCATTTGGTTAATGGAAAGCAAAGAATCCAATCCCTTCAGAGTGGAGGTTTCCACAGGAACTCCAAGAACGGGAAGAGAAGTCTTCGAAGCTAACATGCCCGGCAAATGAGCCGCTCCTCCTGCACCAGCAATCACCACATGAACCCCTTGTTGTTCAAGGGACTCAGAAAACTCAAATAAATAATCAGGAGTTCGATGAGCAGAAACCACTTTGGCTTCATGAACTACTGAAAAGCTCTCCAGGATTTGTGCGGCATGCTTCAAAGTGGCCCAATCCGATTCCGAACCCATCACAATCATAACCACCGGTTTCATGCCGTACGTCCTCCCTCTTGATAAAGCCGATAAAATTTCTCAAACAATCCCTTTTTCTGAATCAACTCTTGAATGGTGCCAAACTCCTCTACTTTGCCCTGTTCCATCACCAAGACTTGGTCACATTTCTCAATGGTCGACAATCGGTGTGCGATGATCAGCGAGGTTCGTCCTTTTAGCAGTTCCTGTATGGCATCCATTAGCCGTGTTTCAATAGCCGTGTCTAAATGCGCAGTAGCTTCATCTAAAATCAATATTTCGGGATTCAAAACCAACGTTCGAGCAAATGCGAGGAGTTGTCGCTCTCCTAATGAGAGATTATGACCGCCTTCCTGAATGGCGAGATCCAGCCCTCCCCTTCCTGAGATAAAATCCCACACATGCACTTTTTTGCATTGCTCAATCAACCACGCATCAGATGGTGGGGTCTGGGAGAGGATCAAATTATCACGAACTGTCCCCTCAAAGAGATACACGTCCTGAGGAATAAAACCGACATGCCGACGCAATAAATTTTGAGGCCAATCTTCCAACGAACTGTTACCTAAAACTATTTTTCCAGACTCAATCTCATAGAACTTTAGAAGTAAGCGCGCCAAAGTGGACTTCCCACTACCGGTCGCTCCCACAATGGCTAAACTTTTTCCTGGCTCCAGTTGGAAGCTCACGCCATCCAGTGCTTTTTCTTTTCTGCCCTTGTAGGTGAAGCTTACTTCCTCAAAAGTTAGCCCACAGGGTTTGGGAATGTGTTCCGCATGAATTTTACCGAGCGCAGGATTTTCTGGGGCCTCCTCAAAAATATGAGCCACCCGCTCCGCTGATACCAACGCAGAAAGCACCACATTGTATTTTTCCACCAAATCCCGGATGGGTTGAAAAAGGTTTCGAATGTAGGCCAAAAAAGCAACGAGCACCCCAACGCTTAACTCGCCACGAATCACCCACCATCCACCGACTCCTAAGAGGGTTGCCATAGAAATTCCATTCAGTACGTTAGCCCAGGGCTGCACCTGGGCATAAGCTTCTATGGAATGCATCAATGCTTCTTGATGATGTGAAACAATACCGTCAAAAGTAGCCTTACGCTCAGCTTGGGCACCTAATCGATGGATGGTGGCCATCGCTGCTATGTTCTCTCCTAAAAACCCATTGATCTCAGACAAGCGATTCCTGGCTTCTCGATAGGCTTCAGATAGTTTCTTCCCAAAATACTGAATAGCCCAAATAACCCCAGGAAAAGTTAACAGCACCAGAAGCCCTAATTTCCAATCCAGCAGGACCATGGCAATCATAGTTCCAAAAATGACCATCACATCCAGCGCTAACACGGACATTGAAGCGGTGAATAACTCACTCAGAGATCGTACATCATTGATCACGCGAGTGATCAACCGGCCGCTAGATTGGTGATCAAAAAACGTGAGTGGCAACCGGACAATACGGTCAAATACCTGTAGCCGTAGTTGTTGGGTGATCAGTAACCCCGTAGTTTGGATAGTATAAGCCTGAAGCATCTCAGAAATGGCTTTACCAGTAATCACCAGCAAAAATGCTAAACAGACATACAACAACTCGCGCCATTGTGGCTTTGAAGCCACTACGACATCCGCAGCCTTTCCAATCAACAAGGGACCCATGAGATCCAAAGTAGTGGTGATCACAATCAGAGCGAGCCCCGCCAAAAGGCGCCTTTTAAATTGATGGATGCGCGGCCACAGCTTCTTTAAGGTATTCCAACTGCTGATAGCTTTCATAGCTCCGCCTCCGCATCACCCGCAGGCGTTGGCTCCACCCTGCCTTCAATACGCTCACGCTCAACTTCCCGCTCACTCTCACGCCAGAGCGATCGATAAAGAGCACATGAACGCAATAATTCGGGATGGCGTCCGCGAGCAATCACTTGGCCACGCTCCAGAACCCACACTTCATCCATTCGAGGCATCACTGCTAATCGATGAGAGGCGAACAAAATGGATAACTGGGGATAGGCATCAAAGAATCTCTCAATAATTTGTTGTTCACGTTCCACATCCACAGCTGAAAAACAATCATCCAATAACAAAATCTCCGGCGATCTCACAAGCGCGCGTGCCAGGGCCACCCTTTGCTTTTGACCTCCAGACAAAGTCACGCCTTTTTCACCAATAAAAGTATTTAGCTGATGCTCCAGCGTGAGTACTTCATCTAAGACCCCCGCGACATAGAGCGCCGACCGAAGCTGGTCTTCAGAAATGGGGCGTTCAATTCCTTTGGTTAAATTCTTGGCAATGCTCTCACCAAACAAGACCACTTGTTGTTCAACACTTCCTATCCGTGTTCGCAGCTCCGATAAGGAGATATTGGTAATATCCGTTCCCTTCAAAAAGCAACTGCGAGCAGGCGTTTCATATAACCGTAACAAAAGATGAAATAGTGTCGTTTTTCCACACCCCACCGGCCCTACCAAGCCCACTTTTTTTCCTGGCATTAAATCTAAATCTCTTAAATTCAGGGAAAAGGCATGAGATTGTGTTTCATCAAAGGAAAACTGTAACTGACTGATGAACAGCTCTGCGTCTTCCCGTTTTTTTTCGTTCTCAGGATACTGATCCTGAATGGGAGGCTCCTGAAGGATAGCCTCAATCCGACGTTCAGCGGCTTTCGCTTCCCGAGTCATCGTAACAGACCAACCGATGGCTTCCATGGGCCACGACAGTTGAACCACAAAACGCTGAAAAGCAATGAAAGTTCCAACTGAGATCGCTCCTAATAAAACTTCTCGCCCCCCGAAAAGCAAAATGAAAAATGTTCCCAACTGAGTGATGAGGCCTAAACTTGGGGAAAACACAGACTCAAACTTCGCTAGAATTTGCCCCTCATGCACGTAGGCTTCGCTCAGTTGTCGGAAGCGCTGCTCAGAGTGATTCTCCAAAACAAGTGATTTAACAATTCGAATCCCTGAAAATATTTCCTGAGCATAAGCGCTCATTTGAGACAAACGCGCTTGCATCTTCTCGAAAAAGAAATCGATGCGATTTCCAATCTTCGCCGTGAGAATAGGAACGAGCGGATAGAAAGCAAAAGTCAACAACGTCAATTTCCAAGAGAGCCAGAACATCGCCGGAACCAGCATGACAAACATGATTACAGCATCCAAAGCGACCAAAATACCGGGCCCCAAGGCCATGCGAATAGATTCAATGTCATTTGTGGCTCGAGACATCAAATCTCCCGTTTTGTTCTTTTGATACTGACGTAACGGAATAGTCTGTAAGTGCCCGTAGAGTTCTTTTCTTAAATCACACGCTACAAAATTTGCCGTTCCAATCAAATAAACTCGCCACCAGTACCGTCCAACAGATTGGAGGATCATGACTCCTAAGTAGGCTCCAGCGCTCCACCATACGGTGGCCAGCGCTCGAGGGACCAATGCATCCATTGCCGTTTTGACAAGTAGCGGCTGAACTACGTTGAGAAAATCTACAAAAAGGAGCCAAAGAAAACCCCAAGTATAGGGCTTTCGATATTTGATAAGAAATCGACTGAACGGGTAGTCTTTTATCCGCTTTTTTACGCTCAACTCAATGATTTTATTGTTTTTTTTCACACCGTTCTTTTGACTTTCTCCCATGAGAGTCCATATTATGCATGAAACCCGCAAATGTGGGAGGAGAAACTCAATGAATTTAAATCAGTTCACAGTAAAGGCACAAGAAGCAGTTGTAGATGCCCAAAGTTTGGCAGTTAAAAAGAGCCACCAGACTGTGGATCCTGAACATTTACTCTTTACGTTATTGAAACAGGAAGACAGTTTAGTCGCCGAGTCCTTGGCGAAACTCCAATCTCGTTTGCCTCAAACGCTGCTTCAGGAAGTCGAAGCTGAAATCGCTAAAAAGCCCCAAGTGCACGGAAACGTACAGACTTACTTATCTCCCACTTTAAATAAAGTTCTAGTTCAGTCGGAGGAGGAATCGAAAGCCCTGCGGGATGATTTTATCAGCACTGAGCACCTCATGTTGGCGTTGTTTTCACTCAAGGATGGCCAAGTACCAGCGTTGTTCCAAAAGAATCGTCTCAATAAAACCCTGTTTTTGGAGGCACTCAAGAAAGTTCGAGGTACTCAACGAGTGACAGATCAAAATCCCGAGGAAAAATTTAATGCGTTAGAAAAGTACTGCCGGGATCTCACCCAAGCCGCAGGCAACGGACGACTGGATCCAGTGATTGGCAGAGACAGCGAAATTAGAAGAGTGATTCAAGTGCTTTCTCGCCGCACTAAAAACAATCCCGTGCTGATAGGTGAGCCCGGGGTTGGAAAAACCGCGATTGTCGAGGGATTGGCGCAACGGATCGTCGCTAAAGATGTTCCAGAAAGTCTCAAAGGAAAACGACTCCTCGCACTTGATATTGGTTCGTTGGTCGCGGGCGCTAAGTATCGAGGGGAATTTGAAGACCGTCTAAAAGCAGTTCTAAAAGAAGTTACTGCAGCCCAAGGCGGCATCATCCTTTTTATCGATGAGTTACATACCGTAGTCGGCGCGGGCAAAGCTGAAGGAAGCATGGATGCTTCGAACATGTTGAAGCCCCAACTAGCTCGTGGAGAACTCCGGTGCGTGGGTGCAACAACACTCGATGAATACCGGCAATACATTGAAAAAGATTCCGCTCTAGAACGACGCTTTCAACAGGTTTATGTGGGTGAGCCCTCCGTGGAGAACACAGTTTCTATTCTGCGAGGTCTCAAGGAAAAATATGAAGTCCACCATGGGATTCGCATCACTGATAGTGCCATTGTTGCAGCTGCCAAACTCTCAGATCGCTATATCACTAATCGACAACTTCCCGATAAAGCGATCGACTTAATTGATGAAGCCGCTTCTAAACTTCGAATTGAAATTGATAGCTTGCCGACTGAAATCGATGAAGTGGAGCGCAAAGTGATCCAATTGGGTGTCGAGCGTGAAGCACTCAAGAAGGAAACTTCTGCAAACTCTGAGAGCCGAAGAAAGGAGATTGAAAGCGATATACAAGAGCTGAACGCTTCCGTTGCTAAAATGAAAAAGCAGTGGACTGCGGAAAAAGAGTTGATCGCTCAGGCGTCTCAACTCAAAGAGCAACTCGAAAATACCCGCTTGCAGGCCGAGCGAGCTGAAAGAGAAGGTAATTTAGGTAAAGCTGCGGAACTCAAGTATGGCACTTTGGGAGATCTTCAGAAAAAGCTTTCCGAGGTCAGCGAATCTCTCAATCAAATGGGTCGCGAGAAACGGATGCTCAAAGAAGAAGTGGATGAAGAGGATATTGCCGAAGTCGTCGCTAAGTGGACTGGGATTCCTGTGGCCAAAATGCTTGAAAGTGAAAAAGAAAAGATTCTGCGCATGGAGCAAGAGCTTCAAAAACGCGTAGTGGGTCAGGAAGAAGCAGTTCGCGCTGTTTGTAATGCCGTTCGCCGAAGCTACGCCGGACTCCACGACCCCAAAAAGCCCATTGGGAGTTTTCTCTTTTTAGGCCCAACAGGAGTCGGAAAAACAGAAACTGCAAAAGCACTCGCTGAATTTTTGTTCGATGATGAAAACAACATGATTCGGATCGATATGACTGAGTTTATGGAAAAGCATTCCGTTTCTCGATTAGTGGGTGCTCCTCCCGGATATGTTGGCTACGAAGAAGGGGGCGTTCTCACTGAAGCAGTTCGACGCCGTCCCTACTCTGTTGTTCTTTTTGATGAAGTCGAAAAGGCGCATCCGGATGTATTCAACATTTTGCTGCAAGTATTGGATGATGGGATCCTCACTTCAGGGCAAGGGACGCAAGTGAACTTCAAAAACACGTTGATCATTTTGACGTCTAATTTGGGAAGCCAGCACTTATTGGAAACCACTCAACGTCAAAAAGCACGAGAACTGGTGATGGGAGAAGTGCGCAAGCATTTTCGGCCCGAGCTCCTCAACCGATTGGATGATTTAATTATCTTCCATCATCTGGAAAAGTCCCAGTTAACGCAGATTGTCGACATCCAATTGGAGCAGGTAAAAAAGTTGCTTGAGGGTAAAAACCTCAGTATGGTGGTGGACCGTAAGGCTCAGGAATTACTGGCTGAAAGGGGCTACGATCCCATTTATGGGGCTCGCCCTTTGAAACGGTTGATCACCGATTTGATTCTCAACCCGTTGTCGATGCGACTCTTGGAAGGTGAGTTTCATCCCGGCGATGAAGTTGAAATTGTAATGGATAAAAATGGGGAATTGGACTTCTTGAGAAAGTCACAACAACCCTCCAAAAAATCGGCTTCGAAGTAAGGAGAACGATATGTCTTTCGAAAAAATGAAAGGTCCTTGGAAAGGTCCTGCGCTCTATGTGTTGATTGGTCTCATCGCAGCTCTGACCAGCGTTGGATTGTATGCTGGAGCTCAATACTTTTATCAGGTAGCAGAGAGTAAACAGTCTGCAGAAGCAGCCCCTCTTGATAACCCCGCTTCAGCAGAAACTCGCTCAGAGGCCTCCAATTCAGAAGGCGGAACCGCAGCACTGAAAAAGACATCAGAAAGTTTTAGAAGCGTAGCCAAAAAAGTAGGGCCTGCCGTAGTCAATATCAAAGCCACCCGCGGTGTGAAGAAACCAAAAACTGGAAAAATGGGGCGTCGGCGTCCCATGCCGCCTGGACAAGACCAAGAAGAAGGGCCTTTCCCACGCGATCCGTTCTGGGACTTTTTTGAACGGTTTGGTGCTCCTCACATGATGCCCGATCCAGGTCCACAAACGAGTTTGGGCTCTGGAATCATCATTGATAAGTCAGGCATTGTGGTAACGAACAACCATGTGATTGATGGTGGGACTGAAATCATGGTGCGTGTCGGAGCAGACAACAACGAAATGAAAGCCAAAGTCATTGGAACCGATCCCAAAACGGATTTAGCAGTTTTGAAAATTGAAGGTGCCAAAGACCTTCCCTTTGCTGCTTGGGGCGATTCAGATTCTGCAGAAGTAGGCGATTGGGCCATTGCAATTGGAAGTCCTTTTGCTCTCGATCAATCTGTGACTGTTGGAATCATCTCTGCCAAAGGTCGAAATCAAGTGGGGCTGGGGAATGATTTCCGCGCTGACATGATTCAAACCGATGCAGCGATCAATCCCGGGAACTCGGGAGGCCCGCTATGCGATATCGATGGCAATATCATTGGGGTGAATACGGCCATTTATAGCCGCAGTGGCGGTTATATGGGCATTGGGTTTGCCATCCCTGCAAATTTAGCCAAAGACATTGTAAGTCGCTTGCAAAAAGAGGGAAAAATCGTCCGCGGGTGGTTGGGCGTTTATATTCAACCTCTGGATCCAGAGCTCGCCAAAGAATTAGGATTGAAACAAGGGGTGGGCATTCACGAAGTGATTGAAGGCAGTCCAGCTGCTTCTTCTGGCATTCAAGCTGGAGATGTAGTCCTTGAAGTAGATGGCAAAGCCATCAAAGATGTCATGGAACTGCAACGTCGCATTGGCGATTTCAAGCCCGGACAAAGTGTAAAACTCAAAGTGATGAGTTACGCAGATAAAAAATCCAGAAACGTCACTGTAAAAGTGGGAACTTTGCCAGAGGAACAGGAAAATGCACCGGGCACTTCCAAAGAGAGTGAACAGGAGCCCGATAAAATTGGATTGCTTCTAATCCTCAAGGGTAAGGAAGTAGTTGTAGCTGGAGTTGAACCCGGCTCTTTAGCCGAAACGCTATTAGGATTAGAAGCGGGTGATGTGATTGTGAGGGTCAACCGACAAAACATCACTTCTATCAGTGCCTACAAAAAGGCCCTTAAGGGTTCGAAACGAATTTATTTAGAAGTGCGAAGAAATGGCAGAAATCTTTTCTTCCAATTTGCTCTGCCTGAATAAAGATTTTTTAAAGAGAGATCGAGGGGAATCATGAGTTCAATCGTAGCCGTGGGTTCTTTAGCGTTTGATAGTATCGAAACGCCTTTTGGAAAGGTTGGGAAAATTCTTGGTGGTTCTGCCAATCATTTTTCTCTCAGCGCAAGCTACTTCACTCCGGTGAAGTGCATTTCTGTGGTTGGAGAAGACTACCCAAAGGATCATCTCGAAGAACTTAAATCTCGCCGCATTGATTTAACCGGGGTGAAGGTTTCTCCAGGAAAAACATTTCATTGGTCTGGGAAATACGGATACGATTTACACGAAGCAACCACTCTGGAAACTCATTTGAATGTCTTTGAGCATTTTTCTCCTGAGGTGCCAGCGAGTTACCGTGACAGCTCTTTTTTATTCCTGGGAAATATTTTTCCTGCTCTTCAGAAACAAGTACTCGGACATTTACCTCAAGCTCGCTTTGTAGCTTTGGACACCATGAATTTTTGGATTGAGAGCCAGCGAGAAGGCTTGATCGACGTGTTGGGAAAAGTGAACTGCCTCATCATTAATGAAGCTGAATTACGACAATTGACCAAAACACACAACGTGGTGAAAGCGGCAGCCCAAGTTCAAAGTTGGGGCCCTTCCTTAGTGGTGGTAAAACGTGGCGAATATGGAGCACTTCTCTTCAACGGTCAGGAAGCCTTCAGTTTGCCCGGCCTTCCCCTGAGTGAGGTCAAGGACCCCACAGGAGCAGGAGATTCTTTTGCAGGCGGTTTTTTGGGCTATTTAGCAGCTCAGGGAAATCCCCAACCGGATCGGGTTTCTTTGAGACAAGCGGTGGTTTATGGCAGTGTCATGGCCTCGTTCATCGTTGAGGATTTCGGTTGTCATCAGCTTTTAAAAATTTCAAAAGATAAAATTAGCGAGCGATTCCAGAAGTTTAGAGATCTAACTCACTTTCAGTAAGGGATCGAGTTGGAAGCTTGACGAGGTTTAGGATTGCCATTAAAAGGACGGTCTCCATGGCAAAAGCAGCAAAAAAGAAAGTTCCGAGTAAAAAGAAATCCGGCAGCAGTGCCCCCAAGGCTCCAGCCAAAGTAAAGGCAAAACCCAAGGCTAAACCAGAAAAAAAGCTGGTGGCTAAGGCCAAGAAAGCTGTAGAAATAGCAAAAAAACTAGCTGCAAAAGCAGTAAAGCCGCCTAAAAAAGCAGCCCCCGAAAAAAAACCTGCTAAAAGCGCTGCTCCCGCTAAGCCTGTAAAAGAATCGAAACCCGCGTCTGCACCCGTTAAACCCGCTCATTTAGGACCCATTGAACCGGGGCGATTAGGTCAAAAACGGGGTTGCCTCAAGTGCGGCGTTAAGTTTTACGATTTTGAACGCAATCCAATCACTTGTCCCAAATGCTTCTCTGAATTTGAACCCGAGGATTTCGAACCCAAGATTTCCCTTAAATCGGATTCGAAAAAAAGTCGCCCTGTTGAAAAAGAGGAAGAAGCAGAAACTGAAGTGGTTGTGAGCGATTCCAGTGAGTTTGAAAGTCTTGAAGATCTGAATGATGATGATTCAGCTATGGTTGGAATTGGTCCAGATAAAGATTCTGACGAAAGTTTTGACTAAGATTTCTTTTCTATCTCGCCCTCGCCCCGATTTTTCCTAATTGTGAGGTTATTTCCCCGATTCCTTCGACTCCCGTCATCTTTCTTAAAATTACTTTGAGTCGATTGATCATGGTAACTCATCATCAATCGTATAAATAATAACGTTATGGCGCCCATGCCGATAAAAAACCATTGCGCTGTAGTGATACTCTTGAAAAAAGCAATCAGCCATTTCTGATTTGTTTCCACAGTCAGGGCCCACCTATTATTTTAACTTGAACAGCAGCTCTGTGCGATTCCTGGGATGAACGCTGCACCGTCCAAGTGATGGCGCCGGAAAGCGCTGCAGCAGCTACTGCCCAGATTGCCGTTTTATTATACCACTTTGGCGGTTCGCTCAGAGGAAAACTGGGGTCATTTAATTTCAACGGTTCGGGCCGGTTCCTTGCGATGAAATGGTCCTCACTCCACGGTCTGAGGCCCTCTCGAAGACTATACAAGTAGGTGTTCACCTTTTTATGATCTTGGCTCAATACAATGAAATTTGGATACTTGGTGAGAGGAGTATCCAGTCCCTGCTCCAACCGAAGGTGCTGACGGAGGGGAACCCATTCGGCTTGGCGAAGCGTGATGGGACGTCCTTGCCGGCAGAGTACGAGCTTTTCATACCACTCGTTCTCTCGAGACTTTATAACAAATAAAAAAACACCTGGGATCACGTGGGAGGGAGTTTCATGGAGTATAAATCCATTCCCCCATAACTTTTCTGCTCGCTCTAGCCAATCGTCTCTTTGGATGGGACACGACGCCTGAGTGGCATGAGTTGCGGTATTCACTTCAATCTCGAAGGCATCCCACCACAGCGGCTTGGCTTCTTCACTCCAGTGGAACAGACCTAGAGGATGGAGCCCCCGAGTCTCGTGAAAAAGCTTCTGGTGGCGTTGAGCCTTATTTTTGAACTTCCAGTATCCCAACGCCTGAAGGAGCTTGGTCTGGGCGATTTCTGGTGCATAAAAAAATCGAGGCAGTTTTTTTGCTCTTTGGTGCTGGATTTCCAGTTTTTTTAAAAAGTCTGAACTGGAGTGCGTAATCCCCGGATGTTCTGATCGGAGGAGGTCTACAATATCAGCGTTGATGCTGCGTAACTCCTGGGCGGCTTGTTCATAAGCAAGTGTTTGCTGGGAAAACCCAAGCGAGAGATGATGCGGGACTAATCGGATGTGATGATGGTTTTCAAAGACATCTCGGAGAGCCCGCTCGGTTTTTTTCTGCTCCAAAACACCAGGAGTTCTGGGGAAATCCATCCAAAGGAGTCCATACGAAAGTGAAGTACTGCCTTGAGCTAGAGAGGCCACTAACCCTAATGGGATTAAAATATATTTATTCATCGGAATCACTCCAGATTTCTATCATTTTTTTGGGCTGCAACTTTATTTTACTTTCCGCTTGAGGGGCTAAGCTCTCATCTTCAGGATTTCGAAGGATTAAACTCAGCACCCCCTGAACGCGATGCCGATCCAAAAGAGTCGCTTCCTGAGCACTGACAGCAATCAGAACCTGTTGTGTTTCCTGAAAGCTTCGGGCTCCTAACACCTTTCGGTTTTGGACCAACACCTGAGGTTTAACTGGGTTTTCTGAATTGTTCCCGAGAATATCTACTTTATCTCCAGATTGTAGAGGTAAGGTTTGATCTGTCTGAATGGAGTACGCCCTGAGTCCCGAAGGAACTTTTTTTGAAAATCGTTCTTCTCCAGGTCGTCGGAGATGACTTGCCTGAATCAATTCACCCTCAGGTGTTTCGACGAGCACCTCCGCACCCACCACTTCATGGATCTGCTGGTCGGTGAAACCGTCCAAGGACGGATCTTGCTTCTGTTTTCCTTGGTAGACCGTCAGATCATGCACGGAAAGGATCATTCCCGGAAGCAACTTTCTTTTAGCTGCTATATATCGAGCTCGTGGCGCATCTGACACTGGGATGAAATTTCTAACTTCAACAACAAAAGCTAAACAAACTGCTGCAAGTATCCACAGTCGGATTTTTAAAGGATATTTACACCAGTTTTTTTTTAATTGCTTCCAGTATTCCATCGGTGCCTTCCATCGTATGAGACTCGGCTTTCCTGAACAGCCCCCAGTTCTTTTTTAGCTTTCTGGGACAAAGCAATGAATCCCTGAAATAAAATCGGAACCAAAAGCAACAGAGTGAATAAGATTTCCAGCAGTAACGCGCCTCGGGTCTCAGGTTCAATGCGCCCGCAACCGATAATTCCAAAGACCATTTTTTTGCTTTTCATGCACCAACCTACTTTTGAGAACGTTTATTCTTTTGGAGAACAAAAATGCCGGCAATACTTTTGAAGGGACTTTCCATCCCTCAACTTGGTGGCACACTTTGCAGAATCTTGCAGTGGGGTGGAAATCAACGACTGTATCCATCCCAAGATCCTGCGAGCCTTTGTTCAGGTCCCGCCGGGCCTGTTGAACGGATTGCAGCCAGCGTGCAGAAGCACTTGGAATCACCGAGGTGGCGATTACCTGAATGGTTGTTCTCAAGTTGTGCGCTGAGGACTTACAGGCGATCGCCGTAGCAGGGATTAAACTGCATGCTAGAGCAGCGTGATAGAGTGTATGTAATTTTTCTAATTGAATTTCTACCTTTCGAATTTGATTCAATAGCTCCCTTCCCTGTTTTCCCAACTGAATAGCTACATTATCCAAAATGATTTGATTCCATTGAAAGTCTGTTTCGAGCCTGTAGAGATGAGTGATCCCTAGGGGTGCAGTGCTCAGGACTATCAGGGCGCTCAGGACAAAGGATATAAACATCGTTTTAAAATCTCTTGATGGTGTTTTCGCCCCTTACGGAAGGAAAAGGAGGCCAATTGGGGATACCTCAACCAGCGCTCGGAAACCAAACCCGGTTTCCTACCTAACAAGCGTTGGCTGAGAATTTGAGGATCCGTTACCCAATACCTTGCAACTTGGGTTTGATGCTCCCAAAAAATACTGGCCTCTTTCCCTAAGCTGGACCGAAGAAACTCTCTGATCCGCTCATGAACCTTCAATGGGCTTTCTCCTAATGCTAACTCTCTCACTTCCATGCAAGTGATGTGGGCCAATACCACTTGATACACTTCCCTTCGGTAAACTTCACATAGGATGAGAATCGCCGGTAACAAGCACCCTAACCCCAAAAGCGCTTCCATCAGAATACTTCCTTGCTGGTTTAAGCGAGTGCAGGTCATTTCACCGTTCTCTAGCGCTTTTTTATCTGAGCTCCCTCCGTAAAATCTTCAAGCGAACGCACTTGGTACATTTCTGGATCTGTTTCCGTGAACTTCACTTTCTTTTTTCCTTGGAGAGAATGGGCTACATTGGCATAAAGCTCTTTGATATTAGCTCCCACAACGCTGACAACTGCAATGGAGCTGACGGTGATGAGACAAACCAAAACTAGATACTCCACGAGTCCTTGGCCCTTTTTATTCTTAATTCGCATGTGACCCTCCTTTTCTAAAGTGTCCTATGCGAAATTCAGACCACGGATTTTGGCTGCCCATTCAAGCCAAAGCGTTCCTGAACGAACAAAAAACAGTCTTTGGAATTGGAACTCGGACTTTTGATTGGATTGTCAGGTCAATTTTTCGGGGGAACGGCTGCTTTGCAAAAACTCAGTGAGATAATAACGTGCCAGTTGTTCACTCGTAATGATTTTTTCAAGGAAGTACCAATGGACTTCCTCAAAGCCCGAAAACCGGGCTTCCAGAACACCCGAGAACAACGTGCTGGTTCGCGCGGGAGATTCCGGCAGAAGCTTCTCGCACTTGATTTGAATAGCTGCGGAACAGCTGGAACTGACAATGAGCCGCACTCCGTTGCGTTCTAAATAAAAGCTGTAGGCTCGATCGGGAATTTCTCCCCATACGATACTCAAGGAGGGCTCTTTCATTCGGGCATTGAAAAGCTTGGAGAGCGTGATCCATTGCGTTTTTAATTCTCTAATAAAAACGGCGGTAGCCACGCTGAGGACTTCTTCTCGAGTTCGATTGATATCTAAGCTAGGGAGCTGCCCCCTGAGGATGAGGCCTTCTTGGTCGGCTAAATTTTCAATCCATTTGATGCTGCTATCACTGATCATTCTGCTCGCACTCACTTCCCGGCTCAACCGACGACTGAGGTGATTGCTCCCCCACCTTTAAGCCGTGGTACTAATGCTCCTAACCCAAAGAGTTAGGTGGTTGCCTTGATTACTGCTTTAGGCTTCCTATTCTCTGATAGGCCTGCACACCGCAATAAGAGAAGGCTCCCAAAGATTCTATTTGTAGGTCAGAGCCATTTCGTGACTCACGCACCCGACAGGGGAGCTATCCCTATTATGTCAGATCCCAACAGTCTCTCCAACCCCTTTTTAGGGGTTGGAGAGCCGATAAATATTTGTTTTTATTAGGCTTCTACAGGCTTGTGCATGGTTGGTGCTGGAACTTCTTTTGCACCTGGAGCCACCACTGTTTTTCTTTCAACGCCTTCCAGCTTCGCAGTTAACTCGCGAACTTGGTTTTCCAATTGGCGAATCACATCCATTTGATTGGATTCGGTTCCTTTAGCAAGGAAAGCACTGAAGGACCCGTCACCCGTTTGAATGATGTGTCGAAGTGTAGAAATCGGAACTGGAGTTTCAGAACGTTTTTGTTTTTCAAAAATAATCTGAGTCAGCGTGGAAGCTGTAATATCTTTCTGATTTCGATTATCAACAACAGTGACTTCTTCACCTTGTTGAATCATTTCAGCTATTTCGTCCAAAGTTACATAGCAGCTAGCATCGGTGTCATAGAGTTTTCTGTTTTGATACCGTTTAATGATTTTGGCCTTCTCCATTTTTACCCCCAACCTGAAAGGTTATAAAAAGTTTTAACTAAGGGCCCCATTCACCACTTCTTGACCTCTCAACCGCTCTACAGCGCCCTACCGAGCACGCTATCCAACTCAAAAAGAGACAAAGTGTCAAGAAATGACGCGGTTTGCCCAACCCCCCATCACCAGGAGGATCGTTACAACCAGCATTACTGCTCTTGATGATGTACGAGTATTTTTTTCCGAGGAGCTCAGACTGTCAACATGAATTCTGCAGCAGGTTAGAAATTGTTAACCTTTGGTGGGAGAATGGATGGAGTTATTTTTTTTTGTATTTATTTTCAACAGCTTAGCTAGCACAGCTGCTCCGAAAGCAGCGTCTTTAAATCTAAGGTGCTTTCGTGCTTCAAGCGCTCTTTTTGGGTCTCAAATTCAGTTAAAGTAGGAATAGCTCCCAAGGTCTTTTCACTGACCATTTGCTTCAGTTCGGTTTCCTCTTGGCTCACAGGAAAAGCAGTCATGGCCCAGGATTTTTCTTCCATCAGTTTCTTGGTCTGCTCTGTCAGTAGCCGCATGGAGCGAAGTTGCATCGCCACTTGTTGTTCGTAGTTTTGTTTTTCCGCTTCCCATTCTTTTTTCCAGGAGTCGGACACAGACTCCTCTTTCCGATAAAAATGGGACCAAACCACATACCCCACAACTGCAAAATCAAAGAGAATTTGAATGGTGATGAAGAAGGCCATGAAGATTCCTTAAATATTTTGTTTAAACGCTGAATCTGGGTTCAAAATGCGTGCTGTGATGAAAATGAGGATTTCAGACTTTTGAGCTTGATCAATTTTTGTTGAAAACAAGTAACCGATCAAGGGCAACGACCGAAGAAAGGGGGTTCCAGAATCCGTATTTGTCTCAGAGCCTTTGAAAATACCCCCCAAGACCGCAGTATCTCCATTTTGTAAGATGATCTGAGTTTTTACTTGTCGAGTGTCTTTTGATAACTGGGCTGGAGGAGCAAATACGGGAATTTCATTCAGGAGATTTGTATCCAAAGAGATGGACCCATCATTAGCCACAATCGGAGTCACATCTAACGTGAGATTAGCGATTTGAGTAGAGCAAATGGGTACACCTCCCGCTGGTGCGGGAACACAGAGTGTTTGCTGATTTCCTTGAGTGATGTTTCCTTTTTCTCCTTGCTGCACGGTGATCGTTGGATTGGCCAAAACCTTCACTTTGCTTTCGCTCTCACCCAAAGTGAGTGAGGCATTTAAAGAGGCAAAGCGCCTTGCCGTAAGATTGATGGTTCCCCCAGAGGTATTTCCCAAAAAACCATCGCCTGTTCCACTTGCCGAGCAGGGAGCACCAAAATCAATCCCCGCAGTTCTACCCGACATAGTGATCTGCCCCAATCCCAAAGTTCGAGCGAAAGTTTTCGTCAACTCGACAAACTTCGCGGAAATAGAAATTGAGGGAGGTTGGGTATCCAACACTTTAAACAGCTTCTGGAGTTTAGTGATCACGCCATCTACATCACGAACAATAATGGTATTAGATCGGTCATCGATATCGACTTTTCCACGTTTGGAGAGAAAAGGGGTTGCTCTCTGGGAAAGGGTTTGTGCCTTAGCATAACTGATGGGAATTAAAACCGTTCGAAGTGGTTCAATTTCAACTTGTTTTTCAGTCTCCTCTCGTTCTGTTTTAATCGTCTCCACGGAGGATACTCGAACCACATTTCCTTGAAGGACATAGCCCAACTTTTTCATTTTCAAAATCAGGTGAAACGCTTGATCCCAAGGCGTATTGTTCAAACTCAGCGAACCGATGGTGCCCTTAACTTCTTCTGAAACCACCACATTGTACCCACTGGAACGAAGGACTAACCGAAGCGCCTCACGAACGTCCGTATTCTTGAGCTCTATTTTATCAATAAGCTCTCCTTTATAATCTTTTCCCCCGCCAAAGGCATCCTCACCCAACGAGGTTTCTGGCAGAATCATGGCAATGCTTCGTTGTGCAACCGCTTTGGACTTTTCCGGAAACTGTAGAATGACTCCACTGCCTGATTCTATCACTTGGGGAATCATCAGTTCTCGCATTTTGATAACCAATCGGGTTGTCAGATTGTTTTTCTTGCCGACTTGAGAGAGTGAGTAGAGCGCCACAGGGGAACCAAACTCTTTTGAATCATAGGCACGTTTCAAATTTTTCGGCACTCGGGTCTTTGCAAAGGTATAAGTGATCTTGTTTTCGTTTGTGTTGGTAATGAATCGATACTTTAAGGGTTGCTTTGCTTGGATAGCTAACTGAAACCCTTTATCGTTTTTGGTGAAATCCACACTGACCAGTTCATTCAGAGTCGGACGCTTAGGGAGTATTGGTTTTTTTGCAATCACCTTTTTGGCGGGAGGAGCCTTTTTAATTACCAGACGTGGGCTGGCTTTTTTGAGAGCTGGCACTTCCAATTTGGGCATTGGATCCACAACCACTTCAGGCAATCCCAATTGAGCTTTTGCATCTCGCTGCGCAGGATTATCTAAAAGGCCCTCCAGCTCGCTCAACAGATCTTGAGCATCTCCCTGTTGAGCTGGCGATCGCCCTGTCGAACTCTCTGCGCCCTGCATATCAAACTGAGGAGCTGGCATTTCCGGCAAATCTACATTTTTCGTTTTATCTGCAAATGAAGGCATCGCAACAAAAACAGAAATCCCAATGACAACTAACCACTGGCGCTTTTTTGGTACCTGATACTTGGATCGCATTTTGACCCCTTTTCTAATTTTTAATTGCTGAATTCGTCATCTGCCGGCAGAGCCAACGTCTTTTCCGTCAAATTCTGCACACCCAAATAATTAGTCACGCGTTCGGTAAATATAACTTCCCGTTCGAGAACGCGACTAATCGTTGCTCGACCACGTCCTACAGTATCCCCTTCTTGCAAGACATGGTTCTTGCCCTTGGGATCCTCCAGCAAGATTTGACTGCCTTGCGTGGACTTCAAGATAGCTCGGAGTTGAAAGGACTCCAGTGGGTACTTGAAGAGATCCTCTCCGTTGGATGCCAAATCGCGAGGATTCATTTTGGGGACCTGAAAAGGATCCCTTTTTCCTACTGGCGAATAAAGACCCACATTTTTATCGGGGGCTTCATCACCCATGGCGATACTGCCCAAGGTAAACAGCAGCAAAAAAAGTTCTCGATGTTTCATCATCCTTCACTCAACCTGAAAGCGTTCATTTTGAGACTGGTTTCAGCGATCAGTGGCCCCTTTTCGGCTGTATTTTTTTGAGTCGCACTCATTCGAATGTCCTCAAAGCTAATGACACGCTTGAGTTTTGAAACTTGGTCGAAAAAAACAAGCGTTGAGATGAAGGCACCACGTAAAGTGACATCGATTGACATCACCTTGAAGAATTCTAAGCTGCGTTCATCGTTCTGAGGTTTAAAACTCACAATCTCAATCCCGGTGTTTTGGGCCAGAAGATTCAGTCGCTTGAGTAGACCATTGAGTTCATAAGAGCGTGGTATAGATTCGAGAATTGCTTCTAATTGAAGCGTCTGCTCTTTAAAGGCTTGCTTCACCCCAGGGATATTCTCGGCAAAAGCTTTCACCCGCGACAACTCACCCTTCAAACGATTAATTTCCTGATTGTCGGCTTGAATTTCATTTTTAAAAGTAACGCTGCTGCCATTCCAGAATTCAACCAGTTGGTGCGCTCCATACAGAGTGCCCACTACGAGGATGATGACCGAGGTCAGAACCTTATTTCTTAGAAGTTGTTTCATAAATTTATTTTTGCTTGTTGGCGGTATCGCGTTCTCCCAGAGCCAATCCTTTGAATCCTTTAGGTATTGCCTCGAAAGAAAAGTTTTTAATGTCATCCCCATTGGCCGACTTAGCGCCAATCACTTCTTTTAATTCCACGCTTTGAATATAAATAGAGGCAGCTAATCGCTCCGCAAAATCCGTAACGTCCTCATGAGTGTATGCCGTCCCTCCAAATATTAAGTAAGGATTTGGGCGTGTGCCCAATTCGATTCGATTAAGCCAAGCACCGGCCGGCAAACTTTGGCCTAATGCATCTATGACGTTCACGGGTCCACTGCGACTGTTCAAGACATCGTTAACTGCTGCAATTCTTTTTGCCAGCAACTCTCGCTGCTTTTCAAAGTTTTCAAGTTCGGTTTTATAGGATTCATACTTGCTGATTTCTTGCTGCAGCTGATTCTTGGAGTTCGTCAAAACAGCTTTTTCTTTTTTGAAATCCTCTTCAGCACGGACTTTGAATTGTTCCACGAATAAATAGGGCAAAATAGAAAAGGCACAGGCTCCCATGAGTAAGAGGACTCCTCCAAGATCCGAACGCTCGAACTTAAGTCCCTCCGGAAGTTTGAAAGCTGATGGAGCCCCCGATTTCTTCTTTTTGTTTCGCTGATCCGCATCTTTACCAAGATCAATTCGAATCATTTAAGCATCTCCCTCTTTACGAAGAGATAGCCCCGTTGCCACCGCGCCGAGCGCTGAGAGCTCTTGAATGGCATGGGCATTAGTTTTGGAACCCGTCCCGATGATGTGCTTGATGGGATTGAGAAGATGAACGGGTGCTGGCATCTTTTCTTGAAGCGCTTCCTGCAATCCCAGTAAGGAGGCGCCTCCACCACACACAAAAACAGCATCGATAGAGTGATCCGTACTCTGGCTCAGGAAAAAATCTATCGTGCGACTGATTTCATCCGCCAGATTTTGACTGTATTCTCGAATGACACTTTCAAGCAGCGGTTCCGAAAGGGGAGCCAAAATTTTTGCTTGTTCAGCCTCTTCCATGCTCATTCCCAATTTTTGGCTAATAAGCTCAGTACACTTACTCCCACAAGCTTGGACATCGCGACTGAAAGTGGTATTTCCTGCTTCTACGACCGAAACTTTAGTAGACCCGGCTCCAAAATCGATGAGGACTGAGGTATTGCATCCCTGGGTTTTAGTCCATCCCGAGTAATTGAAAGAAAAAGCATTCCCCAATGCAAAGGCCTGATTATCAATCAATGCGGGTACTAATCCTGCATCTTTCATTAAGGCTTGTAGAAACTTGATGAATTCTTTTTTTGCAGCCACCAAAAGCACATCCATCTTAGGCTCTTGAGCCAATGTTTGGCTGTTGGTGCCGAGAATCGCAAAATCCAAATTCACTTCATTCACGTTAAAAGGGATATACTGTTCGGCCTCCCAATAGAGTTGATGATCGAGTTCATCTTCAGTCATCACGGGAACACTGATCCTTTTAGTCATAATTGAGCGACCAAAAGCGCTAACGGCTACTTTTTTTGAGCTGAAACAACCCACCGAAAAAAGTTTTTTGAGCGCTTGAACTAAAATATCGCGTTGTTTAACTTCCCCCTCCACCGAAATGGTATCCCAAGGAAGTGGCACGCGGTTATAGGCCAGGATTCGTGGAGTTTTTTCACGACTGATTTCCACAGCTTTGATCCCCGAAATTCCAATATCCAAGCCCACTAACTGCTTATGTAAAAGTGTGTCCAAAAAGCGCATTGCTTCTCTGGTTGAAACAGTTTTCTTACGTTTGTTGATTCAAAAGATGATGCTAGCCCATGACGGGATACTTAAGGGCTTGATTTAATTATAACCGTAAACAGGCCCAAGGCCTAGGCGTCATTGCTGGAAGGGGGTGGAATCCTCGGGATGCAGCTCAAAATGTTCGACTACCAGCGTATTTGCCATGATGTCGCCAAGCCGAACTCCAGTTTCCAGAGTGAACACGAGATATATCTCCAGCAGAATGAATGGTAACGCAGCAATTAAGGAAAGCCCCCAAAGTACTGGAACGCTTGCAAATAAACAGACCAGAACCAACGGTAAATTTCGCATGCAGGAACTTAACGCAGAGCACGAAACCCCAGTTTCATCGTCTAATGCTCGCAATCCGATAATCTTTTTTCCAATACTTTGCCCACCGCTCCACGAATCTTGAGCTCCCGCGACCAACGCAGCTAAAACAGGGCCCAGTGGTCCGCCGATGGTTTTACCCACAAAAAAAATGACGGTAATCACGATGAGATCGATGCCTTTCGCAACGCATCGATGAAATGGAGTGGAACGAATAGGCCCTAAAAAGATGGGAGAACGCCGTGAAATCAAGTTCCGAGCCATAAAGTTTCTTCCTGCTTCCTCAATTCCTTGACTCTAGTGTACTCGGATCTTAGAAAAATAACTCAAAATTCCCTGCAACAGGGCAACAATAGGAGTACATATGGCCAGTGGAGTAAATAAGGTGATTCTCATCGGACGTCTCGGTAAAGATCCGGAAGTTCGTTATACAACCAATGGGGGTTCAGTCGCTACGTTTAGCATTGCAACTAATGAAAACTGGACAGATAAAAATGGCCAAAAACAAGAGCGAACGGAATGGCATCGCATTGTTGCTTGGGGAAAACTAGGAGAAATCTGTGGCCAATACCTCTCAAAAGGACGCGAAGCTTTCGTAGAAGGCCGCTTACAAACCCGAGAGTGGACAGATAAAGAAGGCCATAAGCGCTACACCACTGAAATTGTAGCTGCTAACATTCAATTCTTAGGGGGCGCTGGAGAGAAATCAGCTCCTTCTCATGAGTTTTCTGCTCCTACTTTTGAGGCTCCTACCATGGAAACTCAAGCAAGTGGCGGCATGATGGATGAAGAGGTTCCGTTTTAACGGCTTCTACTGAATCAGTTCACAAACTATCGTATCAGCAAGAAGCCGACCTTTTGCCGTCAAACGCAAGGTCGGCTTTTTTACTTCTAAGAAGCCATTTTTTTCCAGTAACGCCAAACGAGGACTTTTCATCAGATCGATTTGGTATTTTTCTTGGAATAACTCTAATTGAATGCCCTCATTTCGTCTCAGCTCCAGAAACAAGGCTTCCAACTGAGTTTCGGAAAGCGTGGTCGCTTCGAACGGTCGAACTTCAAAAGATTCCTGCTGTAAATATTGAGATTGCTCCGTGATCTGTTTTCTATGATGAAAAACTCCGTCCCAGAAAAACCGACTGGCTGCTGAAGGACCCAAGCCAAGATAATCCCCCCCGGACCAATACAGTTGATTATGGGCGCATTCAAATCCAGGCTGAGCATAATTAGAAATTTCGTACTGATCAAAACCGTGCTGGCCCAAAGCCTCTCTGGCTGCTTCATATAAATCGGCGGAAATATCACTGTTGGGAAGTTGGTGAAATAAAGGGTGCCCTGGCTTCAAAGTTAAATTGTAGTTGCTGATGTGAGTGGGCCCCAAAGCCACAGCTTGTTGAATATCGCTCCGGATTTCCTCTACGGATTGCTCCGGAATTCCTATGATGAGATCTAGATTGAAATTCGTAAAACCGTTTGCCCTAAGGACCGCTGAAGCTTCTCGAATTTTTTCTGCACTGCCCAAACGTTCCAAAGTTTTCAAATAGCGCGACTGAAAGCTTTGTGCTCCCATACTCACCCGATTAATAGGGGTGAGTTCCTGCCACTGCTGGACCAGGTCTTGGGTGATGGTCTCCGGATTCGCCTCCAAAGTGATTTCAATTTGAGAGCTCCATTCAAAATGCTCTGCAAGCGTGTCAAAAAGGGTCTGCAGCTGGCGCGGAGGCAACAACGAAGGCGTCCCGCCGCCAAAAAAAATACTGGTTACGACCGTTTTAAGGGGCCGATGTGCTTGTAACCAAGCAGCAGCGCTCTTGGTTTCACGAATCAAAGCTTCTACAAACGGTGTAAAATCGGCCGGTGTGTACCGAGTGAAGGAATAAAAGTCACAATAGGAGCACTTGTGCACACAAAATGGAATGTGCAAATAAATTCCGAACCGATTTGTCATTGCCATCGAGGTGCGGTTTAATAGGGTTTCCTGAAAGGGGCTCGCCATGATTGAAAGATACACACTTAAAAATGGAATTCCAGTTTTTGTCATAGAAAATCATGCGGCACCGGTGGTGACCGTTCAAGCCTGGGTCAGCCGGGGAAGCGCTTATGAAACCGAGAAGCTTGCGGGTATTTCTCATTTTTTGGAGCATTCCCTCTTTAAGGGCACCAAGAATCGGAAAGTGGGGGAAATTGCTCTGGAAGTCGAACGTTGTGGAGGCGAGATCAATGCGTTCACCTCTTTTGAGGAAACGGTCTACTACACCACGTTAGGAAGCCGTTATGTTGAAGAAGGGTTAGACATCATTTGTGATGCGATTCAAAATCCTACGTTTGATCCCGAAGAAATGCTTCGCGAACGAGAAGTGATCCTGGAAGAAATCAAGCGTTCTCAAGACTTGCCCTACCGTACCCTCTCCCACAATCTTTGGAAGACCATGTTCGAGGGCAGTCCTTATGGACGTCCTATTTTAGGTTTTGAGTCGACGGTGCGGGCGATTGATCACAAAGTGCTCAAAACTTATTTTCAGGCTAATTATCATGCCGGCTCTATTGCTCTCTTTGTTGTCGGAGATGTGAACACGGAAAAAATTCGTGAGCTGTGCCAAAAGAAACTGAGCCGCATTCCCAAAAAACGTTCGGCAGCCATTCCTAAAATGCCGTCTTATTCAAAAAAGGAAGCTCAAGTCATTTTTGCGGAAAAGGATTTAAATGAATGCGCCATTCAGATTGCCTGGCCTACCCCCGCGCTTTCCGATCCGAGCGTTCCAGCCTTAGACGTGCTCTGCACCGCTTTGGGCCAAGGAGAAAGCAGTGCCCTCTATCAGTATTTAGTGAAAGACATGAAGTTAGCGTTGGATGTGAATATGGGACTCGTAGCTACTGCTCGATGCGGGATGGCTGTGGTGGGAATGCAAGTAGTTCCGGCTCAGTTCCAAGCCGCTATCGAAGCAACGCTTTCTTTTCTGTCCAAAATTTCTCAGATAGGTATTGCAGAAACCGAATTAGAACGCGTTAAATCGGGTCTCGAAGCAGAAGTGATTGCAGGCAAGGAAACCGTTGAAGGATATGCGAGACGACTGGGTTATTACACAATTCAGTTTGGGGATCCCAATGCTGAGCAAAAATATTTGAATTCAATATTGGCAGTGCAAGCCCCTCAATGCACAGAGGCTTTGCAGTCCCTTTTGAAGCTGAAGCCGGTCCTGAGCGCCGTCCATCCCATAGGCTTTGATCCTCAGGCGAAAACCATTCAAGAAGTCCTCAATCGTTCCTATGCAAAACCAGCTCTGCGCCAAGAAAATAAACCAGAAGTCACTTTGGTGAAAAAAAGCTCCGTGCGATTTGTTGAAAAATGGATGGACCATCTGCCGATAGTTTCCATGAGATTGATTTTCCCGGGAGGCTATCGAGAGGAAAAGCCAAATCAACTCGGGGTTGGCAGTCTTTTACAGCGGATTTGGACCAGCGGAACCCGACATTATCATTCAAAGCAGATTGCTTATGCTCTAGATTCGTTAGGGGCTTCCATCAGTGCTTATGTTGGCCGACACACGCTGGGTTTGAGTGTGGAGTTTCTCTCCAAACAATGGCCTCAAGTGAAGCCATTACTAACTGATATCCTTCTGGCCCCCACATTTCCCGATTCAGAATTTGAACTGGAAAGAGATATTCAACTCCAAGATATTCGCTCTGAAAGAGATCTTCCTGGAGCGCTTTGCCAGATGAACTTTGCAAAGTCTCTATTTGGAGATCATCCTTACGGCAGATCGCACTTGGGCACCGAAGCAACGGTGAAGCAGCTCACTGCACAAGATGTTCGAGGATTTTATCGAGATCTCGTGCATCAATCGGGCGTGGTCATTTCTACTGTAGGAAATTTTCCCAAAGGCAGTTGGGAAAATGAATTATCCGGCCTCATTCAACAGCTTCCTCAAGGTGAAAAGCAGCTCTCACAGCCGATGCCCATTCGAAAGCATGAGGCTCTCACAATTGCCTTTGAAAAAAAGCAGCCACTCCAGCAATCCCATCTGATGATTGGGTTTCTGGGACCTAATATTTCTCACTCGGACCGATTTGCGCTCAAGCTCTTGCATTCCTGTTTAGCCGGACAAGGAGGACGCCTCTTTCTTGAGCTTCGTGACAAACAGAGTTTGGCGTATACAGTAGCGCCGTTACAGTCTGAAAATCCTGAGGCTGGAATGTTTGGAGTTTATATCGGATGCTCTCCAGAAAAAGTTCCCGTCGCGCTTCATGGCATTCGCCGTGAATTGGAACGGGTGATTGAGCGCCCGATGACTCAAAAAGAGCTCCTCAGGGCCAAACAATACTGGCTCGGTCGGATTGCTTTAGATATGCAGCGATTCTCATCCCAAAGCATGCTTTTTGGTCTGGATGAAATGTATGGGCTGGGTTTTGATTTCAGTTTGAAATTGGCAGAACACATCAAAACACTCAGTGCCGAAGCTATTCGAAGGACTGCGGAAAAATATCTCACTTTAGATTCCGCTGTTATTTCCATGGTCCATAATCAGGAATTCGAACAATCTTTCATTGAACATGCCTGGGCGGGAAAAGCGATGTCCCGAAAAGTTCCTTATTCCGAGCCCTCGGAAAGTGTTGACCTGTGAACACAAGGTATACACCTGCCTAAAAAAACAGCGGTTTTTCCTGTTTAAGACGCTGTATTTATTAAGTTTTTAGGTGGCCCACCGCTTGCAAATCCAGTGTTTCACATATGATGACTTCCAAGATGCACACAGCCAGATTTTTCATCCGAATGGAGGCACGCGGTCCTCACGAGTCCGAACTCATTTATATGGATGAGCAGGGAAAACAGGTCACTTTAGCTTTGCCACCCCAGATTTTAGAAAAACTCATGAAGATCTTTGATGGCACTCCCAAAGCCGTCCCTAGAAGTTCGGGGGGCCTCATCACGGTGAAGCCCTACCAAATTTTAGTGAACTCATCCGATGACCAACCCCTCTCTGTAAAAATTAAAGTCGTCTTCAAAGATTTAGAAAGAGATCTAAAAAATCAGATTATTTCCAAAAAAATTGTTCACGTTACCAAAACAGTAGGCCTTGAAGATATTGTGGATTGTTCGACACTCACCTCTTCGTTCAATAATAATTTTGTTGTGGATCTGGGATTGGGAATCATTCCAATTCATGTGCTTCAATACTTCACTGATCCCTCAGGAGTGGAATGGGCATTTTTTGTTCGTCATGACGAACTTGAAAAATCTGTATTAGATCCATCAATAGAAAGTAATGGCATTTCAATTGGTGAGGTTCCGAGAGATATGCTCCGTTGGATTCCCGCTTACTCAAACACACAAGAGCGGGATTTTCGCTACGCTCGCGATCATATCAAACAGCTTCTTGCAAGGGGCGAAGAAATTATTCCAGACGCTTTAGTACGCATGAGACATGTGCTGCTGCCCACGGAAGCCACTCTTACCGAGATTCTCAACTTTCTTGGGCAAACCCTCAGTTCTCAAGCGGTGCGCCACCCGGATCTTCTGACTGAAATGAAAGCTCGGGGCGGCTCTATTTCACTATCTCCGCTCGACGAAGACGCAGCATAACAAGCTATTATTTCTTTTTTAGAACGCAATATTCCTTGCGAATACCCTGGCTCTCGCCATCTCGTTCGAAACTATTTACTTTTACATACAACCTATTCATAGCAGTGTTACTTTTAAAATAATAATCTTGTTGAACAGCACCGTTTTTGGCCAAGTGTTCCCACAACAAAGCCTCGCCTTCAAACTTTTCTTCCGTTTCCTTCGCAAGCGCTTTACTGACAGAATTGTCTGATTCACCCGACTTCTTCAAGTTGAATGTGATTTTTCGTTTCTCACCTTTTTCGGATTCACACTCGCCTTCCCAATTCGAAGCTTGCAGGTCCGACAAACTCAGACGCTTTCCTTGTTCAAAGAGTTCCTCATAGATGGAATTTTCACTTTTCTGGGTTTGATCCACTGCTGTTCTGCCTCCTTGAAAAGAAGGAGGAAATGCCTGTTGAGGCTCTACGGGAAAACTCAAGCCCGGATCAAAAACGGGATCGAAGTTATTAAACCTTCTTAAAAAGGGATTGCCTCCATTAAAATTCCTTGAATTTTGAAAGTCTTGAAAATTCCGGAAGTTCTGAAAATCTCTGAAGTTGCGATTGCCACACGCTCCGCCAAAGCCACCCAAGTGAACTCCACCATTTCCACAGCGGGGTCTGACAAAGCCTCTGGGCCCACAATTGCCGCAGAATCCCCGACGTATCATCCGACGAGCGAACATGCGCCTTCGGATGGGTCCACCAAAGAACAGAAAGCGACGGATGGGACCGCCACGGAAGAAAAGCCCACCTTCCGCTGGCCGATCAAAGGCACCCGCCAAAGTGAGGACTAATAAAGCGATGCTTAAAAGACGCATGGACACTCCTACCCAAAATTGAATGTAAGAGTTGAATGCAAGTAGAGTTCCAGAGCACTGCGGGTATGCGATACGGGAAAAAGGCCTGGTGGGGTGCCAGAGACGTCATTTGCTGGACTTCAGCTCGGGAGATCGACAGATAGAATACACCCGAGAATACAAGAAACAGTAAGCTTCTAACTGCGTAAGGATTCGATTTCTTCCACTTCTTTAGGAACAGCACTCGTTAATACATGATGGCCTTTTTCAGTGATGAGAACATCATCTTCAATTCGAACACCAATTCCTTTGAATTTCGCTGGAACTTTAGAATCTGCCGAAAAGTACAAACCGGGTTCCACAGTAAATACCATTCCTGGCTTGAGCTTTCTCGAATTGCTGTAAGTTTCTTCGTAATACCGGCCTAAATCATGAACATCCATTCCCAACCAGTGGCCAGTCCCATGGGGATAAAAAGGCCGATAGGCTTCACTCTTAATGAGACTCGCTGTGGTGCCTTTTAACACTTTCAATCGCTTCAATTCTTCTGTCAGCACTTCCACGGCGTGTTGATGAATTTCTTTTAAAGTTCTTCCGGGCTTCGCCATGGCGACACATTCCTTTTGCGCCAACAAAACCGATTGATAAATTTCTTTCTGCTCCGGACTGAAATGAGTTCCCACCGGGAAACATCGAGTGATATCCGCAGTGTAGTACTCATATTCCGCACCCGCATCGATGAGAATGAGATCGCTCTCCTGCATTTTTCTCTGATTGTTCACGTAGTGAAGGACACAGGCATTTTCGCCGGAAGCAACGATGGAACCATACCCTAACCTTCCAGCGCCAGCCGCGCGGAAGCTATGAAAAAGCGCGGCTTCTAACTCGAACTCATACATTCCCGGCTTGCAATATCGCATGGCTTCGGTGTGAGCTTGTGCTGTGATATTGGCAGCCACTTGCAAACAAGCTATTTCGTTTGCACTTTTCACCAAACGCATCTCGCCTAAAACCTCACTAGGATCAAAGATAGGCCATAAAGAACGCCCCGTTCGACCTAACTTTTTGGCTGCTTTCACCATCAAAGAAAAGATGAGCTGATCGCGTAGAGTGTTTACCCCCACGCGGTAATACAGACGATCTGCTTGTAGCAAGGCTTCAATGGCCGCTTCTTCAAACGCATTCGGATCGTGCGAAGACTTGGCTTCATCGGCTCCGAGCTTCTGCCGAGCGCCCTCGAGACCCAGCATTTTGCCCTCCCACAGTTCCTTGGTTTTATCTTTAGGCTCAAGAAACAAAGTGAATGGCTTTTTACTTTGAGGATTGAATATCGCGATACTCTCCGGCTCATCTAAACCGGTGAGATAGTAAAAATTGCTGTCTTGTCGATAGGGATGGTGGACATCGTGATTACGAATGGCATGAGGGGCTGCAAATAAAAAGGCGGCTCCCCCTTTAATTCGCCCTATGAATTCCTGGCGCCGTTGGGCTCTTTCTTTAGGCGTGATCTGAAGTTGAGTTTTCATGATTTTCTCTTTTTCGCAAGTTCCAATAATTGAGTGATGAGATCTGAGTAACTAATGCCTGTAGCTTCCCACATTTTAGGATACATACTGATGGGAGTGAATCCGGGAAGTGTGTTGATTTCATTCAAATAGATTTCGTCTGTGTCTTTTTCCAAGAAGAAATCCACGCGAGCCAGGCCTTCACAGTCCAATGCTTTAAACACTCGGAGGGTGATCTCTTGAAACTTTTGAAGCAGCGTCTCGCTCAGTTGAGCAGGCACCTGAGTGACGGCGCCTTCGGCATTTAAATATTTAGCCTCGTAAGAATACCAACCAATTTTAGGATTCGGGATGATTTCTCCAGGCGAAGCGACACGGGCCTGGGTGGTGTGCCCGAGGACTGCACATTCGATTTCTCTCCCAGTGATGCCCTTCTCAACAAGCACTTTGGAGTCAAACTGAAAAGCGGATTGGACAGCGGCATGGAGTTGCGAAGCTTGACTCACTTTTGTAACTCCGACGGAAGAACCCATTCGAGAAGGCTTTACAAATACCGGCAGCCCTAACTGGGCAATGGCTTTGGAGTGCAGACCCAGGTCCGCAAGGCTCCGAAGTTCTACATAGTCCGCAACTTTGATGCCCGCGGCTTGGGCGAGTTGCTTGGTAATGCCTTTATCCATGCAATTGGCGGAACTGCTGCACCCAGAACCCACATAGGCAACCCCCAGCATTTCCAAGAGCCCTTGAAGCGTTCCATCTTCCCCAAAAGGTCCATGCAGAATGGGAAAGACGACATCAAACGTGAGCGTTTGCCCTTCACACAATAATTGCCCTTCGCCCTTCTCAGAGCAAAAAGGAACAATCGAAACAGTGGGCCGCTTTTCATTGAGTTGAATCCGATCGGCTCTGAGCTCTCCCAAATAAAAACTATCTTCTTCTTCTAAATACCAAACGCCCTTCTTCGAAATACCCACTACGAGGGGGCGATATTTTTTTCGATCCAAAGCATCCAATAGGCATTTTGCGGAAATCAGAGAAATCTCATGTTCCTCAGATCTGCCACCGCACAGGAGTAAAACCGTTTGTGTCATTGCAGTACCCATTCCTGATTTTTGTTACTCCCAGTTTTCAGGCTCAGCCCTGATTGGCGATATCGAAACCGGCGTTCCAGATCCTGAACCACGACTCTGCCCACATTAATTCCGTAGAGTTCATTGATGTTATTGATTCCCCCAGGGCAAAATACATTCACTTCCAGGAGTTTGGTTCCAACGACGTCAATGCCCACAAAATACAATCCGTCAGCAATCAACTTGGGTCGAATCGTTTCGATAATTTTGACATCTGAAACCGTGAGTTTTGCTTTTTTTCTTCGGCCTCCGACATGCATATTGCTACGCACATCTCCCCGAGGCGATACTCTGAGATACAGAGCGGGTTGTTTCCCTACAAAAATAGGATAGCCGTTCAATAGCAAAATACGTTTGTCGCCTTTTTTCACAGCGGGCAAATATTCCTGAGCCATTACATATCCATTGCGACTGACACTGGAAATGATTTGATTGATGTTGATCTCTTTTAAATTTTTTATAAAGAACACATCTTGGCCGCCAAAGCCATGGAGCGGTTTTATAATGGCAGGCTTGCTGAGGTTTTTTAGAAATTCTTTAATTTTAACAGGACTGCGAGTGATTAAAGTTTCTGCTCGAATCTCAGATGAAAACGAAGAGAGATACATTTTGCTAGCCGCTTTGGTGAGACCCCCGGGATCGTTCACCACCATCACCCCTTGAAGCTTTAAGAGTCTGCCAAATTCTACGGATGGATTTCGGCCCTTTTCTTTTTCAGTTTCACTTTCGTTGGGATTGTATCGCAAAAATACAACATCAAAATCACTCAACACGACTTCTTTCTTTTGTGCGATTCCGGAATGGAGCGCTTTGAGAAAATCAAAACGATTTGAAATGGAAAGCCCTTCCAAAGAGACACCTGTAGCCAAAACTTTCATTTCGTCATTACAGGAGAAGCTGTTCAGCGTGGTATAAACCACTTCGTGCCCTCGGCGGTGGGCCTCAAAGGCCAAATGGGTAGTGGTATAGCTGGGAAGTTGAGTGAAAAGCGATCTGACCACAAAACAAATCTTCATATTCAAGAACCCTGTGAAACGACCCCTTAGCTTGCGTGAGCTTTCACCAAAGCGGCAAGCAAATTCTTAGCTTTTTGGTTCAGCTGCACAAACTCCAGGCCCAAGCCAGACTGTTCCCCTTGAAGGCGAAGATTGGCGACTCGAGCTTCGGTGATTTCGATGGGGCTTGAGGTCTCAGGGAGAATGGTCAGAGCGATCCGATCCTCCACTTGAACCGACTGAACCCACTCCTGACTCACCGCAACAAACGCACCACCAGTGCTCAATACCATCACTCTCACGGGAAGCGGGGAGCGCGTGCGGCTCAACAATCGTCCCGGCAAGTTGACAGCCACTCTGGGAAACCGACGCTTTTCCTGGTGTAAGTGGGGCTTATTCAAACGGGCATCGAGAGGGAGCTCGAGCATGATTTCCAGCTCCTCAGGAGAGGTTTGGAGACACGAAAACTTTCCAGAATGGGCTTCGAAAATAGAGTGACATACTTGCAGCCCGAGTAACGGAGCCACTTCTGAAGTTAAATGCTCTAAAGCCAAAGGACGAAACTGAGTCGGCGGAGTGACAAGAGCGTCTTGCGACGAAGTGAATACTTCAAAGTTGAGACGAATTCCCGAAGGAAAGGTTCGGAGTGAAAGATTCACTTTTCGTGCGGACTGTCCACTCTGTAATGGAAAAGCAAGCAGATTGAGTAAAGCTTGTTCGATGGCGTAAGGATCAACGAGGCAGAAAATGGAATCCTCTATTTTGGCTTCGACCTCTATTTGGAATCGCTGATATTCACCCTCTAACTTTTCCAAGACTTTAAAAACTAAATTGGACAAATCGACGAGTTCCATTTGAGGACTGATTCCGGAAGTGAAATAATGGATATTCCGGATCCAAAAGAGAGCTCTGTGAGCCACGTGCTCTGCCGCCTGAATTTGCTGAAGCCATTCGGCTTTGTTGGGAGCTTCTTTGGCTGTTTCAAGCTCCCCCAACAAAGTAGCTAATAACGTATTCATTTCCTGACTGGCGAGTTTATTGAAATGGCGCAGGTTTTTCTCGGATTCATAGGCTTGGGTGAGCAGGGTTTGCAGAGCCGAGGGGTTTTTCATGGAGTCTCCAGTATTTCCAATTCTTATCGGGTTAAAAGGGGGTTCCTTTGACTCGGTAAAAGTCAGGCTTTGCCCTGCGCGTCAAGCACTCTCTTTACCAACTTGGGAATGTTTGTTACTTCTCCCCTCTTGTGTGGACGGCACTCATCACTTTTCTTAAAGCAGCTCTCGTAGCGACTTTCTATGGACTCCTTTCTCTGACGTGGAGAATTCGGGAATTAGGAAGAACGGATCTGAAACCGTACCGTTCGGGAAGGCTCTATGCGCACTGGCATGGAGATGAACTCCTGATGCTGAAGTTGGGACAATTTAAAAAAATGGCGGTGATGGCAAGTAGGAGTCGAGATGGGGAATTGATGAAGTGGGTGTTGCAATTGCTGGGATTCCAAGTGGTGCGAGGGTCAAGTTCCAAAGGCGGTGCTGGGGCGTTGAAGGGGTTGCTGGATACGGTTTTAAAAACGGATGCCCATGCCTCGCTTGCAGTGGATGGTCCACGGGGTCCTATTTATGAAGTGAAACCCGGGATTCTGGCGCTCGCCCAGAAAACAGGAAAACCCATCGTGCCCACAGTGGGCGCGGCCCAGTGGCGGTTTGTTTTTAAGAGAGCGTGGAACCAGTGTTATTTGCCGATGCCGTTTTCCAAGTGCACGGTGATTTACGGAGAGCCGATTGAAATTCCGTTGCAAGCCACGGAAAAGGACTTGGAGGTTTTGAGAGAACAGTTGAGAATAGCGTTGATTGAGTTGAAGGGAAAAGCAGAGGGCACTTTCAACAGAACTTTTCTCCCTGCCCTTCGCATGGAATCTGTTAACGGGGCGTAGCGCAGTTGGCTAGCGCGCTTGGTTCGGGACCAAGAGGTCGTGGGTTCAAATCCCGCCGCCCCGACCAGTTTGTACTTA
>Ga0214917_10000556_pt1 | contig 48855 bp, 59 predicted proteins | sample LL_1208_BB_MetaG_FD_177983 | JGI IMG/M metagenome (GOLD analysis project Ga0214917, IMG submission 177983) | Freshwater microbial communities from Lake Lanier, Atlanta, Georgia, United States - LL_1208_BB | ecosystem: Environmental > Aquatic > Freshwater > Lake | place: USA: Georgia | collected... | reverse complement strand
TATGATTGGCAATCCAAAGTGAAGGCCTCATTTCTTGGAACGTATGTCGGGCACAGTTACGCCAGCGACAATAACCTGACAGGGTCAGACTCCCGATTTATCCCTGCCTACAATGTTTGGGACCTCACGTTGGAGGCAAAGTTGTGGAATGAGTACGTCAGCGTCGTGGCAGGCGTAAACAACCTTTTTAATAAACAGTACTATTCCCGAATTCGGGGAGATGGAATTGATCCTGCCATGCCAAGGAACTGGTATGGGGGGCTTAAAATTATTTTTTAGAAGCTGGCTTAACAGTTCGACTGTTTCGAGGGCAGACCCCTTTGTCCCGAAGGGCGTCACATGTGGCCTCGATCTGTAAATTCACGCGTTTCGGGCTGAAACCGTGATCTTTTGTCACAATTGATTCCCGCACGTCTAAGCAGTGGTCGTGAAACTCGACAATCTTTTGGCAATCCACACAGACAAAGTGTCCATGGCGGGGGTGATCGGCAAAATTGGGATCGTACAGCGGGGTGGATTGACCGATGCCGACTTGGCGTAGAAGTCCTGCGCGGACGAGAAAAGCGAGAGTCCGATAGACGGTCGCACGGGAAACCTTGGTGTTTTGGCGGCGGGAACGGGAAAGAAGGGACTCGGCGCTGAAGTGCTCGCGGTTTCCAAAAGCGACCTCGGTGATCGTCTTGCGCTGGGAGGTAAGGCGAAGGCCTTGGGTGCGCATGGTTTCGTAAGCCCGGGCCTGAGGGGTCATCGGGGTGGGCGGCGAGCTGGTCATGAAGGCGGTGGCGCTGGGGTATCGGAAACCGGAGGGGGGGTTGATTCCCGTGGAGTCTTCAACGCCTTGAGGAACCGTTTCACGGCGGGGGAGACCATCCGGCTGGCGCGGAACACGATGCCAAGCGGACGGACGATCTCCTTTCCCAGGTGGGGGAGAATGGCGAGCGATCCCTTGGCGAGCTCGGAGGCGACAGCGGAGGCGGGTAAAAAAGCGACTCCCGCGTTGATCTCAACCGCCTGTTTTAAGGTCTCGACGTTATCGAACTCCATCATCGGCTGAAATTTGAGACCCCTGGTGGCGAGGATCCGATCCAACCCTTGGCGGGTGGGCATTTCAGGCGCGAGGGAGATGATCTTTGTCTGGCCGAGTTGAGCAAGGTCAACGGGCCCTTTTTTCAGGAGAGGATGCCCCGGCGCACAAATGATGTGCAGGGTGTCCTTTTTGAAGGTTTCCACCTTGAGCCCCTTGCGCGGGGAGGGAAAAGCGACAAAACCGACGTCCGCATCCCCCGCGGCAACCGACTCATACACCTCGTTGGAGCGGCGGTAATCGACCTGGATTTTGACCTGGGGAAAGGCTTTGAGAAAATCTTTGATGTAGGGGGGAAGTTCGTGCAGGCCGAGGCTGGGAACGGCCACCAGACGAATCGTCCCGGAGATGATATTGCGCATCTCCTCCAGCTGGTGTTGAAAGCGCTGGTAGTAGCCGATGATTTCCCGGCTGGCCTCATAGAGAAGCTGGCCTTCGCGGGTCAGGGCGAACTGCTTGCTGGTGCGCTCCAAAAGCGGAACACGCAACCGGACCTCGATGGAGCGGAGCTGCTGGCTCACCGCTGACTGGGTGATCCCGTTCAGGCTGGCGGATCGGCTAAAGGACCGGGTTTCGACCAGGTCCCGAAACACCCGAAAAGACTCCACTTGCATAGGGAGACCATTATTATCCGACCTTATCGCCAATGCAAACCAAGCGTGCCTAATCATGAACGCATCCCTTGAAGAAAACTATCACTCGATCCAGAAGCAGATCGCTTTATCGGCCGAAAAAGCCGGGAGGGATGCCCGCGAGGTGAAGCTTTTGGCGGTAAGTAAAAAGATGGAGCCGGAGAGGATCCGGGTCGTCTGGCAGTTGGGTCACCGGTTGTTCGGGGAGAACCGGGTTCAGGAGGCGAAGGTCAAAATACCCGAGATGCCGGTAGGGGGTGAGTGGCACTTCATCGGGGGATTGCAGAGCAACAAGGCGAAAGATGCCGTGGAGTGTTTCGACGTGATCGAATCGGTGGACCGGTGGGATTTGGCCCAAGAGCTCCAAAAAAGGTTGGAGGCAACCGGAAGAAGAATGAGGATCATGCTGGAGGTCAATGTGGGTGGGGAGGCGGCCAAGCACGGGTGTTCCCCGGAAAGGGTGGGGGAGCTGTTTCAGAAGGTCATGTCCTTGTCCCGGTTGGAGGTGATCGGCTTGATGGCCATCCCGCCTTTCCGTGAAGATCCCGAGATGGCGCGCCCGTTCTTCGTGAAGTTGCGGGAAATTCGGGATCGGCTCCAGGATTCCCATGGGGTCCCTTTGCCGGAGTTGTCGATGGGGATGAGTCATGATTATCCGGTGGCGATTTCAGAGGGCTCGACCTTGGTGCGGATTGGAAGCGCCCTTTTTGGGCCGCGTGGCGTGTGAACCGGATTCTTCCCCGCTCCTTTTATGATGGGGAAAATCCCGTGCCCGTGGCCCGCGCGCTCCTGGGAAAAATCATCCGTGTGACCCGGGATGGTTGTGCGGGAAGGATTGTGGAGACGGAGGCGTATGGGGGACCGTTGGATCGGGCATCCCATGCCTGGCGGGGCAAGACGCCACGGAACGAGTCGATGTTCGGCCCGCCCGGCACGGCTTATATTTACCTGTGCTACGGGATCCACCGGATGATGAACGTGGTCACAGGTCCCGTGGGGGTGGCGGCGGCGGTGCTGATCCGGGGGGTGGAACCTTTGGAGGGAGCCGAGAGGATGGCTCGGAGGAGACGGGTATCCGCATCGGATTTCCGTTTGACGGCTGGACCCGGCGCGTTGACGCAGGCTCTGGGCATTTTGATCCGGTGGGATCGATGTGATCTTGTTTGCGGACCGATTCGGATCGAAGATGACGGGGTGCGAGTTCCGAGGAGCAACATCAAGGAGGGACGGCGGGTGGGGGTGAGCCACGCGGGGCCCGCTGCAAACTTTCCCTGGCGGTTTTCGATTCGCCGAAATCCGTGGGTGAGCCGGGCCCGGGGATGAAAAAAATCACCCACCTCCTGACGACGGACGAAAAAGCGAAGGAGATCAACTTCTCCGGAAAGCATTACGGGACCTTTGCGGAGATCGGTGCGGGCCAGGAGGTGGCCCGCTGGTTTTTCCAGGCAGGAGGGGCGGCCGGGACGGTGGCGAAAAGCATGTCGGCGTACGACATGACCTTCAGCAACGCGATTTATGGCACCGCCCACCGCTTTGTTTCCCGGGAGCGGCTACGGGAGATGTTGGACCACGAGTATGAACTTTTGCTGGAGAGATTGGGTCAGGAGCGGGGCGATCGGAGCCGTTTTTTTGTCTTTGCCGACACGGTGGCTGCCAGGAGCCATAAGTTCACAGGGGACGGAAAGGGGTGGATGGGAATCCGTTTCCAGACCCAGCCGAACTGTCCGCCGGGAAATATCGTGATTCATGTGAGGTTGAAAGACGACACCAACGCGGAACAGATGGAGGTTCTCGGAATCCTGGGGGTGAATCTGGTGCATGCGGCTTTCACCCATTGGAGGAGACCCCCGGAGATCCTGAATCGGCTCATGGATGGGATCCGGCCCGGCCGGGTGGAGGTGGACATGGTGGATTTCCGAGGACCGATGTTTCAAGGGGTGGACAACCGGCTGATGAGCCTAAGGATGGTGCATTCGAACCTGACCCCGGTGGCCCTCTTCTCGGCGACGGGGGCGAATCTGGAGGCGGAGGACTCCTTTTACGGCAAATCGATCCTTCTGCTGCGGGGTCACTACCGCCCGATCACCCAATTTCATCTCAGAATGATGGAGAGGGCTTCCGCAATCTTCCGGAACGACCCCGCGAACAAGGGAAAGGAGATCGTGGAGGTGAACGAGATCACGATGCGGAATCTGGTTCGCCACCGAAAAGCGGGCATGGAGGACTTTTTGGATCGGGTGGATTGCATGGGGGCCTTGAAAAAGACCGTCCTGGTGACGGGCATCTTTCGTTTTCACCGACTCGCCCAGTATTTGACCCAAAGGACGAAGGGTTCGCTGGGCTTTGTGATCGGGGTGCCGCTGTTGAGCAAAATGTTGGATGAGCATTTTTACAACGATCTTCCGGGGGGAATCATGGAGGCGATGGGCAGGCTTTTCCTGCCCGGGGTGAAGCTTCTTGTGTATCCGGGCTACGATCCCGTGGATGGGAAGTTTGTCACGGGTCACACCCTCAAGGTTCCCGAGCCGATTCGTGAAATTCACGAGTATCTGGTCCGGCGCGGAAAGATTGTGAATTTGAATGCCACGGAGAAGGATTTGCCTCCGTGTTCAAGTTCCGAAATCCTGCGCAACATTCGGAGCGGCCGACCCGGTTGGCAAGAGAACGTCCCGACCCCCGTCGTCAAGCTGATCCAAAGAAGAAGACTTTTTGGGTATCATGCGCCCAAGCGATCGAAGTGAAGGAGAGCCTCCCCTCGGGGACCTGTTGAAAAATCGGTTTTTTTCGATAAGGTATGGTTGTGAGGATCCCACGGTTCATCCGCGGTTTTGCTTTTGGGGTTTCGCTGGCGGCGGCTCCTGTTCATGCAATCGTTTTTTTTAGTCAGGGCAACAGCGCCAATTTAGACAATCCCGGAGGCGGTCTGCCTTGGGACAATGTGGTGCAAATGCGGAACGAATCGGGGCCCATCGGCACCGGGGTGTACCTGGGAAACAGGTACGTGCTGACGGCGGGGCACGTGGGTCCTTTGACGAGTGTGAAGGTGGGATTCGTCGATTATCTGTTGGACTCCTCTCCTGCGGTGGCGATCGGAACAGCGGATATGAAACTGGTGCGCCTGGCATCGGATCCCGGACTCAGCGGAGTACGCTTAAATACCAACCCCTTGGGAGATGGGGGAAACTCCTACCTCGTCGGGTACGGGGTGGGACGGGCCAGCGAATCTCTCCTCGGCGCGAATCCTGTCACCTGGGGTGATTCCTCGACAGCGATCAAAAGGTGGGGAACCAACCTCGTGGATGGGGCGATCAGCGGGGTTCAGGTGGGGGGGTACACCTCCGATCTTCTGCGCACCCAGTTCAACAGCAATGTGGGTGTGAATGAGGCGGCGTTGACGATCTATGACTCCGGAAGCGCTCTTTTTCGGCAGATCGGGAGCGAGTGGTATCTGGTCGGACTGGGTGCGTATGTTCAAAACAGCGGCTTTTCCCTGGCCAGCAACCAGTTCAACTCGAGCGAATCGGACGACAACTATTTCATTCGAATCTCCTCCTACTCCAATGCGATCGATCGGATTGGAGCGGTAGCGGTGCCCGAGCCATCCTCCCGAAGCTATTTTGTGGGCGGTCTTCTTTTTCTCGGTTTTTTGGCTCTCCGCAAGATCCTGCCACTCCGCGGCTGAGGGCCCGGATTTTCCGTTCCCACGTTATTCTTGGGGGCAGGGGGGTTGGATTGACGGGGGCAGGGCAAACCTTAGCGTGACCCGAATGGCAAAGTCCCCGTTGGGCAGAGGTTTGGGCGCTCTCTTGGGGGGCACCAAAGTCCCCCCGCCGGCAAGTCCCCCGATCAGCTCCCCTGAGGTGCGGGTGGAGGAGGGAGAGCGGGTTCTGCAGCTTTCCATCGGGGAGGTGAATCCCAGCCCGCTTCAACCGAGGCGGGTTTTTGCCGAGGAAAATTTGGCGGAATTGGTGGACTCGATCCGGTCACGCGGAATTTTCCAGCCTCTGGTGGTCCGCCGTTCCCCCAAGGGGAGCGGGTATGAGCTCATTGCCGGGGAGCGGCGTTGGAGGGCGGCCCGGAAGCTGAATTTGACCAAGGTTCCCGCGATCGTTCGGGTCGCGACCGATCAGCAGGTGCTCGAACTGGCGCTGATCGAGAACTTGCAGCGCGCGGAGCTGGATCCGGTGGAGGAGGCGGACGGGTACGCAACGCTGATCGAGACGTTCGGCCTCAGGCAGGAGGAGGTGGCGGAGCGGGTTGGAAAAAACCGTGCAACGGTTGCCAACGCCCTTCGGCTGCGATCCCTCCCCGGGGAGGTTCGGGATCTTTTGCGCTCCAAACAGCTTTCCGTCGGGCACGCGAAAGCGATTTTGGGATTGAGCGAGCCTGCGGCCCAGAGCGCGGTAGGCCGTGAGGTGGTGAAGCGGGGATTGAGCGTGCGGCAAACGGAGGCCCTCGTGCGGCGTCAGACCGGCGGAACAAGGGGGCGGAGGAAAAAAAACTCCCAGCTTGCGGATTGGCGGGATCTGGAGTTGAAGCTGCAACGGGCGACGGGAACAAGGGCCAGGATTGTGGGTCGGGCGGAGAGGGGTCGTATCGAGCTTCCCTACACCTCGCCCGAGGAGTTGGAGCGGTTGACCTCCCATTTGGGGGTTCGTCCCGCGCTCTGAGGGGAGGTCAAGGATGAGCCAAAGGATCCGCCTTTTGGCGGAAGTGGTGGCCAACCGGATTGCCGCAGGGGAGGTGGTGGAGAGGCCTGCCTCGGTGGTGAAGGAGCTTGTGGAAAATTCCCTGGATGCGGGGGCAAAGAAGGTGGAGATCAGTGTGGAGAGGGGGGGGAGGTCTTTGATTCGGGTAACGGACGATGGGCATGGAATGGGGCCGGAAGATGCGCTTTTGGCGTTGGAGCGTCATGCCACCAGCAAGATTCGGGAGGCTTCGGACCTGCTGGGAATCCGCACCTATGGGTTTCGGGGAGAGGCGTTGCCGAGCATTGCATCGGTCAGCCGTTTCACGCTGAGGACGAGGGAGGCGGAGGCTGCGGAGGGAACCGAGGTGGTGATCGATGGCGGGAAAGTCATCCGGGCGGGACAGACGGGGTGTCCCGCGGGGACCAGCATCGAGGTGCGGCAGCTATTCTCCCATGTGCCGGGACGGAGAAAGTTTCTCAGAACGGAGGAGACGGAGTGGGGACATATCGAGCAGGGAATCCGTCTGACCGCACTGGCACGACCCGATGTCAGTTGGGTTCTGCGGCGGGATGGGGCGGTTTTTTGGCAGGATGCGGGACGGGCGGGCTTGGAGGAGAGATTGGGTGCGGTTTTTGGAAAGGAGTGGAAGGGTTCGGTTCTACCCCTGGATGTGGAGGACGGGGGAATGAGGTTGAGGGGATACATTGGGCGACCCGGGGTGAGTCGGGCAACGAGGGCGGAACAGATTTTGTTTGTGAACGGTCGACCGGTGCAAAGCATGAGCCTGAATGCGGCCCTTCTCGAGGGGTATCACAATGCCCTGATGAGGGGGCGCTTTCCCGTGGCGGTTCTCTTTCTCGAGGTGGATCCCGCCGGGGTGGATGTGAATGTTCACCCTGCCAAGAGGGAGGTTCGATTCCGCCAGGATGGGGATATCCGGAGGTTTGTCAGCGGAGCGGTGGCTGAGGTGTTGCGGGGCAGTGCAGTGGGACCTCTTCCGATGGCCTCGGTAACAAATCACGGATTGGCGGGTCTATCGCCAACCCACTCCACATCGAATCAACCCTCGCCCTTGCTGTCGGCGAGCCTGACCTCAGTGCCCTCCGCGGAGAGGTCCCTCGGGCTCGAGGTGGAGTCGGCCCCGGGGATTCCCGCAGGCTGGCGATATCTTGGGGTGATCGACCATCTGTACATCGTGGCGGAAAAAGAAGGAGGGGCGGTGCTGATCGACCAGCATGCGGCGCATGAGCGTATTTTATTCGAGCAGCTTCTGAGGCAGGTGGCGCAGGAGGAGGTTTCGGGTCAGCGACTTCTTTATCCCGTCACGATCGAGTTTCCGCCCGTGCAGGCCCAGTTTTTGAAACAGCGGCTGGATGAGTTGGGGAGAGTCGGCCTGGGGATCTCGCCTATGGGGGGAAACTCATTTCTGATCGATGCCTTGCCTCCCAGGATCAGGACCCTGGCGGTGGAGGAGTTTGTGCGGGGAGTGGTGGCGGATCTGGAGGTGGGCGGGGTGGGGGCACGAAAGGACAGGAAGCTAAGTGAGGAGGTGATCGCGAAGACGGTTTGCCGGCATGCGATCAAGGCGAATGACCGGTTGACCGAGCCGGAGGGGGTGCGTTTGCTGGCGGATCTCTTGGCGTGTGAGCTTCCGTACACCTGCCCGCACGGCAGACCGACGATGATTTTATTGAGCAAGGCGGAGCTGGAGCGGAAGTTTGGCCGGGCAGGCTGATGAGCCCTGAACGGATCTATCTGGATCATGCGGCCGGGGGAGTTCTTCTTCCGTCGGTGCAGAAAGAGATGCTGAGGTACTTGGTCGGGATCCAAGCCTCTCCCGGCGGAGGACATCGGGAGGGCAGGGAGGCGAGGGAGGAACTGGAGAAAGCCCGGCAAAGAGTGGCGGATTTTTTGGGGGCGAAAGAGGCGGAGGGAGTGGTGTTTACTTCCGGCGGAACGGAGGCGGTGCAGTCAGCCATTCATGGATGGGGTGGGTCTGTGGGAAAGGGGACGCTTTATCTGAGTGGGATGGAGCATCCGGCGGTCGAGAGTGCGGCGCGGCGATTGGAAGGTGGGGGTTTTATCCTGGTGCGGGTGCCGGTGGATGGGGAGGGGAGGTACCGATGGGAAGGGGTGAAGGCCGGATCGGGAGCGGGTTTGGTTTGTGTTCATTTGGCTCACCACGATCTCGGGACGGTGCAAAGCATCCGGGAAGCGGGGAAGTTTGCGGAAAAGGCGGGGGCAAAACTTCTGGTGGATGCGACCCACGGGGCGGGATGGGTTCCGATGGAGGTGGAGGATGAGGGAGCGGACCTCGTGGCGTTGTCGGGTCATCGGCTGGGCGCGCCGAAGGGTTCGGGTGCCTTGTGGATACGCTCCGGCACTCCGTGGAGGGCGCAGCTGGAGGGCGGCAGGCAGGAGGGGGATCGGCGAGCGGGCACGGAGAATCTGCCGGGAATCGTGGGGCTGGGAGCGGCGGTGGAGGAGTGGAAAAAAAGGGGGGATGATTTCAGGAGGGAGGCGGGAGAGGCCCAAAAAGTTTTGGCGGAGGGGATTCTTCAAAGAGTGCCCAGCGCGAAATTGCATGGTCCGAAGGTTGGCCCGGGACGAAGTCCGCAGCATCTCGCTTTCACTTTTGCAGGTTTGGAGGCGGAAAGTTTGGCATTGGTGCTGGATCGGGTGGGTTTGGCGGTGCGGGGAGGGAGCGGTTGTGTGACCCGGGAGATGAGAATTCCCCCGGCGATGAGGGCGATTGGTGCTACGCCCGAGGAGGCGAGAGCTTTGATTCTTTTCACCCTGGGTCTTGGGACCCGCTCGGAACAGATGCAGGAGGCCGGCGGGCGTGTGGCGGAGGGGGTGAAGAGATTGGAAAAAGCCCTCGGAAGTTGAGTCGAGCCGTTCCGGCAACGTTTCCCTGTCATCCCGGTTTTCTTCTGGGTTCTCTCCATTGGAGTGGGGGGTGTCTTTGTGTCATGATGGAACAGTGAGCGGAGAGAACCATTCATGGCGGGAGGAGGTGGTGCAGAGGTTGCGAGAGGTGAAGTACCCCGGGTTCAGCCGGGATATCGTCTCGTTTGGCCTTGTGCAGGACATGGAGCTAGCCGGGAAGGAGCTCAAGGTGAAGTTAAGGCTGACGACTCCCGATCCGTCTGTGCCTGAAAAGATCGGAAAAGAGATCCGGGACTGCCTACAAGGGTATGCCCCAGTCACGAGTGTGATCGTTGAGACGGAGGTGGCCCCTCCTCAGGCCATTGCCTCCACCGGGCCCCAGGGGATTGAGGGAGTGGGAAAGATCATTGCGGTGGCGAGCGGAAAAGGCGGAGTTGGCAAATCGACGGTGGCGGCGAACTTGGCGGTGAGTCTTGCAAAAAGCGGGCACAGGGTCGGTTTGTGTGACTGTGATCTTTATGGGCCGAGCCAGGCGTTGATGTTGGGGTGTCGGGAGGGGGTGCGGGTGGAGGAGGGGACGGAGCGCATCCTTCCGGCCGAGTGTCATGGGGTGAAGTTGATGAGCATGGGGATGTTGTTGGGGGATGACAGCCCGGCGGCGCTGAGGGGGCCGATGGTCACAAGATTCACGCAGCAGTTCCTTCGCCAGGTGGTTTGGGGGGATTTGGATCTGCTGGTTCTGGATTTGCCTCCGGGAACGGGAGACATCCAGTTGACGATCGTGCAGACGGTGGCGCTCGACGGTGCGTTGATCGTGACAACCCCGCAAGAGGTGGCCCTGGTGGACGCAAGAAAGGCGATTGCGATGTTCCGAAAAGTGAATGTGACGATTTTGGGAGTGGTGGAGAACATGAGTTATTTCACCGTTCCGGGATCGGCGCAGCGGCATGAGATTTTCGGAACCGGAGGCGGAAGAAGGGAGGCAGAACGGCAGAAGGTTCCGTTGCTTGCGGAGATTCCTTTGGATCCGGAAACAAGAAAAGGCGGAGATGCTGGGGAACCGGTTGTTTTGGCTTCCCCCTTGGGCCCATCGGGGCAGGTGTTTTCTGAATTCGGCAAAATTGTGTCAAAAGTACTTTTTCCAAGCATCTCCTCCTAAGCGATTTATATTTTTTCCAGTACTCCGATTCCCACTTGCGAAATATCCATAAAGGACCAAATTGTGGATATGGATGGTAAGGGTAGCCCTAAATTTTCCTTGGATCCAAAGTCGGTGTTTCAAAACTCGGCCCTGTATCGGGAGTTTCTTTTGGAGCGGGAGGAGATTTTGAAACACAAATGGCATTTAAGCGAGCAGGCGGGGCATGACGTGGGTTTTGAGAAGGGGCTGCTGGATTGGATTGTCAAACATCGCGCTGCCTGGCGGGCCAGTCGCGAAAAAGATATCGCAAAGGAAAAAGGGGTTGGTTAGAGTCTGAATGACGCAAGACGCGTCCTTTAACGGGAACCTGAGAGTTCCTCAAGGAGGCGAGAATGGCAGACAAAAAGCTGATGGACGGGGAGGCGGTACGCCGGGCGGTACGGCGGATGGCCCACGAATTTTCCGAAAAACATCCCCAAGGGAACTTTGCGCTTGTGGGAATCCAAACGCGGGGAGTGCCTTTGGCCCATCGGCTGGCCAAGGAGTTTCAGGCGATCGAGGGAGGGACTCCCTTGCCGGTCGGTTCCCTCGACATCAGTTTTCATCGGGATGATTTGGCGAGCAATGTTCCGGTGCCGAAAGGGTCGGAGGTTCTCTTTGATCTCAAGGACAAGACGGTGATTTTGGTGGATGATGTTCTTTTCACGGGACGGACGATCCGTGCGGCCCTGGATGCCTTGTGCGACCTGGGTCGTCCCAGGATCATCCAACTGGCGGTTTTGGTGGACCGGGGGCATCGGGAACTGCCCCTTCGCCCCGATTTTGTGGGCAAGAATCTTCCGACCTCGCCCCAGGAGCGGGTGCGGGTTCGGTTGGCAGAGGTGGACGGGGAGGATGCGGTGGTGTTGGAAAGGGAGAAGGCATGAGCGGGGTGTGGCAGAGAAAGGATCTTCTCTCCCTGCGGGAGCTGAGCGCCGAGGAGATCGGTCAGGTGTTGTCCACCGCCTCGGTTTTCAAGGAGATTTTGGGCCGACCGATCAAAAAAGTGCCCTCCCTGCAGGGAAGGACGGTGGTGAATCTGTTCATCGAGCCCAGCACGAGGACGAGAATTTCCTTCGAGCTGGCGGCCGTGCGGTTGAGCGCCGATGTCGTCTCTTTGGACAAGGAGACGAGCAGCATTCGCAAGGGAGAAACCCTGCAGGATACGGCGAGGAATCTGGAAGCACTGCAGGCTGGGACCATCGTGATCCGGCACCGCTCCGCCGGGGCGGCCCACTTTTTGGCCCAGAGACTGAAAGCATCGGTGATCAACGCCGGGGACGGCTCGCATGAGCATCCGACCCAAGGCTTGTTGGATTCTTTCACGATTCGGGAGCGTTTGGGGAGGATCGAGGGCGTCCAAGTCCTGATCATCGGCGACATCGTCCACAGCCGGGTGGCGCGATCCAACCTATGGGCACTGACGAAGTTGGGTGCGAAGGTAAAATTAGCTGGTCCGTCCACCTTGTTGCCGAAGGAGTTTGCCGAGTTGGGTGTGGAGGTGGTGCATCATCTGGACGGTGCGCTGGAGGAGGCGGATGTGATCAACCTGCTTCGCATCCAGCATGAACGCCAGGTTCAGGCCCGGGTTCCATCGATCGGGGAGTATGCGACCCTCTTTGGTCTGAATTCGGAAAGGTTCAAGCGCTGCAAACCCGGGGTTCTGCTGATGCACCCGGGTCCGATCCATCGCGGGGTGGAAATTGCGAGCGAGTTGGCGGACGGTGCGAACTCGGTGATTCTGGACCAGGTCACGAACGGTTTGGCCGTCCGCATGGCGGTTCTCTATCTGGTCTCGGGGGGGAAAGGAGTGGGAGGAGATTCATGAGCGAAATCTTTCTTCAAGGAGGATGGGTGGTGGATCCCGCAAGCCGGAGAGACGCGAAAGGGGATGTGTTGATCCGAGATGGAAAAATCGCCGAGGGAAAGCCCTCGAAAGAGGCCGTGGTCATCCAGGCGGAGGGTCTGATTGTTGCCCCCGGATTGATCGATCCCCATGTGCACTTGCGGGAGCCGGGACAGTCGGCGAAGGAGACGATCGCCACGGGAACCGCTGCTGCGGTGGCGGGGGGGTTCACCTCGGTGATTGCGATGCCGAACACGTCGCCGGTGGCGGATGGGCCGAACACGATTGCGTGGATGAGGCAGAGGGCGAGGGAGACCGGTGTGGCGAATGTTTTTCCAACGGGCACGATCTCCCTGGGCCAGAAGGGGGAGCAGTTGGCGCCGATCGGGTCCCTGCGCCAGGCGGGGGTGGTGGCCATCACGGATGACGGGCACTGCATTCAGAGTGCGGAGTTGATGAGGAGGGCATTGGAGTACGCCAGAATGTTCGATCTGCCCGTGTTGGATCACTGCGAGGACAAGTCGCTCTCGGCCGGTGGGGTGATGAATGAGGGGAAGTGGTCCAGAATTCTGGGATTGCCGGCATGGCCGGGGATCGCGGAGGAGGTCATCGTCTCCCGGAATGTTCTCTTGGCGGAGTTGACGGGGGCAAGGGTGGTTTGCCAGCACATGAGTACGGCGGGGTCGGTCCGGATTTTACGGGAAGCGAGGAGGCGGGGGGTGCCGATTGAGGGAGAGGCGTCCCCGCACCATCTGACCCTGACGGAGGATCGGGTGGAGGGGTATGACACGTCCTTCAAGATGAATCCCCCCTTGCGTACAGCGGCGGATGTGGAGGAGCTCAAGAGGGGAGTCGTGGATGGAACGATCCGTTTTCTGGCGACGGATCATGCCCCGCACTGCGGGTACGAGAAGGAGGTGGAGTTCGATGAAGCGCCGTTTGGAGTTGTGGGTCTCGAAACGGCGCTGGGGATCTACCTGACGGAGCTGGTGCACAGCGGATTGATGCCACTGCGGGACGTTGTGGAGAGAATGAGTGCCTTTCCATCCTCGTATTTCGGATTGGGCCGGGGATCGCTGGCGGTCGGCGCGGTGGCGGACGTCACGGTGATCGACCTTGCGCGCGCGTGGACGGTGAGAAAGTCGGAGTTCCGGAGTTTGGGAAAAAACACGCCCTTTGAGGGGCGGGAGTTGAAAGGTCGGGCCATATTGACAATTGTGGATGGAAAAATCCGCCATGACCTCGACGTGCGTGCGGGGCGGTCGTAAGGTTTTCCGGAAGATGGAGGGACTACTGGCTCTAGAGGATGGGACGATCCTGCGGGGTCGAGGATTTGGTCATGAAGGGTGGGTGGCGGCGGAGTTGTGTTTCAACACGTCGATGACCGGATATGAGGAGATTTTAACCGATCCGAGTTACCGGGGTCAGGTGGTGGCGTTGACCTGTCCGGAGATTGGCAACACGGGGATCAACCCCGAGGACGAGGAGTCGGATCGGCCGCAGGTGGCGGGTCTGTTGGTGCGTCGACTGGCGCGGAGGGGGAGCAACTGGCGGGAGAGGGAAAGCTTGGAGGTGTATCTACAACGGCACAAGGTGCCGGCGCTGGAGGGGGTGGACACGAGGTGCCTGACCCGGAAGTTGCGGACCATGGGGGCCATGAAGGGGGTGCTGTCCAGCAAGGGGATGAAACCGGACGAGGCGGTTCAAAGGGCCAGGGAGTGGCCCGGGTTGGGAGCCAAGGATTATGTGGCGGAGGTGACCTGCGGAACATCGTACGAATGGGATCCGCAGGGGTTGGATTTTCCGGGCCGGCTGGGAAGCGAAAAAACCAGGATGCCCGCGGTGCGCCACCGGGTGGCGGCGATCGATTGCGGGATGAAGAGAAATATCTTGCGGCAGTTACGGGCGGAGGGAATCCAACCCGTGGTCTTCCCCGCGCAGGCATCGGCGGCTGAGATTGTGAAAGCGAATGTGGATGGTGTCTTTTTGTCGAACGGTCCCGGGGATCCCTCCGTACCGACTTATGTCCATCAAACGGTTCGGGATTTGGTCGGAAAAAAGCCTATTTTTGGAATATGCCTCGGGCACCAGATGTTGGCCCACGCGCTCGGGGGGAAGACCTTTAAACTGAAGTTCGGTCATCGGGGAGGGAATCAGCCGGTGAAGGATTTGCGTTCGGGCAAGGTATCGATCACAAGCCAGAACCATGGCTACGCGGTCGACCCCGAATCCCTGCCCCGGGGGGAGGTGGAGGTCACCCACGTCAATTTGAATGATGGAACGTGTGAGGGGATCCAGCTGAGTGCGGGAGGGGCGTTCTCGGTGCAGTACCATCCGGAGGCGGCGCCAGGCCCTCATGATGCGGGGTATTTTTTCCGGCAGTTTGCCGACCTGCTGGACGCGGAAAAGAAGAGAGGATAAGGAAAGCAGATGCCGAGGCTTGTTTCCGAGAGCAAAGAGATTCCCCAGATGACGATCGATCTGGTCGGACCGCGAGTGGCGGTCGGACGGGTCGATGGGAACGAGGTTCAGGTTGTGCACGGAAGTATCTCCTCCCGGCATGCGGAGCTGGTTTTGGAGGGCGTGGAGTACCGTGTGCGTGATCTGGAGTCGACGAATGGCACGCGTGTGAACGATGAAAAAATCACGGAGGCTTTGTTGCAGGACAGGGACCGACTGCAGTTCGGACAGATTCCCTTCCGTTACGAGGGGGCGGTTCCCCGCGCAGCGCTTGCAATTCCGCAGGCAGGGGCCTCGTTTCAAATGGAGATTGGCGTGGACGAGGGGATCCCTGACAATTTTCGTAACTTGTCTCCCATCAAGGGGAAAGGGGAGGCTGGAAGCCCGATCTGGATTTTGGCGTTGGGGGGTGCGGTTGCGGTTTTGGGTTTGGGTTACTACGTTATTCGAATGTTATCCACATCCTGAAAAAAATCTTATTTTTTTCGTAAGAGGGTGTTGACAGGGGGGTTGGGGCGAAGGCATGATTACAAATTCCCGTTGGCGTGATTTCTGCACGAGTCGCAAGGCTTTACAGCAGTTTCCGTGCCGAAGGGAAAACGCCGGGCGAATTCCGGAATTCATTTCGAATTCCATCTCGCCCATGTAGCTCAGTTGGTAGAGCACGTCCTTGGTAAGGACGAGGTCACCGGTTCAAACCCGGTCATGGGCTCGGTCGCGGTGAAACCCCGAGTGGGGACACTGTCGGCGGGGTTCCATCCGGCGAATCAGGAGATCTGCAACCGCAAGGCAAGGAGATTAGAATTTATGGCGAAAGAGGCATTTAACCGTTCGAAACCCCACGTCAACATCGGCACCATCGGGCACGTTGATCACGGGAAAACAACTTTAACCGCAGCCATCACAACGATCCTTTCCAAAAGCGGTTTGGCCGAGGCCCGCGCCTACGATCAGATCGACAACGCGCCCGAGGAAAAAGAGCGCGGCATCACGATCAACACTTCCCACGTCGAATATGCAACGACCAATCGGCATTACGCTCACGTGGATTGTCCTGGGCACGCCGACTATGTGAAAAACATGATCACGGGTGCCGCCCAGATGGATGGCGGGATTCTGGTGGTGAGTGCGGCCGACGGCCCGATGCCCCAGACCCGCGAGCACATTTTGTTGGCCCGTCAGGTGGGAGTTCCCGCCCTGGTGGTTTTCCTGAACAAAGTTGACATGGTGGATGACAAGGATTTGCTCGAGCTTGTGGAGGTCGAGGTTCGCGAACTTCTCTCCAAGTATGAGTTCCCTGGCGACAAGATTCCGATCATCAAAGGCAGCGCCCTGAAAGCCCTGGAGTCCGGAGACCCCAAGAGCGATGCGGCCAAGTGCATTTTGGAATTGATGGAAGCGGTCGACAAGTACATCCCGATTCCCGAGCGCCCCAAGGATCAGCCTTTCCTGATGCCGGTGGAGGACGTGTTCAACATTGAAGGCCGTGGAACCGTTGTCACAGGCCGTGTGGAACGCGGAATTTTAAAGAAGATGGAAGAAGTGGAGATCGTCGGAATCAAGCCGACGGCCAAGACCGTCGTGACGGACGTTGAAATGTTCCGCAAACTTCTTGATACAGCGGAGGCGGGCGACAACGTCGGTCTTCTCCTTCGTGGAACGAAAAAAGAGGATGTGGAGCGGGGTCAGGTCATTGCCAAGCCCGGAACCATCAAGCCCCACACCAAGTTCAAGGCCACGGTGTACGTCCTGAGCAAGGACGAAGGCGGCCGTCACACTCCATTCTTCAACGGCTACCGCCCCCAGTTCTACTTCCGGACGACGGACGTGACGGGCGTGGTCACCTTGAAAGCCGGCGTCGAGATGGTCATGCCGGGAGACAATGTCGACATCGAGGTCGAACTGATCACCCCCATCGCCATGGAGAAGCAGATCCGCTTCGCCATTCGTGAGGGTGGAAAGACGGTGGGCGCCGGTCGCGTCACCGAAATCGTGGCCTAACGCCGCGAATCAGATCGGAGGGACGGGCCTGCTATCCAGCGGGAACATTCCGGCCGAACGGAAAAGGAGGGCAGTAGCTCAATTGGTAGAGTAGCGGTCTCCAAAACCGTCGGTTGGGGGTTCGAGTCCCTCCTGCCCTGCATCAAAAGTCAGGAGAAAAGAAAGAGGATTTGGAACATATGGAAGCCTGGAAAATCGGAGGAAGTTGGTTCGGGACCGTTGCCGTGGGGATTCTCTCCCTGGCGACCGGTTTTGTCCTTTTTCATTTCCGCGCCAGGATCTCAAAGTTTGTGGGTGAGGTGAAGGGGGAACTGGTGAAGTGCTCCTGGCCTTGGGACCCGACCGAACACGGGGTGAAGAAATACCGCGAACTGATCGACAGCACCACGGTGGTGGCGCTGACCACCTTGGTCCTGGCCGCGTACACCTCGGGCTTCGATTTTCTGATCAGCCGTGTGGTGGGCTGGTTGGTGAGGTTTTAACGGATGAACGAGGTTGCCAATCCCCCCTCCGAGGCCCGCTGGTTTGCGGTTCACGTTCTTTCCGGTCAGGAAACGAATGTGAAGCGTCACATGATGAGCCGGATCAAAACGGAGGAGCTGGGGGAGGTGGTTCAGGAAGTGATTATCCCCACGGAGCGAATTTCGGAGATCAAGAGGGGCAAGAAGGTGGAAACGGAGCGGAAACTTTATCCCGGCTATATTTTTGTGAAGATGGAGTTGTATGACGCCGAGAAAAAGTTGCATGAGGTGCCCTGGTACTTTGTGAAGGAAACCCCGGGGGTGCTCGGATTTGCGGATGGGGACCGTCCAACGCCCATGAAGCCGGATGAGGTCGAGGGGATGCTCAGTCAAATCCGTGAAAAGGAGGAGAAGATCACGCCGAAGATTATTTTTGCCGTGGGGGACCGGGTGAAGGTGGGGGATGGACCGTTTCAGAGCCAGGAGGGTGTGGTGGAGGAGGTCGACACGGAAAGGGGACGGGTGCGGGTGGCCGTTTCGATCTTTGGGCGCTCCACCCCGGTGGAGTTGGAATATTGGCAGGTGGAAAGGAACTAGGATTTTATGGCGAAAGAGATCACAGGAATTATCCGTTTGCAGATTCCCGCCGGGGCGGCGAACCCCGCTCCTCCCGTCGGCCCCGCCCTTGGCCAGCAGGGAGTCAACATCATGGCGTTCTGCAAGGAGTTCAACGCGCGCACGGCGAAGGAGGCGGGAAACATATTTCCCGTCGTGATCACCGTTTACAAGGACAAGACCTTCACCTTCATCACGAAGAGCCCGCCGGCCTCCGTTCTTTTGAAGAAGGCGGCCAATTTGGCTTCCGGATCCAAGGAACCCAACCGCGTCAAGGTGGGGAAGGTCACCAAAAAGCAGGTGATGGATATTGTGAAAATCAAGAGAAACGACCTCAATGCAGCCTCGGATGAGGCGGCCTTCCGTACGATTGCCGGGACGGCCCGGCAGATGGGGTTGGAGATCGCGGACTAAGGAGATTGGACGATGGCCAAGAAACCAAGTCGCCGATACACCGAAGCCAGCAAGTTGCTGGAGCCAAAAAAGCGCTACAGCGTGACCGATGCCGTCTCGATCCTGAAGAAGATGCCCGCCGGCAAGAGCAAGGGAAATCCCAGCGTGGATCTGTCCTTCCATCTCGGGGTGGATCCGAAGCAGAGCGATCAGGTGGTTCGAGGAACCGTCAGCCTGCCCCATGGCTCGGGAAAGACCGTGCGGGTGATCGTTTTTGCGCAGGGTGCGGCTGCGGAGGCGGCCAAAGGGGCGGGTGCGGTGGCTGTGGGCTATGCGGATTTGATCAAGAAAGTTCAGGACGGATGGGCGGATTTCGACGTCGCGGTGGCCACGCCGGACGCGATGATCGAGGTCCGCAAATTGGGGAAGGTTCTTGGACCCCGCGGATTGATGCCCAATCCGAAAACCGGCACGGTCACCGAGGACACGGCCAAGGCGGTGAAGGAGTGCCAGGCGGGCCGGGTGGAGTTCAAAATCGACAAAGGATCGAACCTGCACGTGAGTTGCGGGAAACTGAGTTTTGAAGGAAAGGCGCTGGGAGAAAATGTCAACGCAGTGATCGAATCGGTGTCCCGCGCCCGTCCGCCGGGCGCCAAGGGCAAGTACCTGCAAAATTGCGTCCTCTCCACGACCTTCTCGCCGGGGATTCCCCTGGCCGTTGCCGAGGCGGCAGCAGGCGCGGAGGATTGATCCAGGAGTTTTATGAAAGAAGAAAAAGCATTGGTCATCGACACGATACGGGAGTGGGTGAACTCCTCCCCCTACCTGATCGTGCTGGATTACACGGGCATGAAGGTGTCGGAATTTTCCGAGCTGCGCGGGCGCCTGCGAAAAGTGGGTGCGGCGGTGAAGGTGGTGAAGAACACCTTGTTCAAGCGCGCGATCGGCGAGGAGGTTTTGGCGGGTTTGGGCAAGGACCTGACCGGCCAGACCGCAATCGTCTCCGGCGGCAAAGACGCCCCTGCGGCCGCGAAGGTGATCAAATCGTTCAAGGCCGAATTCACCCGTCCCAACCTGCGCTCGGGGTTGATGGACGGAAAAGTCCTGGGAGTGAAGGAGATTGTGATGTTGGCCGACCTCCCCTCGGCGGAAGTTCTTCGGGCTCGTCTTTTGGGGGCGATTTCCGCACCTGCCTCCACCTTGGCCCGCCTCTTGGCGGAACCCGGGGCTCGCTTGGCGCGGGTTTTGAAGAGCAAAGCGGAAACGGCTCCGGCGGCGGGAGCCTGAAGATGGACATGAAAGGCAACAACCTTGTGTTAGCCCGGGAGCCTTTCCGGGATAATTCGGTCACGGGTGTGATCGGCTAACCGGGAGAAACATTAACACCCCGGTTCTTTCGATGAAAGGGCAGGGGAAGGAGAAATAAAATGGCAGTCAATCTGGAAGATGTGGTGACGACGCTGAGCGGCCTGACCGTTCTTGAGGCGTCTGAATTGGTCAAAAAGCTGGAAGACAAGTGGGGCGTGAGCGCAGCAGCTCCCGTGGCCGTAGCGGCGGCGGGTGGTGCGGCGGCTGCAGGCGGTGCCGCTCCAGCTGAGGAAAAAACGACGTTTGAGGTCGTCCTGAAAGACGCGGGTGCGAACAAGATCGGCGTGATCAAGGAAGTGCGCACCGTGGTGCCCGGACTCGGCTTGGCGGATGCCAAGGCCCTCGTGGAGGGTGCTCCGAAGACCATCAAGGAGGGCGCGACGAAGGATGAGGCTGCCGAGATCAAGAAGAAGCTCGAAGCCGCAGGTGCAAAAGTAGAGGTCAAATAAACCAAACCCCGGAAATCCGGGACAAGGAGAACGCAGCATGTCGAAATCGACCAAAGTCGAGCGGGTAAATTTCGGGCGCTTGCCCGAAACGGTGGAGATGCCGAACCTCATGGAGGTTCAGTTGGACTCCTACCGCGCCTTTCTCCAGGAGGGCACCAACCCGAAACAGCGGAAGAGTGATGTCGGCCTTCAGGCCGTCTTCCGTGAGGTCTTCCCGATCGAATCCTACGACGAGAAGATCAAACTCGACTTCAGCCATTATGAGCTCGGAAAGGCCAAAAATGGCCCGATCGAGTGTCTGCGGGAAGGCGTGACCTATGCAGCCCCCCTTTACGTCACCTTCGTTTTGCACAACGACGGATCGACGATCGAGGAGAGGGTCTACATGGGAGAGCTCCCCTTGATGACCAAGCAGGGCACCTTTGTGGTGAACGGGGCGGAGAGGGTGATTGTGAGCCAGCTCCACCGGTCCCCCGGGATCTGTTTTGAGTCGAGCGTGCATGCCAATGGAAAATTGCTGCACAGCTACCGGATCATCCCGGACCGCGGGTCCTGGCTGGAGGTTTCTTACGACACGTCGGACCTTCTCTACGTCCATTTGGACCGGAGAAAACGAAGAAGGAAATTCCTGCTGACGACCCTTCTGCGTGCCCTGGATTACAGCACCGACGAGGAGATCATCTCCCTTTTCTATCGGATCGAGAACCTGAAGCTATCCGAGGACCTGGAGGAGAATGAGCTGAGCCAGAAGGTGCTCATCAAGGAAGTCCGGGACACGGCCAATGCGGATCTGGTGGTCGCGCGTGCCTTCGAGCCTTTGACGAAGGGAGTCGTTCGCCAACTGCTCGACCTTGGCCTGAAGAGTGCCGAAGTCGTGGATATCCGGGTGGACGACACCATCCTGAAGTGCCTGAAGAAGGATCCGACCAAGGATACCGAGGGGGCGTTGAAGGAGATTTATCGGCGTTTGCGTCCCGGCGATCCACCCACCGTCACGAATGCCAAGGCTTTGCTCAAGCGGCTCTTTTTCGATCCGAAACGCTACGACATTGGTCGGGTGGGTCGGCATAAATTGAACCAGAAGCTGGGTCTTGAGACCGATCTGTTGACCCGAATCCTGACGCGGGAGGACGTGGTCGCAGCCACCAGCTATCTCATCAACCTCCGTTTGGGCGAGGGAACCACGGATGACATCGATCATTTGGGAAGTCGCCGCGTGCGGACGGTCGGGGAACTGCTCTCCAACCAGTGCCGGACCGGTTTGAGCCGAACGGAGCGGTTGGTGAAAGAGCGGATGACGTTGTTCGACGTGAACACGGAGGGAATGACGCCACAAAAGTTGATCAATCCGAAAGCCCTGTCTGCCATGATTCGGGATTTCTTCGGACGGAGTCAGCTCTCGCAGTTGATGGATCAGACCAATCCCCTGAGCGAAATGACCCACAAGAGGCGGTTGTCCGCCCTTGGACCCGGGGGACTGAGCCGCGAGCGTGCGGGCTTCGAAGTCCGTGACGTGCATCCGTCGCACTACGGACGCATTTGTCCGATTGAAACTCCGGAAGGTCCGAACATCGGACTGATCTCGAGCCTTTCCACCTTCGGAAAAATCAACGAGTTCGGTTTCATCGAGACCCCCTACCGGAAGGTGGAGAACGGCCGCGTGAAGGCGGAGTTCGATTTCCTCACGGCGGATCAGGAGGAAAACTTCATCGTCGCCCAGGCCAACACGGCTGTGGATGGCCATGGAAAATTCACCTCCCCGAGGGTTTCCGTGCGGTATCGCGGAGAGTTCCTGGAGGTTGAGCCTGACAAGGTTCACTACATGGATGTTTCCCCCAAGCAGCTGGTTTCGGTGGCGGCGTCCTTGATTCCCTTCCTGGAACATGACGATGCCAACCGAGCCTTGATGGGTTCGAACATGCAACGCCAAGGCGTCCCCCTGCTCATTTCGGAAGCTCCGGTCGTCGGAACCGGAATGGAGGCCAAGGTGGCCCGCGATTCCCACGCGATGATCCTGAGTGAGGGTCCCGGGAAAGTGGCGTCGGTCACCGCCCGCCAAGTCATTGTGACGGAGGACGGGGAAGCACCGGAAAATCGCAAACGCATGAAGACGGATCCGGAAAAGGGGATCTATGTGTACGATCTCCTCAAGTTCATGCGCTCCAACAACGGCACCTGCGTGAACCAGCGTCCCGTGGTGAAGGTGGGTCAGCGTGTGACCAAAGGGATGGTCATCGCGGATGGACCCTGCACCGATCAGGGAGAATTGGCCTTGGGCCGGAACGTGGTCGTCGCGTTCATGCCATGGCATGGATACAACTTCGAGGACGCGATTCTTCTCAGCCAGCGACTGGTCAAGGAGGACGTTTACACCAGCATCCACATCGAGGAGTTTGAAATCTCCGCCCGGGACACCAAACTGGGGCCTGAAGAGATCACCCGCGACATTCCGAATGTGGGGGATGAGGCCCTCAAGAACCTTGGACCGGATGGCGTCGTTCGGATCGGGGCGGAAGTCAAAGCGGGAGACATCCTGGTTGGAAAAATTACCCCGAAGAGTGAGACGGAGCTGGCGCCGGAGGAGCGCCTCCTGCGGGCGATCTTCGGTGAAAAAGCCGCGGATGTGAAGGACAGCTCCCTCGTTGTTTCGTCCGGTTCCGCCGGAATCGTGATGGACGTCAAGACCACGGGTGGTGCCCTGAAAAAGGACGCTCTCAAGCTTGCCCCGGGGGAGGCGAAGCGCCACGCCAAGGGGGTGGATGACAAGTACATCAAGAAGCATGCGGAGATGAAGGAGGAGCTGACCCAGGCTCTCTCCAATATCCTGCTCAACGAAAAGATCCCGTTGGACGTGGTGAACGCGGAGACGGGGGAGATTATCATCCCCGCGAACCGCAAGATCACCAAAACGCTTCTCCGCAAGATTGCCGACGTCTACAACCACATTGAAATCGATCCCAGCCCGATCCGGATCAAGATCCGTGAAATCATCTCGAGCTACGAACAGAAGTTCAACCAGCTCTCGAATGAAAAAGACATGGAGCTGGAAAGGTTGGAGTCCGGGGAGGACATCGACCCAGGCATCATCAAGCAGGTGAAGGTGTATGTGGCCGCCAAACGCAAGATCTCGGTTGGGGACAAGATGGCGGGGCGTCACGGAAACAAGGGCGTGGTAGCCCGCATTGTGCCGGAGGAAGACATGCCGTTTCTGCCGGATGGAACTCCGGTGGATATCATCTTGAATCCGCTGGGCGTTCCTTCCCGCATGAACGTCGGGCAGGTTCTGGAAACCCACCTGGGCATCGCCGCGAAGGCTCTCGGTTTCAACGTGGCCACCCCCGTGTTCGACGGAATCAACGAAACGAAGATTCGGGAGTTCCTCAAGAAAGCCCACCTGGATGAGGATGGAAAATCCACCCTGATCGACGGGCGAACCGGGGAGGCGTTCGACCAACGGGTGGTCGTGGGCCTGATCTACATGCTCAAGTTGCACCACCTGGTCGCCGACAAGATCCATGCGAGGGCGGTTGGACCGTACTCCCTGGTGACCCAGCAGCCGCTGGGTGGCAAGGCCCAGTATGGCGGACAACGGTATGGGGAAATGGAGGTGTGGGCGATGGAGGCCTACGGCGCAGCCTACACCCTCCAGGAGCTCCTGACCGTGAAATCGGACGACGTCGCCGGGAGAACCCGGATTTACGAGAGTATTGTCAAAGGGGACAACTCCCTCGAAGCCGGTACCCCCGAGTCGTTCAACGTGCTGATCAAGGAAATGCAGAGCTTGTGTTTGGACATCAAGGTGGGGGAACGCAGTCGCGTCGTAGATGAAGATCTGCAGAAACCCGATATCCTTGTCGCCACGGCCTAACCCAACCCCAAAAGAAAAAAACATCCCATGAACCAACAGACCCAATCGGCCCGTGAAATCCTCGGAATGGAGAGAAGCGTAGGTTTTGACGAAGTCAGCATCACGGTGGCTTCGCCCGAATCGATTCTCTCCTGGAGCCGCGGAGAAACCAAAAATCCTGAAACGATCAACTACCGGACCTTCAAGCCGGAAAAGGGCGGGTTGTTTTGCGAGCGGATCTTCGGGCCGACGAAGGACTACGAGTGTTCCTGCGGAAAATACAAGCGGATCAAGTTCAAAGGGGTGATTTGCGACCGTTGCGGGGTCGAGGTCACCCTTGCACGGGTGCGTCGCGAGCGGATGGGTCATATCGAGTTGGCCGTGCCGGTGAGCCACATCTGGTTCTACAAGTGCATGCCGAGCCGCTTGGGATTGATGATGGACATGACCGCACGGGATCTGGAGCGGGTGATTTACTACGAGGATTACCTTGTCATTGATGAGGGCAAGACCCCCCTCAAGCCGAAGCAGCTGCTCACGGAGACTGAGTACCGCGAGGCGCAAGAGCAGTTCGGCGACTCCTTTGTTGCCAAGATGGGGGCCGAGGCCATCCGCGATGTTTTCAAGAAAATCGATCTGGACGCGCTCGTCACCGAGCTTGAACAGCAGCTGGAGACAACCAAGAGCAAGCAGACAAGAAAGAAGGTGGCGAAGCGGTTGAAACTTGTTCAGGGATTCCTCCATGCGGGTTCCCGTCCGGAATGGATGATTCTGGAAATCCTGCCCGTCATTCCCCCCGACCTGCGTCCTTTGGTTCCCCTGGAGGGTGGCCGATTTGCCACCTCCGACTTGAACGATCTGTATCGCCGGGTGATCAACCGGAACAATCGGCTGCGCAATCTTCTTCAGCTGAAGACCCCGGAGGTCATTATTCGGAACGAGAAGCGGATGTTGCAGGAGTCGGTCGACGCCCTGATGGACAACGGCCGGCACGGCCGGGCGGTCACGGGTGCGGGAAACCGTCCGCTCAAATCCCTCTCCGACATGTTGAAGGGGAAGACGGGGCGTTTCCGCATGAACCTTTTGGGCAAACGGGTCGATTACTCGGGACGCTCTGTCATCGTCATCGGACCCGAGCTCAAACTGAACGAGTGCGGATTGCCGAAGAAGATGGCCTTGGTCCTTTTCGAACCGTTCATCATCCGGCGGCTGAAAGAGCTGGGTCAGGTCCATACGGTCCGGTCCGCCAAAAAAATGATCGAACGGAAAGAGGCGATTGTGTGGGACACGTTGGACGAGGTGACGAGGGAACATCCGGTTCTTCTCAATCGCGCACCCACGTTGCATCGCTTGTCCGTCCAGGCGTTTGAGCCCAAGTTGATTGAGGGAGACGCCATCCGGATTCACCCCTTGGTCTGCACCGCATACAATGCGGACTTCGACGGGGATCAAATGGCGGTTCACATTCCGCTCAGCGTGGAGGCTCAGCTGGAGGCCCGGCTTTTGATGCTGGCCCCGAACAACATTTTCGGACCCAGCAACGGTCGCCCCATCACGACCCCCAGCCAGGACATCACCCTGGGGTGCTACTACATTTCCCAAAATCCTTTGCGCACGCAGGAAAAAGGGGAGAAAACGAAGAAGCGTCTCACGGCATTCTCCACCGCCGACGAGGTGGACTTTGCGATCAGCGAAAAGAGCATCAAGACCCACGACTGGATCCTGTTCAAGAATCCGGATTTCGGGGTTGAGACCATTTTTGGCGATTCCACGAAGAAGTTCATTGAAACGACCCCCGGCCGGGTTGAGTTCAACAGCATCTGGCCCAGGGAGCTGGGCTTCATCAACAAGGCGGCTGGAAAAAAGCAGCTGGGGGAGATCATTCTCCGCTGTTACGAGAAGTGCGGCCATGCCGCCACCGTTGCCTGTCTCGATAAACTGAAGGATCTGGGTTTCAAATCGGCCACCCGCGCGGGGGTCTCCATCGGAATCAATGACATGATTATTCCGGAGGAAAAACCTGCGGTCATCGAGAAGGCCCGCGGTTCCGTGGGACAGGTGGAGAAGCAGTACCGGATGGGTGCGATCACAGATGGGGAGCGATACAACAAGATCGTCGACATTTGGACGCAAGCCACGGAGGAAATCTCTTCCGCGATGTACCGCACCCTCGAGCACAATGAGGGGCGGAAGGATTTTAACCCGGTCTACCTGATGGTGGATTCGGGCGCTCGCGGAAACCGGAATCAGGTTCGCCAGCTCGCGGGAATGCGCGGTCTGATGGCCAAGCCCTCCGGTGAAATCATTGAGCGTCCGATCACGGCCAGTTTCCGCGAGGGACTATCCGTTCTGGAGTACTTCATCAGCACCCACGGAGCCCGCAAGGGGTTGGCGGACACGGCCCTGAAGACGGCCGATTCGGGCTACATGACCCGCAAGTTGTGCGACGTCGCGATGGACATCATCGTCCGCGAGCAGGATTGTGGCACGGATCGGGGGATCTGGGTGAAGGCGATCATGGAGGGGGACGACGAGATCGTGCGCCTTCGTGACCGGATTTATGGCCGCGTGAGCTGCGATGACATCGTCGACCCCGTGAGCAAAAAGAAGGTTGTGGCCGCAGGAGAGATGATCACCGAAAAAGCGGCGGCCGCGATTGAGGATTTGGGACAGGAGAAGGTGAAGATCCGCTCCGCGTTGACCTGCGAGACCAAACGGGGGGTTTGCATCTCCTGTTACGGCCTGAACTTGGCGACCAATCAGGAGGCGAAACTCGGCGAAGCGGTGGGCATCATCGCAGCCCAGAGTATCGGCGAGCCGGGAACCCAGTTGACGATGCGGACGTTCCACATCGGAGGAACGGCGTCCCAGGTGTTTAAGCAACCCCAGATCAAGGCGAAGAATGATGGAACCGTCCAGTACAGCGACTTGAAGACGGTGAAAGCCCTCGAGGGGCATGACATCGTCCTGAACAAGAACGGGTTTATCAGTGTGCACGCTGCGGACGGGCGTGAGCTGGAGCGTTACCCGGTCGTGATCGGGTCGATGATTTCCGTGCCCGAGGGCGGCAAGGTGAAAAAAGGGCAGAGTTTTGTCCAGTGGGATCCGTACAACATCTCCATTCTGACCGAGAAAGCAGGACGGGTGGAGTTCAAGGATATCCTCGAGGGGGTGACGATGAAAAAGGAGGTCGACGAGACGACGAAGTCCGTTGGCACCGTGATCATTGAGCACAAGGAGGATCTCCATCCCCAGATTGCGATCGTGGATGCTGCGGGTGCCGTGGTGGCCGCTTACAGCATTCCTGCCGGAGCTCACATTGAGGTGAAGGACGGCGAGAAAGTCCAGGCGGGTCAACGGATGGCAAAGACCCCAAGGAAGGTGACGAAGACCAAAGACATCACCGGAGGATTGCCCCGTGTGGCCGAGCTCTTCGAGGCGCGCCGACCCAAGGATGCGGCGGAAATTGCCAAGATCGACGGAGTGGTGGATCTCCAGGGCAACGTGCGCGGGAAAAAGAAGTTGGTCATCAAGGATCCTGAAACCAACACGGAGGAGGAGCATCTGATTCCCCTTTCGAAGCATCTGATCGTCTACAAAGGCGACACGGTGAAGAAGGGACAGCAGTTGACGGAGGGACCCGTAGTGCCCCACGAAATTCTTGAGGTCTGCGGACCGCAGGAGTTACAGGAGTATCTGGTCAACGAGGTGCAGGAGGTCTATCGCCTGCAAGGAGTCGAGATCAATGACAAGCACATCGAGATCATTGTCCGACAGATGCTCCGCAAGGTGAAGATCACCGAGCCGGGCGACACGCAGTTCCTTTGGGGGGAACAGATCGAGAAGACCACCTTTGAGGAGGTGAATCGTGCGGTGGAGCAGAAGGGTGGAAAGCCGGCCGAGGCGACCCCCGTGCTCCTGGGAATCACCAAGGCCTCGTTGGAGACGGAGAGTTTCATCTCCGCCGCCTCCTTCCAAGACACGACTCGAATCCTGACGGATGCGTCGACCTTGGGCAAAGTGGACAAACTCCTTGGATTCAAAGAGAACGTGATCATGGGTCATTTGATTCCGGCTGGGACCGGGTTCAGCGCCTATCGCAAGATCAAGCTTTTGCATCTCGGTGAGCCTGTTGGAGATGCGTTGGTCAGCACGCAGCCGGAAGAGGACAGGGCGCGCAAAGTCGCCTTGGATATTCCCGCGGCGTTGGCCAGCTAAAGCGAAAATCTTCTCGAAATCGCTTGCCGACAATGGGTTTTTTCGGCATGATTTTGTTTCCGCTGTTATCCGGCCGGAGCCTTGAGAGGCTAACCAGTCAGGTTTTGCGGCATGTGACGGTTCGGTTGAATCGTCCTCCATGCGTGCGCTTTTTGGCGCTTCATGGGCCTCTCCCGGGCATGTCGTCGAACTAAAGTAAGCAGGGGAAGAGGACATCGACGACCTATGCCGACGATCAATCAGCTTGTGAGAATGGGCCGCTCCGCCGTCAATCGCGGAACGAAGTCCCCTGCCTTGCACGGCTGTCCCCAGCGCCGGGGGGTTTGTCTACAGGTGATGACTCGTACCCCGAAAAAGCCGAATTCGGCACTCCGCAAGGTTGCCAAGGTGCGTCTCTCCAACGGGGAGGAAGTGATCGCGTACATTCCTGGGGAAAACCATAATTTGCAGGAGCACTCGATCGTTCTGATTCGCGGGGGTCGTGTGAAGGATTTGCCGGGCGTTCGTTACCATATTGTCCGGGGAACCTTGGATGCGCTGGGCGCTGCCGGTCCCAGCAACTCGAACAAACTTTCCCGTCTTGTCTCCCGCAGCAAGTACGGTGTCAAGAGGCCCAAAGGCGGAGCCAAACCCGCGGCCGAAGCCAAGCCGGCCAAAGCCTAAAGGATCCCGAGTCATGTCCCGCCGCCGCCGCCATATCTCCCGCAAAACCGTCGCGGATCCTGTTTTTGAAAGCCTCCTTGTGGGCCGGATGATCGGTTACATCCTGAAAGAGGGCAAATTATCCACCGCCAGTCGACTCGTCTACAACGCGATCGAGCGTGCGAATGAAGGGGGATCGGGCGGGGATCCGTTGGCGGTGGTTCAAAAAGCGGTGGAAAATGTGAAGCCACGCCTGGAAGTGAAATCCCGTCGGGTGGGTGGAGCGACCTATCAGGTTCCCGTGGAAACCACCCCGGAGCGACAGCTTTCCCTGGCATTGCGTTGGATCGTTGAGTTGGCCAACAAACGGAAAGGGGTCGCGTTTGAAAAGGCGTTGGCCCAGGAGATCCGGGACGCGGCCACCGGACAGGGCAACGCCGTCAAGAAGCGGGATGAAACCCATCGGATGGCGCAGGCCAACCGGGCCTTTGCGCATTTGCGCTGGTAAGGAACGATCATGGCCGCTCCCACCAACTCTGCCCGCAGCTACTCGCTGGAACGGACCCGGAACATCGGGATCTGCGCCCATATCGATGCGGGAAAAACCACACTGACGGAGCGGGTGCTTTTTTACACGGGCAGCATTCACAAAATGGGGGAGGTGCACGAGGGGACGACCGTGACCGATTGGATGGAGCAGGAGCGGGAGCGCGGAATTACGATCACCTCGGCCGCCACGACTTGCTTTTGGCCGGTCAAAGAGGAAGCCGGGCTCGTCAAATCTTTCGAAAAAACAAAAAACCGCATCAACATCATCGACACTCCCGGGCACGTGGATTTCACGGCCGAGGTTGAGCGATCCCTGCGTGTCCTGGACGGTGCGATCGCCGTTTTTTGCGGTGTGGCGGGGGTTCAACCCCAGAGTGAGACCGTTTGGCGGCAGGCCAACAAGTACGGGGTGCCCCGAATCGCCTTTGTCAACAAAATGGACCGGACTGGCGCTGATTTTGAAAAAGCATTAACGGAAATGAAAACGAAGCTGGGCGCGAACGCCTGGCCGATCCTCATCCCGCTGGGGAAAGAGGATCACCTGCAGGGTCAAATCGACGTGATCAACCAGAAGGCCATCCTGTACTCCGACAGCAAGGACCTCGGATCCACCTACAAAATCGAGGAGATCCCCGCGGAGTGGAAGGAGATCGCCAAAAAAAGGCTGGAGGAGCTGATCGAGGCCATCGCGGACGTGGACGAAGAGGTCGGAAACATGTTTCTCGAGGAAAAAAAGCCGACGACCAAGCAGCTCAAGGAGGCGATTCGTCGGGCCACGTGTGCGAACAAGTTCGTTCCGGTGGTCGGTGGATCGGCTTTCAAAAACAAGGGCGTGCAGTCCTTGGTGGATGCGGTCATCGAGTACCTTCCGAGTCCGATCGATATCCCCCCGGCCATCGGTCACAGCACCGAAAATCCCGAGGAGCGGATCCCGGTCAAGGTGGATGACAATGCGAAGTTCTGCTCCCTTGCCTTCAAGCTGTGGACCGATCCGTTCGTCGGAAAGCTGATCTTTTTCCGTGTCTATGCGGGGAAGTTGAGCAAAGGGGAGTTTATCTACAACTCCCGCACAGGAAAAAGGGAGCGCGTCAGCCGTCTGATCCAGATCCAGGCGGACAAGAGGGAGGACATCGACACGGTGTTTGCGGGAGATATCGCAGCGACCGTCGGGTTGAAGGATATCGCGACCGGGGACACCCTGCGGAACGAGGAGCTGGAAATCACGCTGGAGCCGCCGAGCTTCCCCGAGCCTGTGATCTCGATGGCTGTCGAGCCCAAGACGAAGGGGGATCGGGAGAAGATGGGGGAAGCCCTGCAGCGCCTTTCGGAGGAGGATCCCACGTTCCAAGTCCAGAGCAACGAGGAGACCGGCCAGACCATCATCAAGGGAATGGGGGAATTGCATTTGGAGATCATTTGCGACCGTTTAAAACGCGAATTCAGCGTGGAGACCAACTCGGGAGCGCCCCAGATCGCCTACCGGGAAACCATCACCAAGAGTTCGGGCGGCGAGGGCAAGTTGATCAAGCAGTCGGGTGGTCGCGGGCAGTACGGGCATGTGATCCTGCAGGTGGAGCCGCAGGAGCGCGGGAAAGGCATTGTTGTCGACAACAAGGTGACGGGCGGAAACATTCCCAAGGAGTACATCCCCGCTGTGAAGAAGGGTGTGCAAGAGGCCTTGTTGAACGGGGTGCTGCACGGATCTCCCGTCATCGACATGAAAATCGAAATCATGGACGGCTCGTATCACGAGGTGGACTCCAACGAGCTCGCGTTCAAAATGGCCGCCATCTTTGCCGTGAAGGACGCCATGCAGAAGGCAGGGCCGATTCTCCTGGAGCCGATCATGTCGGTGGAGTGCTCCACACCCGATGAGTACCAGGGGGATATTCTGGGGGACATCAATCGTCGGCGCGGGAAAATCATGAACGTGGACTCGAAAAATCTGACCTCGGTGGTGAAAGCGGAGGTGCCCCTCGCGGAAATGTTCGGTTATGTGAACACGATTCGTTCCCTCTCCCGCGGCCGGGCCGCCTACTCGATGGAGCCGTCTCACTTTGAGCAGGTTCCGGCGAGCGTGCTCGCGCAGGTCACCCAACAGAAGAAAGGCTAACCCATGGCCACCACAAGAATCCGCATCCGACTCAAATCCTTCGATTTTCGCCTGCTCGATAAGGCTGCGGGGGAGATTTCGGAGACCGCCTCCCGCACGGGTTCGCGTGTGGCTGGACCCATTCCGCTACCCACGAAGATCGAGCGGTACACGGTGAATCGTTCGCCCCATTGCGACAAGAAGAGCATGGATCAATTTGAAATCCGAACCCACAAACGGCTTTTGGACATCCTGGAGCCGTCCGGCAAAACGGTGGACGAGCTGAAAAAACTGAACCTACCCGCCGGGGTGGACATCACGATCAAGATTTAAGAGGAGCCCCTGACGATGATTGAGCGTTTTGGCATGATCGGGAAAAAAGTCGGAATGACCCGGATCTACGATGATCAGGGGCTTGCGACCGCTGTGACGGTCATATCCGCAGAGCCCAATACCGTGTACGAGGTGCGCACCCCGGAGAAAAACAGGGTGAAAGCTGTTGTCATGGGAACAGGGGAGCGGAAAGCCTCGAGAACCAACAAACCCCAGCGGGTTGCGTTTGAAAAGGCGGGCCGAAAAAATCCCTTATTCCTGAGACAGTTCCGTGCCGCTCCCGCGGATCTTGCCGTTGGATCCGAAGTTGCCGTCACCCGATTCAAGGCCGGACAACTTGTCGACGTCTTTGGCCTCTCGAAAGGAAAGGGGTTCCATGGGGTCATGCGGAAGCACAATTTTGCCGGACAAGCGGATGCCCACGGATCCACAACCCATCGGCGGAACGGTGCGATCGGCTGCCGCTCCACCCCGGGGCGTGTTTACAAAAATGCCGGAATGCCCGGGCACCTGGGTTTGGACAACTGCACGATTCAGAACCTGAAGGTCATGCAGGTCCGCGAGGGGGAAAAGTTGCTTTTGGTCCGCGGCGCGATTCCGGGAGCCAACGGCAGCGTGGTGATTGTTCGGGATGCGAAAAAAGTGGCGGTGAAGGCCTAATTCCATGGCGCAAGCAAAAGCAATCGATCTGAGCGCGGCCGAGAAAGCCCTGGGTGTTGAGCTCTTCAAGAACCGAAGGGCAAGTCAGGCCTTGCATGAAGCGGTCACCGCCTATCGGGCAGCACGCCGTTCGGGCACTCATTCGACCAAGACAAAGGGAACGGTGGACCTGTCGGGGGCCAAGCCATGGAATCAAAAGGGCACGGGTCGCGCCCGGGCCGGGTACAAAGCCTCGCCCGTTTGGCGGGGGGGCGGCGTTGCATTCGGACCCCATCCGAGAAGTTACCGTAAGGACATCCCCAAGACCGTGTTGAGAACGGCCCTGCGACGGGCCATCAGTGATTTGGCGACGCAGGGAAAACTGCACAGCGGTACGGCACCCTCCTTGAAAGCGGCAAAAACGAAGGAGCTGATCGCCTGGTTGAAAGACGCCGGGCTTCCGCTTTCGGTCCTGCTGATCTTGGGCAAACCGGAATCAACCCTTTTGCGGGCTGCCAGCAACCTCGGCGAGGTGGATGTTCGTCCCGCCCGGGAGGTGAACGCGGAGGATCTGCTGCGTCGTCGGATGGTTTGGGTTTCCGAGGAGGCGTGGAAAGAGCTGGGAAGCCGTCTAAACGCGAAGGCAAAAACGGGGCAGACCTCATGAGACAGCCGACCGAAGTGATTTTCCGTCCGAGGGTTTCCGAGAAGGGAAGCCGCCTGGCCACATCCCATAACCAGTACCTGTTCGAGGTCGCACCCGATGCTACAAAGCTGGAAATCCGCCAAGCCATCACGGCGCTTTTTGGGAAAAAGGTTCTTCGGGTCAACACCATGCGCCGGGCCGGCAAATCCAGGCGTTCTCGCCGAGGTGAACCGGGGAGAACCAATCACAGCAAGCGCGCCATCATCACCTTGGCCGAGGGCCAGAAAATCGAACTCGCCTAGGAGCCACACCATGCCCCTCAAAGAATTCCGTCCCTTGACCCCTTCGTTGCGTTTCACGCAGCTGCATGATTTTTCGGAACTGACGCCGGACTCGGCCCCGGAAAGAAGTCTGATGGAGATCAAGCGCCGCACGGGGGGACGCAACGCCCATGGTCGCACCACGTCGCGCCATCGGGGGGGTGGACACAAGAAACAGTTTCGAATCATCGATTGGAACCGCCGCAAGAGGACGAAGGCAGGAAAAGTGATCGGGATTCAGTACGATCCCAACCGCTCCGCCCGCATCGCCCTGATCGATTACGGGTCGAAGGAGAAAGCCTATATTTTGGCCCCCGAGGGATTGAAGGTGGGCGGGACTGTCTCAGCCGGTCCCCATGTGCCCGCCGAAGTGGGAAATGCGTTGCCCTTACGGGTCATTCCGCAGGGCCTCCCTTTGCACAACATTGAGATGGTCCCCGGGCGCGGTGCGCAGATGGTGCGCTCGGCCGGGGCTGCGGCGATCTGTACGGCGATCGACAAGGATTACGCCCTTGTCCGTCTGCCCTCCGGCGAATTGCGGAGACTGCATGCGGATTGCTACGCAACCGTGGGGCAGGTGGGAAATGTCGCCCACGAAAAGGTAAGTTTGGGAAAAGCGGGACGCGGTCGTTGGCTGGGTCGTCGACCTCACACCCGTGGCATGGTGATGAACCCTGTGGATCATCCGATGGGTGGGGGGCAGGGAAAGAGCAAAGGGGGAGGGGGGCGTCAGCACCCGGTTTCCCCCTGGGGCCAATTGGCCAAGGGTTTGAAGACCCGTCACCGACACAAGACCTCGAACCGGTTCATTGTTGAGGACCGGAGAAAGAAGAGATCCTGATGAGCCGGAGTTTGAAAAAAGGGGCCTTTATCGATGATCACCTTTTGGTCAAAGTCCAAAAGATCGGTTCGGGCGCAAAAAAACCGATCAAGACCTGGTCCCGTCGCTCGATGATCTCTCCTGAATTTGTGGGACACACCTTCCTGGTGCACAATGGAAAAGCTTTCAACCCCGTGTTCGTCACGGAGAACATGGTGGGCCACCGTTTGGGGGAGTTTTCCCCGACCCGGGTCTTCAAGAAGCACGGTGGGCACACCGAGAAGGTGACCAAATAATGAACCTCATCTGGATCTTTTTGGCGATTGGTTGCTCCTCTCTCATGGCCGCACCCGCACCCCGTGCGGATGAGCTTCTCATGGCGCAGGCCGAAGCCCGGGCGTACCGGGAGGCTTGGCTCGAATTGCAGCGCAGGGACGAGGTTCTAGGGGTGGCAACCTTGAGCAACGATGTGCGGGACAGTCACGAGCAGGTCGCCCGGCTTTCCGGCGAGTTGATCCGGGCCGAGCGTTTTTCCAAAGAGATGACGGAACAAATGAAACGGGTGATGGAGGCAGCCTCCCAGTGGGCGGGGGAGTCCCTGCCGGCCAAGAAAGCGGCTGCCCGGGCGGAATTCGAGTCGGCCAAACGGGCCTTGGCGGAGGTGGAAAAGAAAAACCAGCCCCGCGCTGTCGCCTCCGGACTCACCGACGCGCAGGTGGTTGCGGTGGATCGGGAGCAGCAAGCCCTCGTTTTGAACCTGGGATTGCGCCAAGGGGCGAAAGAGGGGATGCCCTTCCGAATCCTCCGCGGGGACAAGGTTTTGGGAAGTTGCCGTTTGCTGGAAGTCAGGGAACTGGTTTCGGCGGGTCTTCCGGAGGAGTTGGCGGAGGGCGTTCAAATTCAGGTGGGGGACCGTGTGTCGGTCTTGGCACAAAAATGAGCAGTGCAAACCGCACGGCGCGTGCCGAAATGAAATATGCGCGGATGTCGGCGTTTAAAATCCGGGACATTGCCCGCGCCATGCGAGGCTTGTCCGTCAAGGAGGCCGATGCCCGTCTCAGCTTTGCCCCCCAGAAATCCGCCCGTCTTCTTTTGCAGACCCTCCGGTCTGCCGTCGCCAACGGGGAGAACAACCATTCGATTCCCGCCGACAAACTTTTGGTGCACGAGGTGATGGTCGGGGAAGGGTCGACCTTTCACCGCTTTCAGCCGAAAGCCCGTGGAAGCGCCGGCCCCATACGCAAACGGACAAGCCATATTCGCATCACCCTGAGGGAGATGTCGGGGGAACAAGAAAATCCTGCAAAGAAAGAAAAGAAAGGGACGAAGGCGGCAGCCTCGTCAAAGGCTTAGAACGTTATGGGACAAAAGACTCATCCAACGGGGTTTCGACTTCCGCTTCGCCGGAACTGGAGTTCGGTCTGGTACGCCAACAAGAAGAACTTCCCCATTTTCCTGCACGAAGATTTCCAGATCCGCGCTTTCATCAAGAAGCGTCTGGAGAGCGCGGCGATCTCGAAGGTTGTGATTGAACGCGCCTCGAACCGGGTTCGGGTCACGTTGCACACGGCCCGTCCGGGGTTGGTGATTGGAAGAAAGGCGAGCGAGTTGGACAAGCTTCGGGAGGACACCCAGGCCCTGACGCCGAACCGCGAGTTGCTGATCGATGTCAAGGAGATCAAAAACCCTGAGCTGGACGCCCAGCTGGTTGCCGAGAACATCGCCCTCCAGCTGGAACGGCGCGTTTCCTTCCGCCGGGCCATGAAAAAAGCGTTGCAGACCACCCTGGATTTCGGCGCGGCGGGCGTGAAGGTGCGTGTGGGGGGCCGTTTGGGCGGGGCTGAAATTGCACGGACCGAGCAGTACCACGAGGGAAAAGTCCCGTTGCACACGTTGCGCGCCAACATCGATTACGGCTTTGCCGAGGCCCACACCGTCGCAGGAAAGATCGGTGTCAAAGTGTGGATTTGCTTGCCGGAGGAGTCGGCCTGATCGGCTGCTGAGGAACCATGGCTCTCGTACCCAAACGCGTTAAATTCCGGAAGACCCAGAGGGGTAGTCGGAAAGGCTTTGCGACCCGGTGCATCACCCTTGCCTTTGGCTCCTTTGGTCTTCAGTCCCTGGATCGTTGCTGGCTGACGAACGTGCAGATTGAGGCCGCCCGGGTGGCACTGACCCGTAACATGAACCGAAAGGGTAAGTTGTGGATTCGGATCTTCCCGGACAAGTCGGTGACGGCCCGACCCCCTGAAACACGGATGGGCAAGGGGAAAGGTCAGCCGGAATTTTGGGTGGCAGTCATCAAGCCAGGCACTATCCTTTTCGAGCTCGACGGTCTTTTGGAGGCCGACGCAAAAGAGTGTTTTCGGTTGGCCGCCAGCAAATTGCCGATGGCCACCCGTTTCATCACCCGAGAAAGGAAGTTAGTATTTTGAAGATTGAGGAATTTCGTGGGCTCAAGCCCTCCGAGTTGGACCGCAAGGCGGAGGAGCTCCGCCGGGAGCGGTTCCAGCTTCGTATCCAGCAGCAGGTGGGGCAGGTGGAAAAACCGAGCCGCCTCCGCGAGATCCGCAAGACCATCGCGAGGATCGAGACCGCACGGTCCGAATCCCGCCTCTCCGCAGGAGCCAAGGGCAAGTCATGAGTGACGTCTCCCAGCAAAAAAGCGTTCTCAAGGAGCGCATCGGGGAGGTTGTTTCTGCCAAAATGGAGAAGACCATCGTGGTCAGGGTCGAACGACGGATGCCTCATCCGAAATACAAGAAGATCATCCGCCTCCAGAAAAAGTTTTATGCTCACGATGAGGAAAAACAGGCCAAGTTGGGGGACACGGTGCGAATTATCGAGTGTCGGCCCTTAAGCCGCCTGAAGCGCTGGCGTTTGGTGGAGGTGGTGAAGCAGGCGGAAGCCCCGCTGGAGGCAGTCGTATGATCCAGATCCGCTCCTGGCTGAATATTGCCGACAACACCGGAGCCCGTAAGGCGACGATGATCGGGGTGATTGGCCGCAAAACGCTGATTGCCAAAATCGGCGATATCGTGACGGCCAACGTGAAGGAGGCGGCACCCGACGGCACCGTCAAAAAGAGCGAGGTGGTCCGTGCGGTGATCGTGAGGACCAAGTATCCGATCCGGCGCAGTGACGGGTCTTACCTCCGCTTTGACAGCAATGCAGCGGTGATCATCGACAAGGATTCAAATCCACGTGGCACCCGGATTTTTGGTCCTGTCGCCCGTGAACTGCGTGAAAAGAATTTCATGAAGATCGTTTCCCTGGCGCCGGAGGTGCTTTGAGGATTTCCCCATGAACCGATTCCATGTGCACAAAGGAGACGAGGTGGAGGTGATCAGCGGATCCCAAAAAGGCCGCAAAGGGAAGATTCTGGAGGTGAAGACCGATTCGTTCCGGGCTTTGATTGAGGGAGTGAACATGATCAAGCGCCATGTCCGTCCCACCCAAGACAACCCGAAAGGGGGGGTGATGGAGCGGGAGGGCACGATTCACATTTCGAACCTTCGTTTGGTGAATCGCCCCAAAGCGGCCCGGACGGAGAAAAAGAAAAAAGAAGCCAAAGGCAAGAAATAAGCCATGGAAAACGATCTTAAAGTTCATTATCTGAAAACGGTCGTCCCGGCGATGATGAAGAGCCGTGGCTACACGAATGGGCATCAGGTGCCCAAGCTGCAAAAGATCGTGCTGAACTGCTCCGTCGGATCGGTGACCGATATCAAGGTTGCGCTGGAGGATGCGGTTCACGATCTGACCATGATCACGGGCCAGAAACCGATCAAGACCAAGTCCAAGAAAAGCATTTCCAACTTCAACTTGAGGCTGAATCAGGAGATCGGATGCAAAGTGACCCTCCGCGGCAAGATCATGTATGATTTTCTTTTGAGGTTCATCCGGGCTGCGTTGCCCAGGATCCGTGATTTTCGCGGGATCCCCAACGGGGGTTTCGACGGTCGCGGTGGCTACACCCTGGGTGTCAAAGATCACTCGATATTTCCCGAGATCGAGATCGACCGGGTGAAGCGAAATCTCGGCTTTGATGTGACCTTTGTGACCTCGGGTCGGGATCGGGAGGAGACCCGCGAAATGCTCCTGTTGATGGGCATGCCTTTTATCATTCGAACCCAAGACGCCGCCAAGACCGGCAATAAGGAGAAGACAGATGGCCAAGAAGTGTTGGCGGCTTAAGCAGAAGAAATCCCCGAAGTTTTCGACCCGGAAATACAACCGGTGTTCGATCACAGGGCGGCGGCGCAGCTACATCCGTCGTTTCGGGGTAAGCCGCATCCAGTTCCGGGAGATGGCCCTCCGTGGGGAGATTCCGGGCGTCACGAAAGCGAGCTGGTAATCGTATGGTCACCGATCCCCTGGCCGATTTTCTTACGCAGATCCGCAACGCCTCCACCGCGGGATTAAAGACCGTGAAAGCGAAGCATTCCAAGATGCGCGGCAGTGTTTTGGCGATTTTGAAAAAAGAGGGTTTTATTGAGGATTTTGAGCTCAAGAAAAACGGTGCTCACACCGACTTTCACATCGCCATGAAGACGGGAAGTGTCCGCAACGGCAAGGCCATCACCTGTATCCGCCGCTTGTCGAAACCCGGACTGCGACGATATGTGGGAGCGAAAGAGATTCCCAAATATCTGGGTGGATTGGGTGTCTCCATCCTGTCCACTCCTCGGGGTGTTCTGTCCGGCGAGGATGCAAAGAAACAAAACGTGGGCGGGGAGTTGCTCCTCGTGGTCTGGTAATATGTCGCGCGTAGGCAATCAACCTGTCCTCGTCCCGGCCAATGTGAAAGTGGCCGTGGAAGGCAAGCGGCTGAAGGCGGAAGGCCCCAAAGGAAAGCTCGGGCTGGATCTTCCTCCCATGATCAGCGCCAAGATTGATGCGGGAAAAATTCAACTTACCAGGGACACGGAAGAGCGGGCAGCCCGATCGATGCATGGTTTGGCCCGCAGTCTCGTCCAGAATGTGGTCACGGGAGTCAGCGTTGGATACAGCAAGAACCTCGAGATCCATGGGGTGGGATTCAAGGCGAATGTCCAAGGCAAAAAGCTTGTCCTGAACTTGGGAAAGTCTCATCCGATCGAGTACCCGTTGCCGCCGGAAATCAAGGTGACGGTGACCGACAACACCCGTTTGCTGGTGGAAGGTTCCGACAAGCAGCTCGTGGGTGCCGTTTGCGCGGACATCCGGGGGTATCACCCCCCCGAGCCCTACAAGGGAAAAGGGGTCCGTTATTCCGGGGAAGCAATCCGTCGCAAGGAGGGCAAGACTGCGCAGAGCAAGTCGGCCTAATTTCAGCTTATGCCTAATCCATCCAAACTGCGCCGGGAACGTCGGGTTCGAATTCACAAGCGGATTCGTCTGCGTCTCCGGGGGGATGCCGCCAAACCCCGTCTTTGCGTCTCTTTCAGCGGAAAAAATATCTACGCCCAGGTCATTGATGATGCGGCAGGAAAAACCCTCGCCGCTGTTTCCAGCCTGGAGGAGGGTTTGAAAAAGGGTGTCCGCGCCAACGTGGCGGGTGCCGCCAAAATGGGCCAGGAGGTGGCTCAACGGGCTTCAAAACAAGGAATTTCCGCCGTGGTCTTTGACCGTGGCGGGTTTTTGTATCATGGCAAAGTCAAAGCGTTTGCCGAGGCAGCCCGGCAAGCCGGTTTGAAATTCTAAAGAGGTATATGGAATGAGCACACTCCCCACCGTTGAAACCGATCTTGGCCTTCCTTTGGAGACAGGATCGGAGAAGGCGTTTTCCAAAACGTCGGAGTTTATTCCGAAGTCAGAGCCGACCAACAATCGCCGCGAACGGACCCGAACCCCGTCGGACATGTTTGAGAAGGTTGTCTTCGTCAACCGATGCGCCAAAGTCGTCAAGGGTGGGCGCAGATTCAGCTTCAGTGCCCTCCTCGTTGTGGGGGACAAGAAGGGGAAGGTGGGGGTTGGGTTTGGCAAGGCCCGGGAAGTGGCGGAGGCGATCCGAAAAGGCACGGAAAACGCGAAAAAGAATCTCTATACGTATAATATCGGACCTAGCACCTTGCCGCATGAGGTGAACGGCGCATTTGGGGGCGGCCGGGTGCTTTTGAGGCCCGCTTCCCTGGGGACCGGACTGATCGCAGGGGGCGGGGTCCGATCGGTCCTCGAGGCTGCCGGAGTGAAGGATGTGCTGGCGAAGTCGATGGGATCGAGCAATGCGGCGAACGTGGTCAAGGCCACCGTGGATGCCCTCTCCAAGCTTCGCACCCGCACCCAGATCCTTGAGTTACGCGGAAAGAAACGCTCTCCCAAGACGGCGTCTCCGGAGGTGGCCTCATGAGCACGACCGTTCCGCGACCCGGGGCCCGCCACCGCAGGAAACGGCTGGGGGCTGGCGAGAGCTCGGGAAAGGGCAAGACATCGGGAAAGGGTCACAAGGGACAGAAAGCCCGTTCGGGAGGGAGTTTGCGTTTGGGATTCGAGGGCGGGCAGATGCCCCTGATCCGAAGGATTCCGAAGCGGGGATTCAACAACGCCGTGTTCACCCGGCGTTTTGCCCCGGTCAACCTCAACAGTTTGGATCTTTTTTCGGACGGGGCAAAAGTGGATGAAGCCAGCCTGCGTCATGTCGGGCTTGTCAAAGGGGAGTGGTCGGGCGTCAAGATTCTCGGCGGCGGCAAATTGAAACCAAAAAATCTCATTCTTGAGGTGCACGCGGCCAGCGGTTCGGCCAAGAGCGCGCTTGAGGCGGCGGGGGCTAAACTCACCCTGCTGAAGCAGTAACCCCGCAAGGGTTTCCGGGCCATGCTGCACGCCCTCTTTAACTGCTTCAAGATTCCGGAGCTGCGCCATCGAATCGTCTTTACCCTGGCTTTGATCGTGGTGGTTCGGATCGGCGCCTCGATTCCATGCCCCGGCATCAACCCTCTGGTGTTGGGGGAATTTTTCCGTCAGGTGGTGGACCAGCAGGATCAGGGAAGCGTGATCGGCCTTTTCAATCTTTTCAGCGGGGGAGCGCTCGAAAACTGCGCGATCTTTTCGCTGACCATCATGCCTTACATCAGTGCGAGTATCGTGATGCAGTTGGCGACGGGCGTGATTCCCTCTTTGGGCAAGATGGCGCGGGAGGAGGGCGGAAGACAAAAAATCACCCAGTACACCCGTTTGGGGACGTTGATTCTCTGTGTTGTTCAAGGGTATCTGCTCGCCACCAGTTTTGAAAACCCGTCCCGGATCCCGATCTTTTCGGGTATTGACCAGGTCATCCAGCGGCTCGGGCCCCTAGTGCCGGAACCCGGAATCGCATTTCGTGTCATCACGGTGATCACCCTGACGGCTGGCACGATGCTTCTGATGTGGATAGGGGAGCAGGTGACGGAAAAGGGAATCGGAAACGGTATCTCCCTGATCATCACCATTGGAATTGTGGCGCGGTTGCCCGCCGCGCTGGTTGCCGGATGGCAGGTTTTTGTCCCTCCCGCGGGGAGCGGTCGCGAGCCGATCAGCCCCTTCATCCTGTTCCTTTTGCTGGCATTTCTCTTTGTCGTGATCGCCTCCACCATCGCCCTCACCCAGGCCTTGCGAAAGGTGAGCGTTCAGTATGCCAAGCAGGTCCGAGGTAATCGGGTGTACGGGGGACAGACGTCCTTTCTACCGCTCAAGGTGAACTATGCGGGTGTGATGCCGATCATCTTCGCCAATGCGATCCTGCTTTTTCCCGCCAGCATCCTCGGCTTTCTCTTCCCCGGGTCGCCGACGGCCAACCGGATTGCGGCGGCTCTCGCCACGGGAACCCTCCACTACGTTCTTTATGCCGCCATGATCTTCTTCTTTTCCTACTTCTGGGTGGCGATGGTCTTCAATCCGATCCAGATCGCGGATGACATGAAACGACACGGTGGATTCATTCCCGGCGTCCGCCCCGGGGAAACGACCGCGCAATTTCTGGATTATGCGATGACCCGATTGACCTTTGCCGGAGCCATCTTTCTCACCGCCTTGGCGGTGCTTCCGATGCTGGTTCAGAATTTTCTCGGAGTCCCCAGCATCACGGCACAATTCTTCGGGGGGACGGGACTTTTGATCATCGTCGGGGTGATGTTGGACACGATGAGGCAGGCGGAGACCTATCTGTTGCAAAGACACTACGACGGCTTCCTGAAAAAGGGGCGGATCAAGGGTCGGAGCACCGGGTCGGTCGGCGGCACCGCGCAGACCATCTCGGAAAAGCAGATCGCGTGGCTGCTCGTTCTGATCGCACTGATCGCTTTGGGTGGCGTGATCCTTTCCATCCGTTAAGGCCCCGGCGGCCATGCCGATCATCCCGATCAAAGACGCGGCCGGTGTTACCGGGATGCGTTCGAGCTGTCGGTTGGCGCGAAAAGTTCTGGATGAGTTGGTCGCCCGTCTGGAGCCGGGCATCACAACGGGGGACGTGGACCGATGGGCCGGGGAGCTGATTGCACGTGCGGGGGCGCGAAGCGCCTTTTTGGGTTACCGAAAATTTCCGGGTCAACTCTGCATCTCGGTGAACGAGGAGGTGGTTCACGGGATCGGGGGCACCCGAAGGTTGTCGTATGGGGATGTGGTCAAGTTGGACGTCGGGATTATTTTGGATAGCTGGGTGGGAGACACGGCGACGACGGTTGGATTGGGGGCCATTTCCCCATCCAGACAAAGGCTTCTCCAGAGGACCGAGGCTGCCCTGATGGCAGGAATTGCTGCGGCCCGCGGGGGGAACAAGTTGGGGGAGATCTGCCATGCGATCGAGCGAGAGGTGAAGGCCTCGGGATATAGCGTCGTGAAAGAGTTTGTCGGTCACGGCGTTGGAAGGAAGCTGCACGAGGAGCCCCAGATTCCAAATTTTGGAAAGGCCAACACGGGTCCGTTGCTGAGGCCCGGAATGACCTTGGCGATTGAGCCGATGGTGAATGAGGGGACGGAGGAAGTTCGGATTTTAAAGGACGGATGGACTGCCGTTACCGCGGATCGAAGTGATTCCGCTCACTTTGAACATGTAGTTTTGATTACGGATGGAGATCCCGAGATCTTAACCCTTTCCCAATCAGCGAGTTGTGTTCCCATCGGGACAAGCATGAATTAATTGTCGCATGGAGAGTGGAGAAAAAATACCGATATCTTTGAGAGAAAGGATCTTGCCAAGGGGTTGAAGCCTTTCTATGATTTCCAGCTATTTCTTATGAGAGTTCGTGCATCCATCAAACGTCGCACCAGCGACTGTCAGGTTGTTCGCCGTCGTGGGCGCATCTACATCATCAACAAAAAGAACCCACGTTTGAAGCAGAGGCAGGGATAACCGTATGCCGCGAGTCATGGGAGTGGATATTCCGGGGGACAAGAGGGCGGAGTTCAGCCTTCGCTATGTCTATGGGTTGGGCGCAACCCGCGCACGTCAGGTGGTTGAGGAGGCGGAAATTCCTGCAGATCTTCGCGCCAAGGATTTGACCGATCAGCAGATCAACCGGATCATCGGCGTGATACAACGGAATCGGTTTTTGATCGAGGGGGATCTGCGCAGGGACACCCAGCAAAACTTGAAACGTTTGCAGACGATCAACTGTTATCGCGGGATCCGTCATCGCAAGGGATTGCCGGTTCGGGGTCAGCGCACCTCGACCAATGCACGCACCCGAAAAGGGCCACGCAAGACGGTAGGGGTCATTCGCAGTAAGGACGCCAAAGCGGCGAAGACATAAAGCGCATGAGCGAGAACGAAAAAAAAGCGGAGGAAAAGCCGGCACCGAAGCCGGAGGCGAAAGCCAAATCCACGGCTGCGGAGGGTGGGAAAAAGAAGGTCAAGGGTGGAAAGCCCTCGGCTGGCGGGAAGGATGGCGCGAAGAAAGAGGAGGTGATTGTCGCTCCTGAAAGTTTGACGCTGGATGGGTTGGAGGATGCTTCGAAGATCAAGATTCCGAAGATCAAGGGTGCAAAACAGATCCTGAATGGGGTGGCACACATTCTGGCGACGTTCAACAATACGGTGGTTTCGATCACCGACCTCAAGGGGAATGTGATCGCCTGGTCGAGCGCGGGAAAAATGGGATTCCGTGGATCCAAGAAATCGACCGCCTATGTCGCCCAAGTGGTGGCGCAGGATGCGAGTCGTCAAGCGATGGCGCATGGCTTGAAAGAGGTGGAGGTGCGGGTGAAGGGTCCCGGAATGGGACGGGAATCTGCTGTCCGTGCCCTGCAGGCCGTGGGCCTGGAGGTGAGCATCATTCGGGATGTGACTCCCGTTCCTCACAACGGGTGCCGGATGCGCAAGGCGCGTCGGGTTTAAGGAGAAAATCAAATGGCACGTTACACTGGCTCACGGGACAAGATTAACCGACGCTTCGGTCAGCCGATCTTTGGAGCCTCCAAGGCGCTCGAGCGCAGAAACTTCCCCCCCGGGGTTCACGGCGCCAAGGGTCGCAGGAAGCAGTCCGATTTTGCCATCGCGGTGGGTGAAAAGCAGAAGATGAAGTACGGGTACGGTATTCTGGAAAAGCAGTTTCGCCGGTACTATCAGAAAGCCGTCCAGAGCCGCGGCGTGACGGGTGAAAAGCTGCTCCAACTTCTGGAAACCCGCCTGGATACCGTTGTGGATCACCTGGGTTTTGCCACCACCCGCCGGAGCGCGCGCCAGATGGTCACCCACGGCCACATTGCGGTGAACGGGCGCAAGGTTTCCATTCCCAGCTACGGATGCAAGGTCGGGGATGTGATTGAAGTCCGGGATAACCCCAAGTCCCGTCAACTGGGCACCAATGCACTGGAGAAGAACCAGATCCGCCCTGTGCCGGATTGGCTGACGCTGAACAAAGACCAGTTTAAGGGTACGTTGACAAGAATTCCGACACGGGAAGAGCTCAATCCGGTGGCCAACGAGCAGTTGGTCGTGGAGCTTTACTCGAGGTCATAACAACTTCATCGCCCGCTACCGGCGATGAACACAAAAAGAAGAACAGAATCGGCCGTCGGTCCTTTTCCCAGGTAGCGGGGAAGGGGAAACCCGGCCGGAAAGAGGAATAAGACTATGCCACTACGACTTGGACGCTTCGAACTGCCGAACCGGCTGCAAAAGAATGAAGATACAGCGACGGAAACGTACGCCCAATTTACCGCCGAACCTTTTGAGGCGGGGTATGGGACCACATTGGGAAATTCCCTCCGACGGGTTTTGCTCAGCTCCCTCGAAGGAGCAGCCATTACCAGCGTCAAGATCACGGGGGTACAGCACGAGTTCAGCACCATCGACCACGTGGTGGAGGATATCACCGAGATCGTCCTCAATCTGAAGAAGCTGAAATTCAAACTGCCGAATCGTGAGCCAAGATTATTGACGCTGAAGGTCAACAAAGAGGGTCCGGTGACCGCCTCGGATATCGAGCTGGATGCCGGCATCGAGGTCCTCAACCCGAAAGAGGTGATCTGCACGTTGGACAAAAAAGCAAAATTTGAGGCCGAATTTGAGGTCCGGGTGGGGCGGGGTTATGCGACCTGGGAGGACAACAAGCGTGAGGACTCCCCGATCGGCCTGATCCCTGTGGACTCCCTCTTCTCGCCTGTCACCAAGGTGAAGTACGAGGTCAAAAACACCCGGGTCGGTCAACGTACCGATTATGACAAGCTCGTCCTGGATGTGTGGACCGACGGCCGCCTGACACCGGACGAGGCTCTGTTGCACTCCGCCGGCATCCTGCGGCATCACCTGGACATCTTTGCGAACTTCGACAAGGAGCCGATCGAGTTTGAAGAGGTGAAGTTTGAAGCGCCGGTGGAAAACACCGCGCTGAAGAAGCTTTTGGCCATGAGCGTGAATGAGATTGAGCTCTCGGTGCGCGCAGCGAACTGTCTGAACAACGCCAACATCACCACGGTCGGCATGCTTGCATTGAAATCCGAGCCCGAGATGCTGAAGTACCGGAACTTCGGCAAGAAGTCGCTCAACGAGATCAAGGACAAGCTGACCTCCCTGGGGCTCTCCCTGGGAATGAAGTTCGATGCTTCGATGTTGACGATCCCCGTTGCACCGGTGGAAGCCTCCGGGACGAACGGCCAGCAATGAGACATCGTCAAAACACGACCAAATTAGGTCGGACCTCCCAACATCGGGACAGCATGTTGGCGAATCTGGTCGGGTCCCTGATCCGGCATGAGAGGGTGCGAACCACGGTTTCCCGCGCGAAAGCGGCGCGTCCCGTGGCGGAAAAACTCGTGACTCTTGGAAAGAAGGGGACCCTGCATCACCGTCGTCAGGCGATCTCGGCCCTTCATGAGACGGATCTGGTGCACAAGTTGTTTGCCGAAATCGCCCCCCGGTTCAAGGACCGCGCCGGCGGTTACACCCGGATTCTTCGTTTGGGCTACCGCCAAGGCGATGCTGCTCCAACCGCACTTCTGGAGTGGGTGGTTCGGCCGGCTCCTGTGGTGGAGGATGTTGTGGAGAACTCCGGCAAGGGAAAATCGAAGGACACAAAGGCTGAAAAGCCGGCGAAGCCCGCAAAACCAGAGAAGAAAAAGTAGGGAGAGGGTGTCGCGGATTATCCCGCGACGAGGCGGAAGAGGATCCAGGCCAGCACCAGGGAAATGGTCGCCGCGATCATCACTTTTCTGCGGGCCATGCGACTCTCGACAAGGAGGGAAGGGGGTTGCTTCACCTGGGAGGCGGGAGAGACGGAACGGATCGCCTCATGTCGGCCCGGGGAAACCATCGAGGCCTCCTCGACCAAACGACGGGAGGTTTGCCCCAGGCGGGAGGATTCGCGATTGATTCTACGCATCTCCTCGCGGATCGGGTCACGTTTGAAGCCGGGTAGTTGCACGTGCCGATTTGAGAAAAAAACAGGGAATTTGGCAAGTTCGGGGAGGTAGTACTTCGCACCCTTTGGCAACAACCCGTGCCCCGTTGGTCGACTATTTGAGGAAGTGGAGCAGCAGCAATCCAATCAGCAGCGACACAATGAGGGGGAGGTTGAAGGCAAGGCCCCTTGTGAAATTGGTTGAAAATGTGTCTTGGGAATTGGTGGAGGAGGAGTTTGAATTTTCATCCGATTCATCGGCCGTCGGATCGAGATCGCGGCCCCGCAGGGCATCGATTTTGGACCGGGATTGGGTGTAGATAGCTTGGGCCTGATCCACTTTCGCCAGGGCTTTCGAAAGCTCCTCTTCCATGCCGGTGGCGGACCACTCGGAGGGATCGATATTGTTGATCTGGGCAAGCTGTTCGCTGAAGACCTGGCGGGTCTCGTACATCTGGTCGACCTCTTTGCGCCCTTGGGCCTCCGCTCGTTCGAGAATGATGACTCCGCGGATCAAGCGATCCCGGATGTCTTTTTGGCCCTCCAAAAGCTCCTGACGACGGGTGCTGAGCTCCTCCAGTTGGCGTTTGCGATGTTCCAGATCCTGTTGTTGTCTTTGGAGTTGAATCAGCTCGTGCTGTCGCTGCTGAAGCTCAGAACTGAGCTCCTCCAAGGGACCGCCGGAGGGAAGGGGAAGATCCTGCTGGTCGCCGGTTGAGGAACGGGGTCGATTCATGGGATCGTGAGGACCGTGCCGAGTTTGAGGTTGCGATCATCCAGACCTGGATTTGCGGCCTTGATCTTCGCGATCTCCTCGTTCAGGTCAAGGGATGCGGGGTAGTACTTTCTTGCAAGTTTCCACAGCGTATCCCCTTTTGCGATGGTGTGCTGTTTGGACTCCGCTGAGGGGGCGGCGGCCTCTGCCGGAGCTGCGGGTGGGGTGGCTGCAGGAACCGAGGGAATCGCACTGGCAACAGGTTCGGCTTTGGCCGGGGTGGCCTTCGGGGCCTTTTTTTCCTGCATCGGCGAAGCGGGAACAACGGCTGTGGCCTTGGGGGGTGCGGCTGCCCCTGCGGCTTGGGAGACTTGGGCTTCCTTCGCGGCCAAGGCTCCTTGGAGTTGCAGGATCTGCTGTTTGTAATCGACGTTTTCCTTGCTGATCCTCGCGATTTCAGCGGTGTTTTGGATTCCGGTATTGGTCAAGCTGAGGGCAAAGTCGATCTTTGCCTTCTCCATCGCGGCAACCACCTCCTCGCGCTCGGCGGCATTGGGGCGCGCCTCAAGATACTTCTGGTAAAAGTAGATCGCGCTGATCGGATCCCCGAGTTTGTCACCATAGAGAAGTCCGATTTGTAGGTAGGCCTTCACGACGGAGGGATTGACGGCAAGGGCCTTTTCGAACTGCTTGATGGCGGCCGGATAGTTGAGGTCGGCCACGTCTTTGCTGGCCTGGCGAAAAAATGGATTGCGCTCGTCCTCCGCATCGGAGCCTGAGGGAGTCTGTTGGCAGGAGGTGAGGGCGAGAGCGGTGAGCAGGGTGAGGAACAGGTTTCGCTTCATCACCCTAGAATGATCGTGGAGAGTGAATTCCGCAAGCCAAGGGTTTGCCTTGGCGGTAAGATCGTTTTGCGATACGGTTTTGTTTTCGATCGGGGTCATAGCTCAGTTGGTAGAGCGCCTCAATGGCATTGAGGAGGTCTGGGGTTCGAATCCCCATGGCTCCACGCGAAGCGTGGAGCATAAATTCAATCCGCCGGAGGCGTAATCAGGATGGGTCTGGGGAGGGGCATTTAGTGGGGACCAATCCCCATGGCTCCAAGCAAAGCTTGGAGCATAAATTCAATCCGCGGGAGGCGTAACTTGGATGGGTCAGGGGGTGTGCATAA
>Ga0214917_10000553_pt1 | contig 48965 bp, 39 predicted proteins | sample LL_1208_BB_MetaG_FD_177983 | JGI IMG/M metagenome (GOLD analysis project Ga0214917, IMG submission 177983) | Freshwater microbial communities from Lake Lanier, Atlanta, Georgia, United States - LL_1208_BB | ecosystem: Environmental > Aquatic > Freshwater > Lake | place: USA: Georgia | collected... | reverse complement strand
GCGATGGCGCGTCACGGTCAGAAGGTGGCGTCCGAGTACACGAAGGTGCAGGAGGTGGGAGGTCTGCTGGGCCGCTGCCTGATGGCCGTGGTGCTCGCGGGCGGCCTCGCGTGGGGATGGAAGCTCCGGCTCTTCCAGATTCCGGGGCTCCTCCTCGTGCCGGCGGTGTTCTGGTTTTTCCTGCGCGTCCCCAACACGACCTTCTTCGAGATTCCTCTCGAGTCGATCCATCTCGGGACGATTCCGGTCACCACGATGTCGGTGGGCATGTTCCTCATCGGGCTGTGCACCGTCGCGCAGCTCTCGTTCTGGGGCAACTACCTTCCCCACGTCTTCCCCGTCCACCTGCGGGGCACCGGGGAGAGCTTCGCCGCCAACATCGGCGGCCGCATGATCGGCACGTCCGCCGCCGCCCTCACGTCGGCGCTGGCCGGCCTGATGCCCGGCGGCTCGCCCCCCGAAACGTTTTCCACGGCCGCCGCCCTGGTCGGCGGGCTGATCTGTCTCGTGGGCCTCGCCGCGAGCTTCCTGCTGCCGGAGCCCTCCGGCGACATCGACGCCTGACGGCCGGCCGCTCACTCCGCGAGCGTGCGCGGGGCCCGGGGGGCGTCGTCGGGCAGCGTGGGCACGGTCCAGATCGTGTAGAGCCCGGCCGCGACGGCCGCCAGGAAGACGTACCGCAGCCACCACGGCAGGCTGCTGTAGAGCAGGCTCACCGCGACGACCACGCCGACGAGCAGGATCGCGCGGTGCTTCAGCCCGCGGCGGATGCCGCGGTAGTGGTGCCAGTCGTCCAGGGTCGGGCCGAACCACTGCGACCGGTGGAGCCACGCGTGGATGCGAGGCGACCCCCGGTAGAAGCACCAGCTCGCGAGCAGCACGAACGGGGTCGTCGGCAGGAGCGGGAGCACGACGCCCAGCATCGCGAGCGCGAGACAGGCCCATCCCCCGGCGACGTACAGAAAACTCTTGAGCGGGTCGGTGACCGGGCGCAGGTCCATCGACGGTCATCCGGAGAGGGGCGCGATCGCGGGATTCTAGCACGGTCGGTTTTGCCGTATGCTGCCCGCCACCGCGCCGCGGTCGCGCCGCCTGTGCGACGCGGCCGTCCCGCCCGCCTCCGGAGACTCCCGCCATGCCGCTCGTCCCGATGCGCATCCTGCTCGATCATGCCGCCGAGCACGGTTACGGCCTGGCCGCCTTCAACGTCAACAACATGGAGCAGGTTCAGGCGATCATGGAGGCCGCGAAGGAGACCGACTCGCCGGTCATCATCCAGGCCTCCCGCGGCGCCCGCAGCTACTCGCAGGACAACTACCTCCGCCACCTCATGCTCGCCGCGGCCGAGCTCTACCCGCAGATCCCGATCGCGATGCATCAGGACCACGGCAACTCGCCGGCCACCTGCCAGAGCGCGATCGACAACGGCTTCACGAGCGTGATGATGGACGGCTCACTCAAGGACGACGGCAAGACGCCGGCCGACTTCGACTACAACGTGAGGGTGACGAAGGAGGTCGTGCAGTCGGCCCATCGCCAGGGAGTGTCGGTGGAGGGCGAGCTCGGCTGCCTGGGGTCGCTCGAGAGCGGCGAGGGGGAGGCCGAGGACGGCCACGGCGCCTCCGGCAAGCTCTCGCACGACCAGCTCCTCACCGATCCCGACGAGGCGGCGAGGTTCGTGGCGGCCACGGGCGTCGATGCGCTCGCCGTGGCGATCGGCACGAGTCACGGGGCCTACAAGTTCACCCGCAAGCCCGACGGTGAGGTGCTCGCGATGAAGCGGATCGAGGAGATCCACCGGATGCTCCCCAACTGCCACCTCGTGATGCACGGCTCGTCGAGCGTGCCGCAGGATCTGCAGGACGTGATCAACAGGTACGGGGGCAGGATGCCGCAGACCTGGGGCGTGCCCGTGGAAGAGATTCAGCGGGGCATCAAGCACGGCGTGCGGAAGATCAACGTCGACACCGACTGCCGCATGGCGATCACGGGTGCGATCCGCAAGGTGCTCTTCGAGACGCCCGAGAAGTTCGACCCGAGGGACTACCTGAAGCCCTCCCGCGAGGCGATGAAGAAGGTGTGCGCGGAGCGGATGACGCAGTTCGGTCAGGCCGGCAACGCCGACAAGGTGAAGTGCATCACGCTCGCGGAGATGGCCGCGAAGTACGCCAAGTCCTGAGAGGGCTCGACTCGCCCAGCCCGGCTCGGGGCTGCCCATGCCCTCTCTGCGGACGTTCGCTGCGGGCATCCATACCCGCCGCTCACTGCATGTCCGCTTCACTTCGGCATCCTGCCTGCGCTCGCTTCCATAGCCCGCCGAAAGGGCATGTGCAGCCCCGAGCCTTCCTCGACATCGAGAGGAGGCTTCGGGCCACCGGTGTCCCGGGAGCCGGCGTAGGTGACACGCGCAGGCAGGATGCCGGAGCACAGTCACCTCCGAGCGAGCGAAGGGCAAGGATGCCCGCAGCGAGCGTCCGGCGACGGGACACCGGTGGCCCGAAGCCGGATTGGGCTGCAAGACCCCGGCGGAAAGACGCATTGCGACGCCTTGCCCAGTCGTCCTACAGTCCCCGCCCCGATGGACGACCACGTGCCTTCCGCCGCGCCGACGGATCCCGACCTGCTCGCGCACGGGCGCGAGATCCTGCGCGCCGAAGGTACGGCGATCCTGCAGGCGGCCGAGCGTCTCGACGCCGCGTTCGGCCGCGCCGTGCGGCTGATCGAAGGCTGCACCGGCAGCGTCGTCGTGACCGGCATCGGGAAGGCGGGGCTCGTGGCGCGGAAGATCTCGGCCACGCTCGCCTCCACCGGCACGCCGAGCCACTTCCTCCATCCCGCCGAGGCGATGCACGGCGATCTCGGCGCGCTCCGCCGCGACGACATCGTGCTCGCGCTCTCGCAGTCGGGCGAGACGGAGGAGATCACGCGGCTCCTGCCCCACGTCGCCGCCCGCGGCATCAGGATCATCGCGCTCACCGGCTCCGCGCAGAGCACGCTCGGGCGGGCGGCCGACGTCGTGGTGCCCACCGGCCCCGTGCGCGAGGCCTGTCCGCTCGGTCTGGCGCCGAGCACCAGCACGTCGCTCCTGCTTTCCCTCGGTGATTCGCTCGCGCTCGTCACGAGCGCCCTGAGGCAGTTCACCCATGAGGAGTTTGCGGTCCGGCATCCCGGCGGCAGCCTCGGCCGGCAGCTCATGCTCGTGGAAGACGTGATGCGGCCGCTCGCGCAGTGCCGCACCGCGCGGGCCGACGACACCGTGCGAGCCGTCTTCGCACGGCCGCTGCCGGCGCGGCGCACCGGCGCGGTCATGATCCTCGACGGCGCGGGGATGCTGGCCGGCATCTTCACCGACAGCGATCTGGCCCGACTCTTCGAGCGGCGCAACGACGCCGCGCTCGACGCGCCGATCGGCGACGTGATGACGAGCCAGCCCACCACCGTCCTCTCAGGCACTCGGCTGCGCGACGCCGTGGCGCTCCTGGAGGCCAGACGGCTGAGCGAGCTGCCAGTCGTCGATGCGGCCGGCCACGTGACCGGCCTGCTCGACATCGTCGATCTCGTCGGCATGGTGCCCCCAGAGACGCTCGAGATCGTGGTCGAGGCCCCGACTGCGGTGGCCGCCTAGCGCGGCCCGACCGGGAGGAGGGCAGACTGTGGCCGATCCGTCGAACCTGCACGATACGATTCCGACCACCGAGAGGTCTCTGCGAGACCGCCTCGCGCGGGTCACGCTCCTCCTGCTCGACGTCGACGGCGTCCTCACCGACGGCGGCGTCACCTGGGGGAACGACGGCATCGAGCAGAAGACGTTCCACATCCGCGACGGGCTTGGCCTGCGGCTGTGGCAGCGCTCGGGAGGCCGGACGGGGATCGTCACCGGGCGCTCGAGCCACGTCGTGCAGCTGCGTGCGACCGAGCTCGGCATCGGCCTCGTGCGGCAGGGAATCGAGGACAAGCTGGGGGCCGTGTCGGCGATCGTGGCCGAGGCGGGGCTCACCTGGGACGAGGTCGCATTCGTCGGGGACGACCTGCCCGACCTGCCGGTCATCCTGCGCTGCGGCGTCGGCGTGGCGGTGGCCGACGCCTGCGACGAGATGCTGGCGGCGGCCACGCTCGTCACGTCGCGACCCGGCGGGCGTGGGGCCGTGCGGGAGGTCGTCGAGCGGCTGCTGCGGGCCCGAGGCGCGTGGGACGCGGTCGTGGCCCGCTATGCGACCGCCGTGACGACCGTCGACGGGCCGCACCCGCCGGCCCCCTCAGCGGGCTGAGGTCACCGATGGAACATCGCCTCGGCCGGACGGTGCGGGTGTTCCTCGTGGTGCTCGCCACGATGGGCCTCTACCGGCTGGTGGTCGTGCCGTGGGTGGAGCCCCGGAGCGGCGACCCCTCCGCCACGCTCGCGATGACGCCTGAGGAGGCGGCGGCGATCCGCACGCGGGCGGACGAGCGGCTCGCGGCCCTGGGGGACGTCTTCCCCGCGGGCGCCTGGGAACGGGATGACCCGATCGTGCTGGAGAGCCGACAGATGCGGCTCCTCTTCAAGGAGTACCACACGCTGCCGGACGGTCGCGTGAACCTCGTGCCCTGCACGCTCGCGCTGCTTCCCGACCGTTCACGGGGGGCGACGGGTGGACGCACGCTCGTGCTGCGGGCGCCGCAGGGGGCCGTGCTCGAATTCGACGAGCCGCTCGATCTGCAGCGCGGGCGCCTCGCGAAACTCGTCGGCGGGAGCCTGCGCGGCCAGGTGACGATCCGCGGCACGCCGTCCGCGTCCGGACTCGAGGACGACATCGAGATCGTCACGCGGGACATCACGCTCGACCAGCTCGAGGTCCGCACCGTCGAGACCGTCCAATTCCGCTACGGTCGCTCGAGCGGCAGCGGCCGCGGGCTCGTGGCCAGGCTCACGCCCCGCGGCGAGGGTTCCGACCACGGCCCCAACATCGGCGGCGTCGATCTCATCCGGCTCGAACGGGACGTGCGCATGCGGCTCGAGGGCGTCGGAGGGAGCCTGATGCCCGGGCAGACCCCGGCGGCGGAGACGACGACCGCGGCTCCCGTGCTCGTGAACTGCCGGGGCGGTCTCTCCTACAACGTGTCGGCGAACGTCGTCACGCTGGAGGATCACGTCGACGTGGTGCGCACGGGCGAAGGTTCCGTCACCGACCATCTGGCCTGCGATCTCCTGGCGATCGTCCTCGCGCGCGAGGACACCGGCGAGCCGCGCGGTGCCGGTGCGACGACGGCCGCGACGGGGTCGAGACGAGGGCTCGAGCCGGTCGAGATCCAGGCGAAGGGGAGCCCCGTCGTGGTCACCTCGAGCGGCGCCGGCGTCGAGGCGCGTGCCGCCCGTCTCGGGTACGAGATCGCGACGCGACGCATTCTTCTCGACGGCGAGGAGCCGGTGTCACTGGCGGTGCGGGGCTCGGAGATGGAGGCTCGCAAGATCGACTATTGTCCGGGTCCGCCGGGCGATCCCGGGGCCCTGCTCGCCGTCGGGCCCGGATGGCTCCGGGCGAGGCCGGAGCGCGGCGCGCCGATCCAGGCACGGTGGCAGCAGTGGCTGCGGATGCGACCCGATGGCGAGGGGCACGTCGTCTCGCTGTCCGGTGGGGCGGAGGTCGCCGTCGACGGGCAGGGTCGGCTGGGCGCGGGAGAGATGCACCTGTGGCTCGACGTGCTCGCCGGGGCGGCCGGCGGCACCGCGCCGCGGCGCGATGTCGGGTCGTCGTCGGGGATCGGTCCCGACCTCTCCCGCATCCGCCCCTCGCGGATGCTCGCGCGCGGCACCGTCGACGCCGCGGCGGGCCCGGTCACCGCACGCACCGAGCGGCTGGAGGTGTGGTTTCGCACGGTCTCCGAGGAGTCCGCAGGCGGACAGGCGGCCGGCGCTCCCGGTCTCCCCGGCGGGCCCGGGATGAACGGCGGCCGTCCCGCCGCCGACGCGGTGCGTCTCACCGCCACCGCCTCGCTCGTGCGGGGCCTCGTGCACATGACACCCGGTGGCAGCCACCTCGAGGAGGTTTCGATGGAGGGTCAGGTGCGGCTCGTGGAGCAGACCGCCGAAGGAGTCGCGCCCGTCGCACCGACGCCCGCCGGGGGGCTCGAGATCCTCGGCGAGCAGCTCCAGCTGTCCCGCGCGGCACGCTTCGACGCGCGGGCCGTCATCGCGGGGCGTCCGGCGCGGGTGCGCGGGCGCGGCATCGATCTCGAGGGTCCGCTCGTCGAGTTCGATCGGGGCCGCGGCCGGCTGCTCGTGGATGGCGCGGGGAAGCTGCGTCTGCCGCCGGTGGCGGCGAGCGGCGGGCTCGGTGGCCTGGGCTTCACGGGGCCGTCAACGCAGCCCCCCGCGGCCGCGGCGGCGCCCGCCGAGCCGCTCGACGTGACATGGCAGGGTCGTATGGACTTCGACGGCCTCACGGCGCGTTTCACCGATCGCGTCGAGGCGAGCGGCGCCGGTGCCTCGCTGCGGGCCGGCCTGCTCGACGTGGCCTTCGATCGACCGTTCGAGCTCGCGTCCGACGGACGACGTGGCGACGCGCCGCAGCCGCAGGTGGCGCGGGTGTCCTGCGGCAACGGCGTGCGTGTCGAGAGTCAGTCCGATGCCGCCGACGGGCAGCGGTCGCAGGAGCGGCTCTTTGCACGAGAACTCGTGATCGACCGCATCACCGGAGACGTCACCGGCATCGGGCCGGGCCGGCTCACCAGCACCCGGCACGGAGAGGCTCCGGTGCTTGCGGTCGCCTCCGCGTCGCCGGCATCCCAGGCCGCGCCGGCCCGCCGCCCGCCCGGACCGACCTATCTCGGCGTCGATTTCCAGCGTGGCCTGAGCGGGAATGTGCATCGACGATCGTTGGAGTTCCATCAACGCGTGGAGGCGATCTGGGGTCCGGTGGCCGATTGGGACGCCACGCTCGATCCCCACGCGCCCGGCGGTCCGCCGGCGGACGCGGTCGTCGTGTCGTGTGACGCGCTGGGCATCGGTCAGACGGCGGCAGCGGCGGCGGCCCGTCCCGCGATCGAGCTGGCCGCCGCTGGCAACGTCCTCGTCGAGGGTGAGGCGTTCACGGCACGCAGCGCGCGGCTCACCTGGAGCGAGGCCAAGGATCTGCTTGTGTTCGAGGGGGATGGTCGGAGCGACGCCCGGCTCTTCCGCCAGACCCGCCCCGGCGCCGCGCCGTCGAGCGCGTCGGCCGGCAAGATCCTCTACTGGCGCGCCCTCGAGCGCGTCGAGGTGGAGGACGCCCGTTACCTCGATCTCGATCAGCTCCGCGGAGGACCGAGTCCCGGCCTGCCCGGGACTCGGTCCGCACCACAGCGCACACCCGCCGCCGCACTGCCCGCCACGTGAGCGGCCGTCCGCGCTCACTGCGGCCACAGCGAGGAGACTTTTGCCGCCCCCGAGCGGTTGCTCCACAACGTCGGATGCGCTCTAAACGCCGAGCCGCCCGATCACCTCGATCCAGCGGGCGACCATCCGGTCGGCGGGGAACTCGGCTCGGGCACGAGCGGCCGCGGCGATGCCGTACCGACGCGCCAGCGCGTCATCCTCGATGATCTCCAGCGCGCGGCGCGGCAGTTCACTCTCCGGCAGGGCCGGGACGATGCGGCCGGTCTCCCCATCGACGACGAGCTGTCGGGCGGCGTCGCTCTCGACCATCACGGCCGGCACGCCGAGCGCCATGCCGTCGAGGACGGCGCCACCGCAGGCGACGGTACCCGACTGCCATGTGAGGCGCACGTGGGCGAGCAGGTCGGGAAGCACCGGACAGGAAGGCGTCACCACGAGCCGCTCCGCGAACTCCTGCACGTGCGCGCGTCGTCGTACCCGCCGCAGCATGGGGCCGGCACCCACGAGCACGTGCTCGAGTCCGCGATGCACGACGCCGAGCTGGTCGATCGCCCACGCGAGGCGGTCGAGTCGTGCCTCCGGCTCGAGCGGCGCGACGCACAGCGTCCAGATGGTCGTTGGATCGAGGCCGAGTCGGTGGGCGATCGAGGTGCGATCCATCCACGCGCGATCCTCCGCTCGGGCACCCGGCGGGATGACCTCGAGCGACGACCCGCGGCAGGTGGCGGCCACCTCCGGAGACGACGCCACGACCAGGTCGCATGCGCGGAGACAGAGTGCCGTGTGGGCACGTCGCACGGGCACGTCGATCCGAGGAACGACACGCCGACCCGCGCCCGTGACCCGCGTGGCCAGCGCCGCGGGCAGGAGCCGGCGGCCGAAGGGGATCACGACGGCCGGACGAAGTCGGTGCGCGAGCCGCGCGAGCCGGGCCGCGGCGGCGCCGTCCGGCACCGGTCGTTCGCCGAGCAGGTGCGGGGTGGCGCCCGCCGCGCGCACGCGGTCCGCAAGGGGCGAGCCGCGCCGGCGGTCCATGGCGGTGAGGATGGCCAGGTGGGTGTCGTGCCCCGCAGCCGCGAAGCCGGCGGCGAGCAGTTCGACCTGCCGGCCGGTGCCGACGGCGTCGAGGTCGGTCGCCACGAGCAGCAGGCGCCCGTCAACGGGTCCCGGCCTGGCCGACAGGCTGCTGGCGCGGGTGCTCATGGTGCGTGGCGGACCGTGCGGCCGCGATGTCCTCGGGATCGAGCGCCGCGAGGTAGGGGAGGTGTCGCCACGCGCCGTCGAAGTCGAGACCATACCCGACGACGAAGACGTCGGGTATGTCGAAGCCCACGAAGTCCGGCTGGATGCCCACCTCGGCACGCCCGTGCTTTCGCAGCAGCACGAGGGATCGCACGCGGGCGGCGCCGCGGCGGCCCAGTTCCAGAACGAGCGCCTCGAGCGTGCGGCCGGTGTCGAAGATGTCGTCGACCAGCAGCACGTCGTGCCCGGAGAGATCGGGCAGGGCGTCGAGCCGCAGATCGAGGCTGCCCGGCGAGGTGGCCGTGCCGCGGTAGCTGCTCGCCCACACCATGCTCACGCGCACCTGGCCGTCGAGTCGACGAATCAGGTCGGACACGAGCACGATGCTGCCCGTGAGCACGCCGACCACCGTGAGCGGCCGCCGCGGCGCCGCCCCGTCGGCGAGATCCCGGCGCACCTCGGCCGACAGACGCGAGATTCCCTCCGCCAGTTGGTCCGCGGTCAGCAGGACGTGCATCGGCGCCTCCGCACTCGGCTCAGCGGCGACAGGATACGCTCCCGCGGGCATGGGTGCCGACATCCCTTCGGGCGTCGGGCCGACGCGGTCGATCCGTCCTACAATCGCCCCTACCGTTCCTCGTCGCTCCCCGCCACGCGTGTCGATGTCCGATTCCTGCCGACCACACTGGACGATGATCGATGTCGCGGGGCATCCCTGCGAACTCCATGCGCCGCCGGAGCCTCGGCCGGGCCGGGCCCTGATCTACCTCCACGGCGTGCGGTGCCGCCTGCTTCAGGAGTACGAGGGCCTGCGTCGGGCCATCGAAGAGGCGGCCGTGCCGGCGATCGCGCCCCGCACCGGTCGATCGTGGTGGCTCGATCGCATCATGCCCTCGTTCGACCCACGGGTCACCCCCGAGCGATTCGTGGTCGATGCCGTGCGGGCCGAGGTCGCGCGCCGATTCGGCGTCGGGCCTCCCGGCATCGGCCTGCTGGGCACGAGCATGGGCGGGCAGGGCGCCCTGAGGCTGGCGTACCGCCACCCGGCCCTGTTCCCCGTCGCCGCGGCGATCGCTCCGGCGATCGATTTCCACCGCGCCATGCGGGAGGCCGGGGAACGCGACGACGGGGAGCTGTACGACACGCTCTGGAAGGCCTACGGCGACGTGGAGCGGGCGCGGCAGGACACGGCCATCCTCCACGTGCATCCGCTCAACTGGCCGCGGCACCAGTGCTTCGCGAGCGACCCGCGCGACGAGCACTGGCACGACGGCGCCGCCCGGCTCCGGGAGAAACTCGCCGCCCTCGGCATCCCGCACACGGCGTTGCTCGAGCCTCGCGTCGACCCCGAGACGGCCTCACGCGGAGGCGCACACGGTCCCGCCTACTACGACCTCGTCGCTCCGGAGGTCGTGCGCTTCGTGCTCGACGCGCTCGATGGCGAGGCACGACGGCTGGCCTGAGTCGCGGTCCGAGGCCCCGCTGGCCTCATGACGATGCGGCGAGCGTGCGGCCGACGGGGGTCTCACGCACGACGCCGTCCTCCGCGACGAGCACACCGGACTTGAACACCTTCGCCGGCATGGAGAACATCCGCGCGAGATCGCGGTCGGGCCGGTAGCAGGCGATGTCGGCATCGGCACCTGGGCCGAGATGCCCCTTCGTCGGCAGGCCGGCGATCCGGGCGGGCGCGGCACGGGTGACGATGCAGAGTTCCTGCAGGGAGTACTCCCGGTCGATGCGGGCCAGCGGGCTCCGGGCCCGCACCCGCGGATGAATCCGGGCCAGGGCCGCGCGACGAAACGCCGCGTCGCCGAGGAGCGCCATCAGGTGCGGGTAGGCGGTGAAGTGCGCGCCGTTCGGATGGTCGGTCGACAGGGCGATCCGCCACGGATCGCGCACCGTGAGGAACCACTCGAGGCCGATCGCCCACTGCCACGCGTGGACGAGGCTCGTCTCGCGGTAGGCGATCGGCAGGATGCCGCAGCCACCCTCGAGGTGGAGATCGTGGGCCGACCAGGCCGCGCCGGTCGCGGCGGCGAGGTGGGCCGCCGCCTCCGCGTCGCCGGTCATCGCGACGGTCTCGCCGAAGAGCACCTGCCCGACGTCGAGCGTCAGGTTCTCGTGCGCGTCGAAGAATGCCGCGAGGGGCTCGACGCCCGAGCCGAACGAGCCCTCGTCGAGGTCGCCACCGGCGTAACTGTGGAACTGCACGTGGGCCAGGTGGGCACGCCGGCCGGTCGCCGCGAACGTCCGCATCGTCTCGAGCAGCGTGCGCCAATTGCCGGGCAGCCCGAGGTTCGCCGTGTGGACGTGCAGCTGATGAGGCAGTTGGAGCGACTCCACCGCGTCGGCGACCCGCTCGAGCAGCCGCCGCGGCGTGAGGGCGGCATGGTCGGGAAGCGGCGTGTCGAGATCATGATGGTCGCCGCGGCCACGATGTTTCCAGAACGCGCCGCCACCCGGACTGGCCACCTTCACCGCCCACCCCCGGCCGGCGTGGATCGCGTCGCCCAGGAGGCGGCGCACCAGGGCCTTGTCGTCGCGCTCGAGCGCCGAGAGCACCGCCGCGTCGTCCGCGGCGAGGAGGTAGATGCCCTTGTCGAGGATCGGCAGTTCCGCCAGCTCCCGATGGGCGACCGCTGCCGCGCCGGTCGCGATCGCCGCGTCGAACACCGTCGTGTAGCCGAGCGCCGCATACAGCGCCCCGGTGGCGTGGATCGTGGGCACCGCGGCGGGCGTGCGTCGGGCGAGCTGGGGCGCGATGCGGCGGCCCGTGCCGACCTTCGGGCCCGCGACGTGGCTGTGCAGGTCGACCCCGCCCGGCATGATCACGAGGCCCCGGCAGTCGATCCGCGGGAACGCCGACCGGTCGGCGGGTGGTGGGACGATCCGTCCGCCCTCGACGTGGATGTCGTCGACGACCCCGTCGCGGTCATTGGCCGGATCGTGAATCGTGCCACCCGTGAGGGTGCATCGCGGCAACGACGCATCGCGTGTCATGCGGTCACCCCGCCGAAGGGGCGCCGCGGGCCGCGGCGCACGACCCTGTCGAGGAGGCCCCGCACGGTCTCGCACAGGGGATCGGGACGCGGCGAGGTCGCCGTGCCACCGAGGTCCACCCAGCGACCGTCACCGCGGAGCATGGCGCCGGACTGGGTGACGAGCGGCGGCGGAACACGGAGCAACACACCGGTCTCGTGGCGAGGAGAGGCGTCTGCCCCCAGCCGCACGACGCTCAGGTCGTGTCCGCGGCTCGCGATCGCCGTTTCGAGGGCCTCGGGGAGCCCGCCCACCGCGACGACGCAATCGACCTCACCCCGGCCGACCAACCGCTCGGCGTCATCCTCGCCCGGAAGAGACCGGGCACCGTGCCGATCGGCACGGGAAATCGCGCCGGCCGATCCGTAGCGCCACGTGCAGACCGCCGCGGCCCCGACGGCGTTGGCTCCGCCTCCGATGGCGTGTCGCGGCAACGGGATTTCGAAGGCGACCCGCGAGAGCGCCAGGGCGCGGACGAGCGAGGCCACGCTCCACGTCACGAGCCCGGTCGCGTCGGCCGTCGGGCTCGTGACGAAGGCGACGGCCTTCGCCGAGTCGATCGCCCGGTGCACCGGATCGAGCAGCCGCCCGAGATCGGGCGGCACATGCGCCGCGGTCGGCGGGCCGGCGAGCAGGCCGTGGATGGTACGGGCTGCGTTCACGGCGGTGTCGGGAGCGAGCTGCACGTGGAGGTGGTGCGCGCCACGGGGCAGGACCGGGGCCGTTCCGACGGCGATCGTCCGCCGTTGGCCTCCGGGCAGCGGCGGCAGGACGAAACGTTCGAGGAATCGGGGGTGGGAAACCGCTGGATCGCACCACCACAGAACCACGAGATCGGCCCGATCCCGGAGCTCGTCCCACTCGGCGGTGACGCGGCCGACCCGGGCCAGCACGTCACCGGAGAGCCGGGCGGCCTCGGCGTCGCCACCGTCGACCGCCGCGCCGCAGGCCTCCGCGAGATCGCAGGCGGCGGTGATCGCGTCGAGCGGTGCGTCACGAAGACCGCTGACGAGCACACGGCGGGCGGCCGTCACGAGGGCCGCAGCGCGGTCGAGCCCCTCCTCCCAGGAGACGTCCCGTCCATCCACCCGCGCGGTCTTCCCGCCGGCGGACGACGCGAGGCTCGCGCTCCACACCGCCTGACCGGCGGCGCATGCGGCGGCGAGAACGCCGCCGGCCGGCACGACATCGTCACACAACAGGCTGCACGCGGTGCAGACGTGAACCGGCCGGTCTGGCCGCTCTCGGCCCGGATCACGTTCCGGCGCCCGGTCCATGTCGTCGCGCCAGGCAGCCTGCGTCACGACTTCGGCAGCACCCAGATGTTGCGATACCGCACCGGATTGCCGTGGTTCTGCAGGAAGAGCGGCCCGGTCGGCCCCTCCATCTTCTTCGGCCCGCCGGGCGTGCCGCCGGGGATCTCCACCTGGTCGTGGATGAGCACGCCGTTGTGCCGCACCGTCATCCGGGCGTTCGACACCTTCGCACCGTTCTCGAATTTCGGCGCGGTCACGTCGATGTCGTACGTCTGCCACGAGAGCGGCGGCAGGCACATGTTCACCTTGGGCGGGGCCGCCTTGTAGATGCCTCCGCACTCGTTGTCCCTGCCCTCGAGGCCGAAGCTGTCGAGCATCTGCACCTCGTACGAGCCGAGCAGGTACGCACCGCTGTTGCCGCGCGCCTGCCCGCGATCCTTGGGCTGATAGGGCAGACGGAACTCGATGTGCCAGGTCGCATCACCGAACTCGCGCTCCGTCGTCACGCCCTCCATGAGCAGTCCGTCCTCGGTCATCCGGCCGCCGGCAAGTCCGCCGGTTCCCTTGCCCTCGAAGATCCGGATCGCGCCCTCGGGCGGCTCCTTTCCCAGCGTCGGACTCGTCCGTGTGACCTTGGCGAGCGTGGCGAGCGGCTGGCCGTCCGCGTTCAGGGCCACGAGCTTGCCGTCGCGGATTTCTCCCGACCGCGTCACTCCGCCACGGTCCACGCCCTCGAACGCGACGCGGCCACCCTCGCGGCGACCCTTGCCCACGATCTTCTCCGGCGCGGCCCAGCCGGCTCCCGGCAGGCCACCGGGATAGGCGACCAGGGCGAACGTGCCGTCACCCTCGGCCACGACCTGCACCCCGAGCATGACCGGCTGGCCGTCGGTCACGATCTCCCCGACGTATTCCCCCTGCACGGCGAAGTCCTCGTCCACCTGCGCGGGATCGGCATAGACGGGGTTGCCGGTCGGCGCGGCCGGCGCGACGAACGCGGTGGCGGCGATGCCGACCGAGGCGAGGATCACGGGGATGCGCTGCAGGCAGAACGTCACGGACATGGAGACCTCCGCAAGGAACGAGCCGGTCGGCGTAGACGAGGTGCACCTCACTCCCCGGGAGGATACCAGACGCTCGTGGCCCCGTGCCGCCGCGGAGGGGCGTCAGCCGGCCCCCGGCGGGGTGAGCTCCGGGATCGGCCGACCGTGGTCGACGATCGGTGTCGGGCGGCCTCGGCTCGGGCGTGTCGCGCGTGTCCATGTCGCCCGAGAGCATCTGCATCGAACCTGCCGGATGGCCGGCCGCCGTCTGTGCCATCGACCGCACCAGCGTGAAGCGATCGGCGATCGCGGCCTGACGGGGGAGCAGTTCGGTGAAGCGGAGGCCGGAGTGGGCTGCCACCGTCGTCGTGGCGTGGGCGTGATGCGATGCCATGGGCGGCCGACATCGCCGAGAAGGAAGGGCCTGCTGGCCGGGTGGGGAGACGATCAGGGCGACGGGTTGCGAGATGACGATCTCGGCCGTGTCGACCGGCTTGACCTCCGCCGGCATGCCGTCCGCCGCGCGTGGCGATCAGCGCGGGATTGCTGGCGGGATTCGTCTCGCGGATGTCGTCCTCGGGCTCGACGGGCCCTCTCAACGGATTTTCGCATCGGGAAGGCCCTGACCGATCCCCTGGTCCAGCGGCATGCGGTCGGTGTCCGCCGTCAGGCCATGGGTGGCGAGCAGGTCTGCCAGCCGGCGCTCGAGTTCGCCGCGGGTGGCGGCGTGGTCCGGCTCCGCCGCCAGATTCACGAGCTCCCCCGGATCCTTCTCGAGGTCGTAGAGCTCCGGCCGGTGCCGGTCGGGCGACCCGTCACCGTGCGGATAGCGGATGAGCTTCCAGCGTTCGGTGCGGATGCCGCGGATGTTGGGAGTGTAGGGGAACTGCTTTTCGTAGTTGTATTCGTAGAGCCACGCCGAGCGCCAGCCGGGGTCGCCGTCGGTGCACAGCCGGCGGAACGATCTCCCGTCGACGCCCTCGATCGCCTGGGCCGAGCAGAGGTCGAGGATGCTCGGAGCGACATCCTCGGTGAGCACCTGCGAGTCGATCACGCGTCCGCGCGGCAGGCCGGGGCCGCGGGCGATCATCGGGATGCGGATGCTCGGCTCGTGCATCGTGCGCTTGTCGACCATGCCGTGCTCCCCCTCGAGGAGTCCGTTGTCACCCATGAACACCACGAGCGTGTGCTCGAGCTGCCCGGTCGTGCGGAGGAAGTCGAGGAGCCGACCCATGCTGTCGTCGACCGACAGGATCGTGCCCCAGTACGCCCGCACCATGCGCTCGAAATCCACGACCGCCTCGGGCCGCGGGTCGGGAAAGGTCTTCCGCCATTCGAACAGCGGACCGTAGATGCCGTGCCACGTCGTGAGACGCTCGCGGATCCAATCGGGCTTGCCCTCGAGCCGGAAGGCGCTGTCGGGGTAGGGCACGCGCACGCCGTCGAAGGCCCGCTCGTACTTCCATTCCGGAAAATAGAAGGAGTGGGGCGCCTTGTGGCCGAGGCAGAGCGCCCACGGCGTGCCGGCGGGCCGTGACCGCAGCCAGTCGAGGCAGAAGTCGGTGACGACGGTCGTGTAATAGCCGGGAGGCGCCTCGCGGCGCTCGCCGTTGACGTTCCATTCGTTGTCGAAGTAGGTGCCCTGGCCCTTGTGCGTGACGAACCAGTCGAAGCCGGGCCGCGGGGCGTCGTTGCCCTCGCCCATGTGCCACTTCCCCACGTAGGCCGTGGCGTACCCCTCGGCCCTCAGCCGGCCCGGCCAGTGCGGCAGCGTGCCGGGCAGTTCGGTGAAGTTGTCGCGCACGCCGTGTCGGTGCGCGTAGAGGCCGGTGAGGATGCTGGCCCGGCTCGGTGAGCAGAGCGAGGTCGTGCAGAAGGCGGCAGTGAACCGCACGCCTTCCGCGGCGAGCGCGTCGAGGTGTGGCGTGCGCACGTGCGCGGAGCCGTAGCATCCCAGGGCGTCGGGACGCAGGTCGTCGCAGAGCACGAAGAGGACGTTGGGCCGCGCGGCCGGTTCGGCGCAGGCGGACGCCGCGACGCACAGCCAGCCGGCCAGCGCCACGACCGTTCGCACGACATGCCGCGATGTCGTTGGCATGCGGATCGACTCCTCGAGGGTACGGGGCGTCTCAGCCGCGACCATGGTCCGGACGGGCGAAGACGAGGCGACCGGCGGTCGTCTGGAGCGTGCTCGTCGCCACGACGTGCACCGTCCGGCCGATGCGGTCGCGGCCGTTTTCCACCACCACCATCGTGCCGTCGTCGAGGTAGCCCACGCCCTGGTCCGGCTCCTCCCCCTGGCGCACGAGCCGCACCGTCAGGGCATCGCCCGGCAGGTAGCTCGGCTTGAGCGCCAGCGCGACGTCGTTGAGGTTGATCGCCGACACGGCCCGGACCCCGGCGATCTTCGCGAGGTTGGCGTCGGTGGTGACGAGCCTTCCGCCGAGCCGCATCGCCACCGCGAGCACCCGGGATTCGAGCGGCGCGTCCGGATCATCGTCGTCGTCGGGATCCACGACGTCGATCGAAACGGCGTGGTTCGCCCGCATGCGCGCGAGCACGTCGAGGCCCCGCCTCCCGCGGACTCGTCGCTGCTTGTCGGCCGAGTCGGCGGCGACCTGGAGTTCGTCGAGCACGAACGCCGGCAGGACGAATCGCGACTCGAAGACCCCCGCCTCGGCGAGGTCCGCGATCCGGCCGTCGATCACCGAGGTCGCGTCGAGCACGATCGGCCGCATGCCACGCACGTCCCGGGCGAACTCGACGAACGGGATGAGAAAACGGAAGTCTCCCTGGGTCTGCAGCAGCAGGCTCGTGGAGAGGTAACACAGCACCGCGCCGAGGACGAGGGGCAGCCACTGGCGGACAGGGTGCGAGGGCTGCAGGGGGAGCATCGGAGCGAGGGCGAGCATCGCGACGTAGGCGAGAAAGACGCCCACGAGGAGGCCGAAATAGACCGCCGTGATCGTGGCGAGGTTCTTGCGGGGAACGGCGACATCGAGCGCGATGACGACGAGCGGCAAGGCCAGCATGCCGCCGATGACACTCCACGGCACCCAGGAGCCCGCATCCTTGAGCGACGCCGACGTGAAGATCAGCACCGCGATGCCGGCCGACACCAGGAGGAAGAGTGCGCGGAGGACGGCGAGGGCCATGGGCACGATCCCGGGAACGACGGGGGGACTCTACCATGCCCCCGGGGCGCTGTCAGCCGCCCTGCAGCCGTCGGGCATGGTCGTGTTCGAGGAATCGATCGGTCATGCCCGCGATGTAGTCGCCGACGCTGCGCGGCACGCCGAAGCGATCGGCGCGGTCGCGATATCCGGCCGGGAGCGCCTCGGGATGCGCGCCGTACCAGTGGAAGAGGGACGTCAGCCGCTCCTGCGCCGGCACCCGGACGGCGAGCACCCGCGGGCTGCGATAGACGCGGTCGAAGAGGAACGTTTCCAGCTCGCGCTTGCCGGCCGCGAGGGCGGGCGCGTGGGAGACGAGCCGGCTGCCGGCGGGCCGCGGCCCGCCGGGCGCTCCGGCGGCGCGCACGCGGGCCACCGAGTCGATCCCCTCCATCTCGAGCGCCCGTCGCGTCCGTTCGACGAGGTCGGCGACCTGGAGATCGACGAGTTCGTGGAGCACCGCGTGCCGCCGCGCGGCGCCCTCGAGGACGCCGTGCCGCGCGGTCACCCGCCCCGCCGCCTCAGCGACGAGCGGCAGCCCGAGCAGCTCGTCCATCGTGAGGAGCCCGAGTTCGACGGCGTCGTCCGCGTCGTGCGTGTCGTAGGCGATCGAGTCGGCCGCGTCGACGACCTGCGTCTCGAGCAGCGGCGCCGGGCCGCTGCCGTCCTTCTTCCGGCTGGCCTGGGCGTCGAGCACTTCCCGCGAGAGATTCAGCCCGGGGAACTCGGGGTAGCGGACCTCGAGGAACTCCATGATGCGCAGCGCCTGCGCATTGTGATTGAATCCGCCCTCCGCGCGGAGGAGCTCGGCCAGCGTGTCCTCACCCGCGTGGCCGAGGGGCGGATGGCCGATGTCGTGGGCCAGCGCGAGCGTCTCGACCAGATCCTCGTTGAGGCCCAGGGCCCGTGCGAGGGTGCGTGCGATGCTCGTCACCTCGAGCGTGTGCGTGAGCCGGCTGCGGTGGTAGTCGCCGTGATAGCCCGTGAAGACCTGCGTCTTGTGGGCCAGCCGTCGGAAGGCGGCGGAGTGGACGATCCGGTCGCGGTCCCGCTGGTAGGGGCTGCGGACCGGATGGGCCGGCTCGTCGTGCACGCGGCCGGCGGAGTCCGCGGCGTGCATCGCCCAGGGCGCGAGGGTGAGCGCCTCCCGCGCCCGCCAGTCGAGGGGCGGCGTCATGACGCGGCGGCCCCCGCGGCCGTCAGCTGCTCCCACAACGCGTCGAGCGACTGCGGCAGCACCCGGATGCCGGCGACGGTCGCCATGAAGTTGACGTCACCCGGCCAGCGCGGCACGACGTGCCAGTGGAGATGCCCCGGGCAGCCCGCTCCGGCGACGCTCCCGAGATTGAGTCCGACGTTGAACCCCTGCGCCTGCATCGACGCGGTCATCACGGCGCACCAGCGGGCGATGCGGTGCTGCAGGTCGAGCAGGGTGGCCGGGTCGAGCGGCGCGAGGCCCGCCTCGTGGTCGAGCGGCGCGACGAGCAGGTGGCCATTCGAGTAGGGGAAGCGGTTGAGAAGCACGACGGCGTGCGGCGTGCGCTCGAGCACGCCGAGTGCACGGTCATGCTCCGGCGCGGCCACGGCCGCCCGGCAGAGGAAGCACTCGGGCCGCGCGCCCGCCCGCCACGACGAGGGAGCGATCGTGACGGACGGTTCGCCCGATTCGCGGCCCTGCACGTAGCCGAGTCGCCACGGCGCCCACAGCCTCTCTCCATCCATGCTGTCATGCTACCCGATCGATCGCCGCCCGCCCCGCCGGCTGGCTCCGCGTGCCGGCGGCCACGGACCCGTCGCCGCGCCTCGGCTTTTGGCATGGCTCGGCGGCACCGGACGGTCCTATGATCGGCCGGTGGCGTGGGCGGTGTCCGGCGAGGCGAGCGCGTGGAATTCAAGGTCGACACCGACGTCTTTTCCGGTCCGATGGACCTGCTGCTCTACCTCGTCAAGAAGCACGAGGTGGACGTGACCGAGGTGCCGATCGCGAAGATCGCGTCGGAATTCGTCGCGCATCTCGAGGTGCTCGACGCGCTGGCGATCGACCAGGTCGGTGACTTCGTCGATCTGGCGAGCGTGCTCCTGGACATCAAGGCCCGGGCCCTCGTGCCCAGGCCGGAGGAGGAGGTCGACGAGGCGGTCGAGCCGGCCCGCGAGGACCTCGTGCAGCGGCTCCTCGAGTATCGGCGGTACCGTGACGCGGCGGCCGTGCTCGAGGACCGCTCCCGGCAGTGGGATCTCCGCTTCACCCGGATCGCCCCCGACGTCGCGGCAGGACGCGAGCGACAGGCGGAGGTGACGATCGCCGACGCGCACGCGTGGGACCTCGTCGGCGCGTTCGCCCGCGTGCTCGCCAAGCGGGAAAAGCGCCGGCCGCGGCAGATCGTCCATGACGACACCCCGCTCGAGGTGCACATGGCGCGGGTCGAGTCGCTCGTCCGCGAGCGGGGGCGGCTGGCATTCGGCGAACTCTTCGACGACGATATGACCCGCTCGCGGATCGTCGGGCTGTTTCTCGCGGTGCTCGAGCTCGTCCGACGGGGGCGGCTGACGACCCGTCAGGACCGCCTCTTCGGCGACATCTGGCTCGGCCCGGCGCACGGGGCGGGCGCCGAGCACCTCTCCTTCAGCCCAGTCCCGTTCGACGAAGCATGATCGACAACGCCCCCTTCCGCACCCTCGCGCACAAGGGGCTCACGGTCGAGGGCTACTCGCGCGCCGCCGTGCAGAGCTGCTGGCGGATTCCCGAGCTCAAGCTCGGCTTCGACCTCGGCGCGCAGCCCTGGGGCTTCATGGCGACCCAGACGTGGTTCGTCTCGCACACGCACCTCGACCACATCGCGGCGCTGCCCGTCTACGTCGCGCGGCGGCGCATGATGAAGATGGAGCCGCCCACGATCTACCTGCCCGAGACCGCGATCGAGCCGGTCGAAAAGCTGCTCCGCGCCGTCTCGCGTCTCGACCGCGGGCGACTGCCCTGCACGCTCCTGCCCGCGCGGCCCGGGGACGAGATCGAGCTGTCGCGCGAGCATGTCGTCACCGTCTCGGGCACCTGCCACACGCTCCCCAGCGTCGGGTTCGTCGTCTGGGATCGCCGCCGCAAGCTCAAGCACGAGTATCAGGGCCTGCCGGGGGAACGGATCCGCGACCTGCGGCTCTCGGGCGTGGACGTGACGCACGAGATCCGGGCGCCCCTGGTCGCGTATCTCGGGGACAGCTCGCCCGAGGGTCTCGATCGCTGCCCGGCCATGTTCGAGGCGATGATCCTCATCACGGAGCTGACGTTCGTCGCCCACAACCACCGCAAGGACAAGATCCACAAATACGGCCACATGCACCTCGACGATCTGCTCGCGCGGCGGGAGCGGTTCCACAACGAGGTGGTGATCGCCACGCACTTCTCCACGCGCTACACCGACGACCGGATCCGACGGATTCTCGCGAAGCGGCTGCCCGACATGCTCGAGGGCCGGCTGCACATCTGGCTGTGAGGGGCTCGGGGGGGACCGACGCGATGATGGCCTGCCGCCCGTGCGTGACGAACCACATCCTCGCGTTCATCCTGCTGGCGACGATCCCTCCCGGACCGCTGGCCGCGGAGACGCTGCCCCCGCTCATCGGCGGCAAGGCCCCGACGAACCTCGACGAGCTCTGGGCCGGCTTCGATCCGCGCGGGGAGCCGCTCGAGGACGAGCTGCTGCAGGAGTGGGAGCAGGACGGCGTGGTCTGTCGCGTCGTGCGCTACCGCACCGGCGTGTTCAAGGGCGCGCCCGCGACCATCGCGGCGTTCTACGCGTTTCCGAAAGGCGGCACGACGCTCCCCGCGATCCTCGACCTGCACGGCGGCGGCCAGTCGGCGTCGCTCACGAGCGTGGTGACGTGGGCCCGGCGCGGGTACGCGGCCCTGTCGCTCAATTGGGGCGGCAACAGGATGGTGATCGGCCGGGAGGCGTGGGACGGGCCGCAGACCGACTGGGGCAGACTCGATGCGACGCATCCTCCGCAGCGCAACACTGCGAACCACTTCGCGGGTCCACTCGCGCCCGACGACTTCACGCTCGACGCGGTCGAGTCGCCGCGGAACAGCAGCTGGTTCCTCGTGCTCCTGGCCGCCCGCCGCGCGATCACCTTTCTCGAAGAGCGATCGGAGGTGGATGCCGCCCGGATCGGTGTCCGCGGCCACTCGATGGGCGGCAAGCTCACGATCAACCTGGCGGGCATCGACGAGCGGATCAGGGTGGCCGTGCCGTCGTGCGGGGGCTCGGGGGACGTCGTGGATGGCGACGCGGCGGTGCCCGGGGGGAAGCGGGACGCACGCACGGCACTCGAGCGCGCCTGCATTTCCGACAACGCGTACCTCCCGCGCGTCACCTGCCCGGTGCTCTGGCTGTCGCCGACGAACGATTTCCATGCCCACATCGATGCGATGGCATGGAACTGGCGGGGACTGCCCGATGACCGCCTGCGCTTCAGCATCTCGCCGCACCTCAATCACCGTCACGTGGACGAGCACGCGGTCACCGAGTGGCTGTGGTTCGACCAGCATCTGAGGAACGCGGCTTTCACGCTGCCGCAGACGCCGGGGATCGACCTGCAGCTCGAGACCGCCGGGGGTGTGCCACGGGTCGTCGTCACGCCCGACCGGTCGCAGCCCGTGCGTCGCGTGGACGTCTACTACGCGATCGATCCCCACGCGCTCACGCGATTCTGGCGGGATGCGACGGCCGTCGAGGTCGACGATCGCTGGCAGGCCGACTGTCCCGTGATGAATCTCGACGAGCCGATCATCGCCTTCGCGAACGTGGTCTACGACGCGCCGGAGGCGTATCGGGCGGCATCGCCGATGACGGACAACGGCCTCGCCGGCGGCTTCGTCATCAGTTCACGCCTGCGTTCGGCCGGTCCCGCGGCGCTGCGGGCCGCCGGCGTGCAGGCCACCGACCGGCCCGACCGGGTCGTCGACGACGGGACCCGCGGCTGGCACGACTGGTATCGGCTGAACTGGGGCCATCCGCCCCTGTGGGCGGCCACCACCCGCAAGCTCAAGGACCCGAAGTGGCGCGGCCCCGACGGAGCGAGGCTCGCGTTCGAGATCATCTGCGAGCGCGACAACGAGCTCGTCCTGACCTTCACGACCAACGCATGGGGCGCGATGGTCCCCGGCAAGCCCCCCATCGACTATGCGGTCGTGAAGCCGCTCCGTGGCTCCCGGGACTGGCAGAGCGTTTCGGTGCGCCTCGAGGAGCTCGTCGCCACCGATCCGGCCGTCACCGCGCCGCCCACCGACTGGCGGACCGTCACCGAGTTCACGATCTCGCCCAGCGGCACGACGGTGCGGGACGGCGCGAAGGTGAAGGTGGACGGCACGGCCTGGGTCGGCCCGCGCACGATCCGCAACCTCCGCTGGGAGGGAGGCGAGTATCCCCGCCATCAGACCACCGGTGCCACGGCCGAGCCGCACGACTTCCGGAGGAACTTCGACGACGCGATCAGGAGATCGCTCGAGCAGGAGAAGCTCGACGCGAAGTGACGCCGCCCGGAAGCGGGTTCCGGGCGGCGCTCGGGTCTGCCCGCACCTCCGAGTGAACGTCGGTCGGGACCGCCGCAGGGAACGGCCGGGCGAGACCGTCCGGGCAACCCCGGCGCACGGGTAGCATGACTGGATGGAGCCCCGTCACGCCTACGTTCACGTGCCGTTCTGCCGGCATCGGTGCGGGTACTGCGACTTTTCGCTCGTCGCGGGCCGTGACGACCTGATCGACCGGTACTTCGCGGCGCTCGCGGTGGAACTGGAGCGCGTGCGCGAGCCGCTCGATCTCGACACGCTCTACCTCGGCGGCGGCACGCCGTCGCATCTCGGACCCGACGGGCTCGGGCGGCTGTTCGGCCTGCTGCACGCGTCGCTCAGGCCCGTCGCCGGCGCTGAGGTCTCGATCGAGTGCAACCCCGAGGACGTCACGGCTGCACTGGCGGAGGCCGCCCTGGCGTGCGGCGTGACGCGGGCGAGCCTCGGCGCGCAGTCGCTCGACGCCGTCACGCTGCGCTCCCTCGACCGCAGCCATGCTCCCGACGATGTCCGTCGGGCCGTCGCGCTGCTCGGTGACCGGGGCCTCGCCGTGAACATCGACCTCATGACGGCGGCGCCGGGGCAGACTCTCGACGCCGTCGAGCGCGACCTCGACGCCGTGCTCGGGCTCGAGCCCGAGCACGTCTCCGTCTACTGCCTGACGTGGGAGAAGGGCACCGCGTTCGAGGGCCTGCGACGGAAGGGCGCGCTCGCCGCGGCGGACGAGGGGGACGAGCGGGCGATGTTCGAGGCGGCGATCGACCGGCTGGAAGTCGCCGGCTACGAGCACGAGGAGGTCTCCAACTTCGCCCGCCCCGGCCACCGCTGCCGCCACAACGAGGCCTACTGGGACTGCCGCCCCTGGGAGGCCTTCGGACCGGGCGCCGCACGATTCGACGGCCGGACCCGGATCACGAACCACCGCAGCCCGGTCACGTGGATGGCGAAGGTGCTCGCCGGCGACGACTTCACCGGCGACATGGACGCGATGGACGACGATGCCGCCGCCCGCGAGCGGCTCGTGGTGGGCCTGCGGCGTCGCGCTGGCGTCGACCGCACCGCCTTCCGCGCCGCGAGCGGCCTCGACCTCGACGCCCTCGCCGGCCCGACGATGTCGAGATGGGTCGCGCAGGGCCTCGCCATCGACGACGGCCAGACGATCCGCCTGACCCGCGCAGGCCTGCTCGTGTCGGACGCGCTGTGGGGCGACATCCTCGATCCATGAGGGTTCAGCGAGGGGATGCCCATCCCCTCGAGCCGGCGTAGACGGCAAGCGCAGGCATGGATGCCGAAGCGCAGACGTCTTCGAGAGAGCGTAGGCCTGGAAGGCCGCAGCGAGCGTCCGGCGAGAGGGCGTGGGCAGCCCCGAGCGCGGGCGATGCCTCAGCCCTTCTCGAGCGCCGACGTCAGGTCGAGAATCGCCTTCTTGCCGTCGGCGAAATACATGAGCGTGTTGTCGGCGGCGAAGAGAGGATTGGGGATCCCCGCGAAGCCCGGCGAGAGGGAACGCTTCACGACGACGACCGTGCGAGCCTTGTCGACGTCGAGGATCGGCATGCCCGCGATCGGGCTCTTGGGGTCGGTGCGGGCCGCCGGATTCACCACGTCGTTGGCGCCGATCACGATCGCCACGTCGGTCTCCGGGAACGTGGGATTGATGTCGTCCATCTCCCGGAGCTTTTCGTAGGGGATGTCGGCCTCGGCCAGGAGCACGTTCATGTGGCCCGGCATGCGGCCGGCGACCGGGTGGATCGCGTATTCGACCGTCGTGCCCCGCTTTTCGAGGGCGTTGGCCAGTTCACGGACGGCGTGCTGGGCCTGGGCCACGGCGAGCCCGTAGCCGGGCACGATCACGACGCGGTCGGCCCCCTCGAGCACCATCGCGATCTCCTCGGCGCTCGCGCTCTTCACCTTGCCGGCGTAGACGTCGTCGGCATTCGCGGCCGTCGTGGTGCCGAGGCCGCCGAAGAGCACGCCCACGAGGGAGCGGTTCATCGCCTGGCACATGATGGCGGTGAGGATGAGCCCCGAGGCGCCCACGAGCGACCCGGCGATGACGAGGACGGAGTTGTCGATCACGAAGCCCGCCGCGGCCGCGGCGAGGCCGGAGTAGCTGTTCAGGAGGCAGATCACGACCGGCATGTCGGCCCCGCCGATCGGCATGGTGAGCGTGCAGCCCAGGACGCTGCCCACGATCACGAGCGCCCAGAAGAGCAGGTTCGACGACGGGTTCGCGCACACGCCCCAGAGCAGGAGCAGCGTGCCGAGGCCGAGGCCGAGGTTGATCCAGTGCCGGTTGGGGTCGGTCCAGGCCTTCTTGAACTGCGGCAGCTCCTCGAGCTTGCCGAAGGCGACGAGGCTGCCCCAGAACGTGACGGCGCCGATCAAGCCGGTGAGGGCCGTGGCGATCGCAAACTGGGTCCATGCGGGCAGCGGGCTGGCAGCCTCGCGGGCCGTGGCCGTCGCATTCCAGAGCTCGGCGCCGGCGACGAGCGTGGAGGCCGCGCCCCCGAAGCCGTTCAGAAGCGCCACCATCTGCGGCATGCCCGTCATCGGGTAGCGGATCGCCATGGTGGCGCCGATCGCGGCACCGATGACCGCGGCAAGGGCCACGAGCACGAGCGGCCAGCCCCCCCGTGCTGCCAGCGTCTCTTGCACGTTCGGTTCGAAGCAGGCGGCGAGCAGGGCGATCGCCATGCCGGCGGCGCCGAGATAGTTGCCGCGCACGGCCGTCCGCGGCCCCGTCATGAGCTTGAAGGCCACGATGAACAGCATCGAGGCCACGAGGTACGCGAGATTGATCCAGGCCTGGCTCGACATCACTTCTTCTTCGGTTGGAACATCTCGAGCATGCGGTGGGTGACCACGAAGCCGCCGGCCACGTTGACCATCGCGAGGACGACCGCGAGCAGGCCCAGGAGGTTGCCGAACCGGTAGCCCGCGGCGGCGACGGTCGCGGCGACCACGATCGCGCCGACCGCCGTGATTCCCGAGATCGCGTTGGAGCCGCTCGTGAGCGGCGTGTGCAGCCGCTGGGGGACCTTCGTGATGACCTCGAAGCCCACCCACATGGCGAGCAGGAAGACCGTGAGCAGGCGGATGAACGTGGCGGCCGGGTCGACGGCGGCCGCGGTGTCGGCGATCAGGAGGGGCAGGCTGGCGGTGATCATGGAGGCGTTCCGGAGCGGGCGTCAGGCGGGTGCCGAGGCCGGCTGATCGAGCGGCGGCAGGCCGGCGCGCTCGCGAACCTTGGGATGGACGAGCTGGCCGCCGATCGCCACGAGCGTGTCGCGGCAGATCTCGTCGTCGCGTGCGACGTCGGGCAGGCCCGACTTGATCAGGTGCAGGAGAAACGTGACCACGTTCTTCGCGTAGAGCTGGCTCGTGTGGACGGGCACCTCGGCCGGCAGGTTCGTGGGGCCGAGGATCGTGACGCCGTCCACGACCACCGTGTCGTCGGCCACGGAGCCCTCGCAGTTGCCGCCGCGCTCGGCAGCCATGTCCACGATCACGCTCCCCGGCTTCATCCGCTGCACCATCTCGCGGGTCACGAGCACCGGGGCCTTCTGGCCCGGGATCAGCGCGGTGCAGACCACGACGTCGCTGTCGGCCACGACCTTGCCGAGCAGCTCCCGCTGCCTCGCGTAGAACTCCTCACCCATGGCCCTGGCATAGCCGCCGGCCGCCTCGCTCGAGCCGGTCTCCAGCGGCAGCTCGACGAACTTGGCGCCGAGGCTCTGCACCTGCTCCTTCACTGCGGGCCGCACGTCGTAGGCGCTCACCTGGGCGCCGAGCCGCTTGGCGGTGGCGATCGCCTGGAGGCCGGCCACGCCGGCGCCGAGCACGAGCACCTTCGCGGGCGTGAGCGTGCCCGCGGCGGTGGTCATCATCGGGAGGATGCGCGGGAGCGTGTTCGCGGCGAGGAGCACGGCCCGGTAGCCGGCGATATTGGCCTGGCTCGAGAGCACGTCCATGCTCTGTGCCCGCGTGATGCGCGGCACGAGCTCGAGTGAGAAGAGCGTGGCGCCCTTCTCGGCGGTCTGGCGGCAGGCGTCGGGCGTGGAAAGGGGATCGCACAGCCCGACGATCACCAGGCCAGGCCGCAGCCGGTGGAGGTCGCCGCACCACGAGTCGCCGCAGGCGCCGCACGTCCGCACGGCGACGACGCAGTCGGCACCGAAGGCCTCGTCGCGGGAGACCACACGTCCGCCGGCCACCCGGAAGTCCTCGTCGGTGTAGCCGCTGCCCGCTCCGGCACTCGCTTCGACGAGCACCTCGACGCCGGCCTTCGCAAGCGCCGGGATCACGCCCGGCACGAGTGCCACGCGACGCTCGCCGGGGAACGTTTCCTTGAGGACGGCGACCTTCATGCGTTGCACGGCGGCGGAGGACGGAAGCGGATCGAGCCGGTGCCCCGGCTCGATCGTCGGCCCGGGAGCCGCGCAAGTGTGCTGCGGACCGGCGTGTTTCGCAACTGGAGCCCGAGCGGGGCGGGGCCCTCCCGGTCGGCGGACACGACCGAGTCGCCGTCGATTGCCGGCCGGGTGCCGGGCAGCGATCGATTTTTGACGAGCCACGGCGGCGAGCCCGTCCATGTCGGGCCGACTGTTCGTGCCCGCTTGTGGGCATGGGGAGGGAGTGATACCTTTCGGGACTCGCCGGGAGTCCGGCGCGACCCTCCCCACCGTGTGTCGATTGCGAGCCTGCCGATGACCAAGACCTACATGGCCAAGCCGGGCGAAGTGGAGCGTCGGTGGCTGCTCGTCGACGCGACGGATCGTCGTGTGGGACGGCTCGCCAGCGACATCGCCATGGTCCTGATGGGCAAGCACCGACCGACCTACACGCCCCACGTCGATACCGGCGACCACGTCGTGGTCATCAACGCCGAGAAGGTCGAGTTCGGCGGCAAGAAGTGGCAGCAGAAGCTCTACCGCTGGTACACGGGACACACCGGCCTGAAGGTGGAAACCGCCGAGCATCGCCGCGACCGGCGCCCCGAACTGATCATCGAAGAGGCCGTTCGCCGCATGCTGCCGAAGAACCGTCTCGGTCGTGTGATGCTCGACAAACTGAAGGTTTACGCGGGGAGCGAGCACCCGCATCAGGCCCAGCGACCCGAACCCGCGACGATGGGGGAGTGAGACGTGACCGAATCCGAGACGGTGGTGGCAACGCAGGCGGACGGCGCCGTCGCACCGACGGTGCAGCGGGCCTCACGGGCGCGGAGGCGTGGCGCGGAGGTGATCGCGACGGGGCGGCGAAAGACCGCCGTGGCCCGGGTGCGCCTCAAGGCGGGTTCCGGCCATGTCCGGGTCAACGGGCGTGACCTGGTCGAGTACTTTCCGGTGGTGAAGGATCGCGCGCTCGTTCTCGGGACGCTCGACCAGGTGGAGCGGCGGTCGGCGGTGGATGTGGACGTCACGGTCCATGGTGGCGGGCCACACGGTCAGGCCGGGGCCTGTCGGCTCGGGATCGCCCGCGCCCTCAAGGAGTTCGACGAGACGTTGTCGGACGCGCTGCGGCAGGGGGGCCTGCTGACCCGCGACGGGCGCATGAAGGAGCGGAAGAAGTACGGTCTGCGGGGCGCCCGACGCGGGACGCAGTTCTCGAAGCGGTAGCCGATCACGCCGCCCCCGGCGGTGTCCGATGTCGTCGGCGCTCGGGCGTGACGAGTCCGCCGCCCGCATGCGCGGTCACGGGGTCCGTTGCCGGGGCCGTCGTGGTCCTTGGCAGGGCTGTATCGATCGTGCCGATTGGTGGGCCTGCGCCCGTCGGTTCGGGGGCGTGTTTTCGCGGCTGTCGGCCGCGATTTTCCCCTTCGTGCCATTCGATGACATACTTGCGCACGGCATCGGCGGTTCGTGTCCCCAATGGCCGGCCAGGCGGTTTCACAGGGTCTTTTTCTGGAGTCGCTCGACATGGTCCACCTCCCGTCCTTCAGTCGCGTGGCGTGCTCGCTGGCCGTCGCCCTGTTCGTGCTCGGCAGTTCCTTCGTGGCGGCGGGTGACTCCGAATCCAGTTCACGATCGGCCCAGCCTGCCCGCGATCTGCTGGCAGCCGAGGCCGAAGGGCTCGTTGCGGTGCGCTACGTGCCCCAGGACGCGAGGTCGGCACAGGTCGTCGTCAGCAATCCGGGTTCGGTGCCGCTCACGCTCAAGATGCCCCAGGCATTCGTCGGCGTGCCCGTGCTCGCCCAGTTCGGCGGTGGCATGGGCGGCATGGGCGGCGGCATGGGCGGCATGGGCGGCGGCATGGGTGGCATGGGGATGGGCGGAGCGCAGGCCACAGGCGGTGGCATGGGTGGCATGGGCGGCGGCATGGGCGGCGGCGTGGGTGGCATGGGTGGCATGGGGATGGGAGGGGGCGGTTTTTGCTGGGTCGCCCGCGAGGTGTACGGGGCTCACGACCCGCGGTGGGTCGAGTTTCGTGACTGGCTGGCCGGCGACGCCCCGGTCTGGCTGCACGATCTCTACCGCGATCATGGCGAGGCGTTCGCCGCATGGATTCACGATCGACCCACGGCGAAACTCGTTGTCCGCACCCTGATGGACGGCGCGATCGCCGATCGGGACCGTGGCTCGTCCGGAGTCGCCCTCTGGCAGGTCCGCGATCGCGTTCCTCCCGCTGAACCGGGGTCGTTCGTCGTCTATCCGGGCCAGACACGGCGGTTTCGCTTCGCCACCGTCTGCCTCGAGCATGGCAAGCCCGAACCGTCCCCGCGCATGACGTATCGGATGCAGGCGCTCGACGCGTTCTCGACGGATCCACGGCTCGACGTCGTGATGGCGGCGCTCGGCAGTGGGACGGTTTCGCAGAAGGTGGCACAGGCGGCGGCCTGGCACATTGCCAACGACCTCTCCTGGCAGCGCCTGGCGGCCGAGACCATCCATCACGTGGGCGGTCGGCCCGACGAGCCCTTTTTCCAGCCCGGCGAACTGGCGACCGCGATGCGGCTGGTCAAATACGCCGAGGATCACGCCGCTTCGCAGGCGGCCGCGGCATCCGTGCCCAGCCCCTGATCGTCGCCATGCATCGGCGATCCCTCCCGTCGGGAGGGGATGGCACGACCTGTCCGATCGGCAGGTCGCCCCGCGCCCCCTCCCACGATCGCGTTTCTGCGGTACAACCGCAGGGAGAGGGCCTTCACCCGTTCGACGTCCAACGTGCTTCGAATGCGGTGCGGGTGCGGTGCGACCACGTGTGCCAAGGGGGCGGCAGGCCATGAATGTGAGCGGTCCGTCACGGAGCGGAGTCGGTGACGGTCGCGGTGACGTCATCGTCGAGACCCGCAACCTCTCGAAGACCTACAGGGATTTCTGGGGTCGACGAAAGAAGGTGGCCCTCAAACCGCTCGACCTCGAAATCCGCCGCGGCGAGATTTTCGGACTCCTCGGCCCGAACGGTTCGGGGAAGACGACGACGCTCAAGCTGCTGCTGGGGCTCATTTTCCCCACGTCGGGCGAGGCCCTCGTCTTCGGGAGCGAGGCCACCGACGTGCGAAAGAACGAGCGGATCGGCTACCTGCCCGAGGAGAGCTACCTCTACAAGTTCCTCGACGCGGAGGAGACGCTCGACTTCTACGGCCGGCTCTTCGACATGCCTCCGGACGAGCGGCGGCGGCGGGCCTCGATGCTCATCGACATGGTGGGGCTCACGCGCGATCGCAAGCGGCAGCTGCGGGAGTACTCGAAGGGCATGACGCGACGGATCGGCGTCGCCCAGGCGCTCATCAACGATCCCGAACTCGTCATGCTCGACGAGCCGACGAGCGGACTCGATCCGATCGGCACCCGGGAGATGAAGGATCTCATCGTTGACCTCAAGGCCCGCGGCAAGACGGTGATCATGTGCTCGCACCTGCTGGCCGACGTGGAGGACGTGTGTGATCGCATCGCCGTGCTTCATCAGGGCGAGCTGAAGGAACTCGGTCGCGTGGAGGATCTGCTGCGGGTCGGCGATGTGACGCAGATCCGTGCCCGGGGACTGCCGCCCGCCGCCGAGGCGGAGATCCGGGAGGTGCTTGCCCGGCACGGTGGGACCGGCGTGGAGATCGGGAACCCGAAGACGACGCTCGAGGATCTGTTCCTCGAGGTCGTGCGGGACGCCGAGGCCCGGCCGGGACGACGGGCCACGGCGTCGCTGCGGGGCGGCGACGACCATTCGACACGAGCAGGGTGAGCGTTCGCCATGGTGCTGGAGGAGGAAATCCCGCGGTTCGCCGCCTGGATCGGCCCGGCGCTGGTGCGGTACCTGTTCGCCGGCGGCCTGGCGGCGGTCTGCGCCGCGGCCGCGGCGTGGCTCACCCAGGCGATCGCGCACGGCCCGTTGGCGGCCGGTGATCGCGTCTACCGCGGCATCCTCGCCGGTCTTGCCGACCTCGCGGGCACGTCGCCGCGTCGCGTCTGGGCGCTCGCGCGGCTCGCGGTGCAGGAGTCACTGCGCCGCAACGTCCTCGTCGTGCTCGGGGTCTTCGGTCTCATTCTGCTGTTCGCGGGATGGTTCCTCGATCCGGCGAGCGTCGATCCGGGAAAGCTGTACATCGGCTTCATTCTCGCGGCGACCAACTTCCTCGTCTGCGCGGTGGTGCTGCTCCTCTCCGTTTTCAGCCTGCCGGCGGACATCAAGTCGCGCACCATCCAGACCGTGACGACGAAGCCGGTGCGCACCGGGGAGATCGTCCTCGGCCGGATTCTGGGATTCGCGCTGGTCGGGACGGTGCTGCTCGCGATCATGGGCGCCGCCGGATGGGCGTTCGTCGTGCGGAGCGTGTCGCACACGCACGGCGTGGCTCCGGAGGATCTGCTCGACACGACCGACGAGTCGGGAGCGACCGTGGGGGCGACCGGCCGCACGAGCCTCGACCGCGGCCATCGGCATCGCGTCTTCATCGGGCCCGACGGCACCGGTGTGGCGGAGACCGCGCAGGGGCATCGGCATCGGGTCCGGCGCGTGGAAGGCGGCTACGAGATCGGTGCGGCGGAAGGCTTGCTCGAGGCGCGGAGGCCGCTGCGAGGCACGCTGCGGTTCCTCGATCGCGATGGACGGCCCAGCGCGAAGGGAATCAGCGTCGGTTCCGAGTGGGCCTACCGGCAGTACATCGAGGGCGGCACGCCTGCCGCCGCCATCTGGACGTTCTCGGGCCTGTCGGAACGCGCGTTCCCCGACGGGCTGCCGCTCGAGATGATCGTGCGTGTCTTCCGCACCCACAAGGGTCGGATCGAGGACGGCATCCACGGGACCGTCCAGCTGCGGAATCCGGACAGCGGGCAGCGCAGCGAGGCCTTTCCGATCGTGGCGAGGGAGTTCTCCATCGACGAGCTCTTCATTCCGCGTCGCGTCGGCACCATGCTCGCCGACGGCGGCACCCGTGAGGTCGACCTCTACGAGGAACTCGTGGCGGATGGTCGGCTGGAGGTCTGGCTCCAGTGTCTCGAGCCCGGCCAGTATTACGGAGTCGCCCAGGCGGACTTCTTCATGCGGACCGGAAACGGCTCGTTCGTCGTCAACTACGCGAAGGGATGCCTGGGGATCTGGTTCGCCATGCTGATCGTCACGGCGCTCGGTGTGATGTTCAGCACCTTCCTGGCCGGCCCGGTCGCCATGCTGGCCACGCTCGCGGTGATCCTCGTCGGCCAGTTCCGCGGGTTCATCGCCCGGCTGTTCGAGAGCCAGGTGACGGGTGACTTCTCGATCGTCCCCGGGGGCGGGCCGATCGAGTCGCTCGTGCGGATCGCGACGCAGGAGAGCATCACGGTCGACTGGGATCCCACGCCGGCCGCGCAGGTGATCAAGGCGACGGACACGGTGCTGCTCGCGCCCATGCGGCTCGCCGCGAGCATCTTCCCGTCGCTCTCGGAACTCGGCACGGGCGACTTCGTCACCGCCGGATTCGCGATTCCCGGTGACCTGCTCGCCGCGCATGCCGCCGAGACGCTGGGCTTCGTGGTGGCATTCGCGCTCGCGGGCGCGTTCTGCCTGAAGGCACGGGAGATCGCATCATGAGCATGGGCGGCGGTGGCACGGCGAAGAGGGCGGAGCGGTCGGTGCTGGGCCTGCGGCCGGCGACGCTGGCGGCACTCGTGGCGATCGCCGTACTGCTCGTGCCGCTCTCGATGCTCAGCCAGCCTGCGGACTCATCGAGTCCCGGCGGCCAGCTCGCCCGGCTGCGATCGCGGTACGGGCTGTCCCAGGCCGAACTCGGCGAGGTGGATCCGGCGAGCGAGACCATGCGGTTCGCGACGCTCGGTCTGAAGAACGTGGCCGTCACGCTCCTGTGGGACCGGGCCAATCATTACAAGAAGGTCGAGGACTGGACGAATCTCTCGGCCACGCTCGAGCAGATGACGAAGCTCCAGCCGAATTTCTATTCGGTGTGGGACTTCCAGGCGCACAACCTCTCCTACAACATTTCGGTCGAGTTCGACGACTTCAACGACCGCTACGCGTGGGTGATGAAGGGCATCGAGTTCCTGCGACAGGGCATCGGCCTGAATCGGCGCGAGCCGCGGCTGCTCGGCAGGATGGGCTGGTTCATCGGCCAGAAGATCGGCCGCGCGGATGAGAAGAAGCAGTACCGGCGACTCTTCAAGGCCGACGACGACTTCCACGAGCGGGACCGTCCGGGGCGGACGCTGCCGGAGCGGGACAACTGGCTGGTGGGCCGTGAGAAGTACCTCGCCGCCCAGCAGCTCGCGGACTCCGGTGCGCCGCTCAAGACCACTCCCCTGATCTTCCACAGTGAGCCGATGATGACCGCCATCAACCATGCGCGGGCGCTGGCCGACGACGGCACGTTCGCAACGGCGGGTCGCGACGCATGGTCTCTCGCGGGCGAGGAGCTGCGTCGCTTCGCGATGCGGGAGATTCCCACCAGCTGGGACGTACCGATCCGGCTGGGGCTGGAGGAGGCGGAGACGGAACGGGCGGAGCGGCTCGCCACCGAACTCGAGGCGCTGCTTCCCGGTGCGTTCGCGGCTGCGGTGGCCGCGCAGCGGGAGGCCCTGTCGGCCGACCAGCGTGCGGCGCTCGACACCCCGCCGCCCGAGCGGAACGAGCGGCAGCAGGGACTGGCGTTCTCGGCCGAGCAGGCGCTGAAGGTGACGTGGCCCATGGTGGCCCGCGACGCGCCCGCACCCGTGCGGGAGCGCGCGAGGGAGCTCGCCGGACAGCACCAGGAGGCACAGGAGACGGCGACGATGATTCGCCGCTACCGCGACATCGTGAACTTCAACTTCTGGCGGGCGACGTGCGAGTCGGAGGTGACCGACCGGATGCTGCGAGCCCGTGAGAAAACGTGGGAAGGGGAGCGCGAGTTTGCGGGCGCCCGCCTGCAGCCGGCGAAGGCCGCCTTCGAGGAGGCGTTCGATGCATGGCGGGAGGTGCTCGACGCGTCGCGCGTGTTGCGGGAGGACCAGCTCGTCGCCGACGACCTTGCCGAGATCGTCGGCCGCTACCGACGGGTGCTGGAACAGCTCGACGAGCCGTTTCCCAAGCCGTTCATCCTCCAGGACATGCTCGACCGGGCGGCTCCGGCCGATGGCGCGACGGCCGACTGACGCCCCTCCGGCACCGGCCCCTCACGCGCGCCGCACGAGCAGCTTGTCGATCCGCCGGCCGTCCATGTCGACGACCTCGATCACGAGCCCGTGCCAGGAGACGGTGTCGCCGGCCGCCGGAATCCGCTCGAGCTCCGCGAGCACGAGTCCCGAGACGGTCGAGTAGTCGCGCTGGGACGGCGCGGCCTCGAGTCCGAGCCGATCGACGAGGTCGTCGACCGCCGCCCCCCCATCGACGAGCCACGAACCGTCCGGCCGCTGCACGAACGCGTGCTCCTCGCGGGGGTGCTCGTCGTGGATCTCGCCGACGAGTTTCTCGAGGACGTCCTCGAGCGTGACGAGTCCCTCGGTGCCGCCGTACTCGTCGAGCACGATCGCGAGCTGATTGCGCTCCTTCTGGAAGAGCTCGAGGAGCCGGTCGAGCGGCATCGTCTCCGGCACGAAGAGCGCCCGGTGCATCATCTTGCGCAGCTCGATCGGCCATCCCATCCAGCTGTTGCGGAGGACGTCCTTGAGCCAGACGTAGCCGAGGATGTGGTCGAGCGACCCCTCGTAGACGGGAAGCCTCGAGTGGCCGGCCATGGCCACGGCGCCGAGGATCTCCTCGGCCGGCGTCTCGACATCGAGGGCGTCGAGGTCGATGCGCGGCCGCATGATGTCGCGGACGGCCCGGTCACCGAGCCGCAGCGCCTCGGCGGCGACGGCCTGTTCGACCGCTTCGAGGACGCCCTCAGCGCGTCCCGTCTCCAGCAGGTGCTCGATGTCGTCGACCGACACGCTCGGCCCCGCGGGCTTGTGGGCACCGAGCAGGAAGAGGACGGCCGAGGTGACGGTGCTGAGGCCCCAGACGAGCGGGCGCGCCACCACGGCCACGAGCTGCATGACGGGTGCGGCGAGGCGGGCCATCGTCTCGGCCTGCCGCAGCGCGAGCCGCTTGGGGACGAGCTCGCCGAGCAGCAGCGTCACGAACGACAGCACCATGACGAACGTCACGAGCGCGACGGTTTCCGCGGCGCCGGCGATCGGCTCCGGTGCGTGCGCCGCGATCCAGCCGGCGAACTGGTCCACCAGGCGATCGCCACCGTACGCGGCGGCGAGCGTGCCGACGAGCGTGATGCCGATCTGCACCGTGGGCAGGAAGCGGTCCGGACTCGACGCGAGCTCGAGGGCCGCCGCTGCGCGGCGATCCCCCTTTTCCGCCAGCTGCCGCAGGCGTCCCCTGCGGCTGGCCACGATCGCCATCTCCGCGCCCGAGAAAAACCCGTTCGCGAGGATGAGCGCGAGAATGATCAGGACGTCCGCCATACGACCTCGGTCACGGTTCCGGCGTCGATCCGGCGGCTGGACGACCACGTGCGAGCACCGCCAGGTTGTCCCGATGGACGACCTCGTCGTAGGGGCAGTAGCCGAGCACGTCGGCGATGCGCTCGGTGCGCTGCCCGGCGATGCGGCGCAGGTCGTCGGCCGTGTAGTTCACGAGGCCGCGGGCGAAGACGCCGCCGGGCTCCGTCGCCAGCGCCACCACGTCCCCCGCAACGAAGCGGCCGTCGACGCCGGTGACGCCCGCCGCCAGCAGGCTCCGGCCGCGGGTGACCACCGCCTCGCGGGCGCCCGCATCGACGGCGACCGTGCCGCGGGCATCCGCCGACCATGCGAGCCAGCGCTTCCATGCGGGCATCGCGTCGGGCCGGCCGGCGAAGAGCGTGCCGACCGAGTCGCCTCGACAGATCCGCTCGAGCACGTCGTCGACACGGCCGGGCGCGATGACGCACGCACCGCCGGCCTCGGTGACGATGCGGGCGGCGGTCAGCTTGCTCGCCATGCCCCCCTTGGACAGGCCACCGGGCCGGTCCCGGGCCAGGGCCTCGACTCCCGCGTCGATGACGGCGACCTCGCGAAGCACGCGGGCCTCGGGTTCGGACGGGTGTCGATCGAAGAGCCCGTCGACATCGGACAGGAGCACGAGCAACGGCGCCCCGAGGAGCGTCGCCACGAGCGCCGCGAGCCGGTCGTTGTCGCCGAACGACGTGCGCAGCTCCTCGACACTCACCGTGTCGTTCTCGTTGATCACGGGAACGGCACCGTAGTCGAGGAGCGCCCGGAGCGTGTTGCGGATGTTGAGGTAGCGGGAGCGATGCTGGAGGTCGTCGGCCACGAGCAGCACCTGGGCCGCGTGCCGTCCGTGGCCGCGCAGGGCGCGTTCCCAGGCCTCGATGAGGCAGCTCTGGCCGATCGCGGCGATCGCCTGGAGATGAGCCAGTTCGTGGGGGCGCTGGTCGAGGCCCATCCGCCCGAGCCCCGCCCCGACCGCCCCGGAGCTCACGACGACCACCTGCCGCCCCATGGAGCGGAGGGCGTCGACCTGCTTTCCCAGGGCATCGATCCGCGAGCCGTCGAGCCGGCCATCCGCTCCCGTGAGGACGCGCGTGCCGACCTTCACGACGACCAGGCCCGGCGACGATGTGATGGAGGCTCTGGGGCTGGGTGGAGGATCGGGGGGGGGCATGCCGCGTGACGATGGGTGAGGCCGGACCGGGGCTGGACAGGGACGACCATCGTACCTGCCGGTGCGAGCGGGGCTCCACGGGAACCGGTGGCAAGGCCGTCCCGTGGACCGAACGGGTCCTCAGCGACGCGCATGGCGAACGAGGGTGCACCGCGTTCGGCGAACGAGGCTCGTCGGCGGGTGGGTTGGGGTTGCTGGTCGTCCGCTGTATAGTTCGTCCATCGGAACGACGCGGGGACCGCGGCCGGACGTGGCATGAGCGACCTGAAGCACGAGTGTGGTCTCGCCGCGATCTATCACCTTCCGGTGCCCGACGCCGAGACCAGCCCGCTCTGCCCGATCCAGGGCCAGGAAGAGGCGTCGCGGCTGCTGCCGCGGATGCTTCTCGACATCCAGAATCGCGGCCAGCTCTCGGCCGGCGTGACCTCCTGGAACCCGGGCCGCGCCCAGCTGCTGACCACGCACAAGGAGGTCGGCAGCGTCAGCGAGGTGTTCCGGATGAGCCACCGCGGCAAGTACGAGAGCCTCATGGAGCAGCTCTCCGGCCGTGCCGCCATCGGTCACGTCCGGTACGCGACGTGCGGTGCCGAGGACCGCGGCTACGCCCAGCCGCTCGAGCGTCCGCACCTGCGACGGCGGAAATGGTTCGCCTTCGGGTTCAACGGCCAGCTGGCGAACTACCCCGAGCTGCGGGCCGAGATTCTCGCGTCGGCCGACAGCCACCTCGCCCGCGACAACGACACCGAGGCGATCATGCACGTGATCGGCGGTGCGCTCGCGGCCGATGACGAGCCCGCCCCGGCCGACCTGCTCGCATCGCTCGCCCGACGGTTCGATGGCGCGTGGAACCTCGTGATGCTCGATGCCTGCGGACGCCTCATCGCGTCGCGGGATCCCCTCGGCATCCGCCCCCTCGAGTGGGCGCGTCTCGGCCCGCTCGTCGCCGCGGCCAGCGAGAGCGTGGCCCTGCTCAACCTCGGCTTTCCGCCCGAATCGATCCGCTCACTCGAGCCGGGTACGGCACTCGTCGTCGACGAGACGGGCATGCGGATCGAGCGGTTCTCCGCCGCCCCCCGCCGCGCGCACTGCTTCTTCGAGTGGGTCTACTTCGCGAACGTCGCGAGCACGATGGACGAGCGCAGCGTCTACCTGACGCGGAAGCGGCTCGGCGAGGAGCTCGCCCGACTCGAGACCGTGCCGCTCGATGCGGACACCGTCGTGGTGCCGGTGCCCGACACGAGCAAGGCGGCGGCGGACGCGATGGCCTTCCGCCTCGCGGTGCCGGCGGTCGAGGGGCTCATCCGCAACCGCTACACCGGCCGCACGTTCATCGACGGCGCCGCGAGCCGCAGGCAGAAGGCGGAAACGAAGTACACGCCGCTCCGCGAGGTGCTGGAGGGGAAGCGGGTGATCCTCGTCGAGGACTCGATCGTGCGCTCGACGACGATGCGTGTGCTCCTCGGCCGCATGCGGACGCTCGGCCGGGTGCGGGAGATCCACGTGCGGGTCGCCTGCCCACCGATCATCGCGCCCTGCTTCTACGGCATCGACATGTCGACGATCGACGAGCTGTTCGCCCCCGAGTTCATGGGGAGCGGCGGGCTCTCGGCGGAGGCACAGGCCGCGATGGCGGAGCGACTGGGGGCCGACTCGCTGCGCTACCTGCCGGTGGAGGCGGTGGCCCGGTCCATCGGACTGCCGCCCGAGTCACTCTGCCAGGCATGCCTCACGGGCCGGTATCCGACGCCCGCCGGCGAGCGGCTCCACGCCATCGCGATGACGCAGGTGCGGGGCGGCGGCCGCGGCCGCACATACGAGACCGCGACGCCGTGAGCGAGGCCGGAACGGGTCCGGTGTCAGGCGGGTGCCCGGTGGAGCACCGCACGCCAGACCGGCTCGCCCGCGAGCCGCGTACGACGCTCGAAGTGGGTGCGGTAATCGAGGTCGTGTGACGGCTCCCGCGGCGGTTCCTCGCGCGGCGAGCCGAAGGCCCCCGTCGCCGCCGCGGCGTCCATGGCCTCGCGAAAGTATTCCTCCACGTCGGTCCAGACGTGCAGGGCCCCGCCCTCGGCGAGGACGCGACCGCACGACCGCAGGAACGGCTCGGAGAGGACCCGCCGCTTCCGGTGCCGTGCCTTCCACCATGGGTCCGGAAAGTAGACGTGGACCGCCGCGAGGGAGGCATCGGGCAGCCGCTCGCGCACCAGCAGCACGGCATCGCCGTGAATGATCCGGGCATTGCCCGTGGCCGCGGCGGCGAGGCGGCCGGCACACAGCCTCGCGTAGCCGTAGGCGACCTCGACGCCGAGGAAGTTGCGGTCGGGGTGGGCGGCCGAGGCCGATGCGAGGAAGAGCCCTTTGCCGCTGCCGACCTCCAGCTCCACCGGGCCTGGTGCGAGAAAGAGCGCGGACGGGTCGCGACCGGCCGGCACGGCGTCGAGCGTCAGGAGGTGGGCCGAAAGATCGAGCGCCGGATCAGGCTTGCGTGGCGGTCGTCGGGGCATGGCGGCATCCGGTCGTCAGCCGCCGGTGGTGCCACCGCCCGCCTCGGCGAGCATCTCGACCGGCAGGGGCACACCCTTGATCGTCCCGTCGACGACGATGCTGTCCCGGACGAGGCCCTGGAAGCGGCAGATGATCATCGCCCGCGGCCGGACGCGCACGCGTTCCACGGCGATCACCAGCCGGTCGCCCGGCACGACGGGCTCCCGGAATCGCACCTCCTCCAGCCCTCCGAAACCGATGACCTTCGCGTCGAGCAGGTTGTGCTTCTGCGTGTAGTAGCTCGACAGCTGGGCGGCCGCCTCGCACATCAGCACACCCGGCATCAGGGGCACACCGGGAAAGTGGCCACGTACCCAGAACTCGTCGGTCGTTACGTCCTTGTATCCGACGCAGAGCCCGCGGGAGTGGTCCTCGTGCACGATCGCCGTGAGCTGCTCCATCTCGAAACGCTGCTTGTTCCAGCGGCGAATCTCATGGATGTCGGCGATGACGGTGTCGACGTCGTACTCGCTCGGATGGATGATGAAGTCGCGCGGAGCCACGGTGTCGTTGCCTCGCCTCGCAACACGGGTGGAACCATGCCCGATCGCGGGCCCCGCTCCACCCGGTCAGGGGTGGTGCTCAGGTGCGGATGTGCTTCCGCTTCGCCTTGCGGGCCTTGCTGTTGGCGGGACGCGAACCGTGGTTCGCCTTCTTCAGGGCACGATGCGGTTTGGCCATGGAATCCTCCGATCGGAAGTCGACGATGAACGACCTCCCGCCAGCGGTTGTACCACGCGCATCCGGCCGCCGCCACCGCATCGGATGGCGAGACCCGCGCGCGAGGCCGGAGCCGCTCGTCCCTCACGGACGGCGGTCGGAATGCGCCGCGCCCGGGGCTGCCGCCTGACGTTCCGCGTCGATCGCCTCCCGCACGCTCGTCCGCACGATCTCCACGAAGCTCGCCCCGAGGAAGCCGGCCAGTCCGCCGATCACCGCCGACGACACGCCACCCAGCATGGCACCGGCCAGCGAACTGGCCGCGAGTGCACGCAGCGCCACCGCCCCGGCGACGCCACCGCAGCAGGCACCGATGGTCACGGAGATCGGAACGAGCGATCCGAGGCTCGTGCGTCGTTCCAGCCGCGACGGCCCGGCAGGCGCAGGTATGACCGTCACCTGGGGCCGGCTCCCGAAGCGGCGGGGATTGCGGTCCGCGGCATCCCGCAACCGGGTTCCGATCGCGTTGCCGGCGACGTGTGCCGCGACACTCGCCACGACCACCACCACGGCGAGCCACCCCGCCACGCCCAGCCACCCGATCGCGGCGCAGGCGACGCCGATCACCACGACGAGCCATGTGTAGGTGGTGAGTCGCATGAAACGACAACGCCTCTGGGTTCCATGTCGCGTCGACGAGACATGTCGCGTCGACGAGACACATTTCGTCTACGAGACAGGGCGACGGCTATCGACGAAGGCTTCCGGAGCGGGTGGCCGCTGCGGCCGAAGCGACGAGACTCATGTGCCCTGAGGCGGTTCTCCACGAGACTCGGATCAGCGTGTGCCGCCGCGAACGTGCGTATTGTAGCCGCGTGACGCCGACGGGCCGGCACCCTGCCGCGACCCGTGCGAGGGCTCACCAGCCGCCGGCCATCGCGTCCTCCCGGTAGAGCGGCAGAATGCGGTAGTACACCTCCAGGGTGAGCACCGCGAGTGCGGTGTGGGCGAGGCGGCCGCCCGGCGCGGAGTCGGGCTCGGCCATGAACCAGCTGCCGGTCTCGTGTCCCTTCGTCCCCTGTGTCGACACGAGCTGATCCCGGTTCCGGGCGTTCCACCGCGGCCACGCCCGATGATCGGCCTGCAGCAGGGCCTGGGCGAGGTAGAAGTTGCGGTAGACCTGCGCGGGATGCGGACCCGGTTGGGCCAGCGTCGCCAGCCCGCGGTCGATCGAGTCGCGTCGCTCCCAGCCGAGGTGGAGTCGGCAGAAGAGCCCGATCGCCGAGGTGCACGGCCGCGCCGCGGGGGCGAGGTAGCCGTAGAGGTCGCCATCCTGCGTCTGCACCCGGTCGAGGAATCGCGAGACGCCGTCGATGGTGGGTGACGGCACCGCCACGCCGGCGAGGCTCGCGCTCTTGAGTGCCGCGAACTGCCAGGCCGTCACGGTGGTGTCGCCGGGCTGCCCGGGCAGGTACCGCCAGCCTCCGCCGTACAGATCCTGCGAGGTGACGATGAACCGGACGGCCTCGGCGAGCGGTTTCTCGAGCGTCTCGTCCCGGGACATGCCGAGCGCCTCGGCGAGCGCGAGCGTGGCGACGCCATGCCCGTACATCGTGCCCTCCGACAGGTCGCCGCCCCGCGCGGTCGGCTGCATCCGGCTGAGCAGGTAGTACAGCCCTCGGTTGACCGACTCGCGGTAACGGCCCTCGAGGTGCGTGTGACCGGCCCCGAGAAAGGGAAGCAGCGCGAGACCCGTGGCGGCCGTCGTGCTCGTGACCGTTCCTCGGTTCCCGCAGGCTCCGTCACAGCGGCATCCGGAGAGATCGAACTGCCACGACCCGTCCACGGCCTGGTGAAGGGCGAGCCATGCAAGGCCCCGCTCCACGGCGGCCTCGCTGGCCGGCGTCCCGCCCCGTTCGGCGACGTGCCTGCCCCGCGCGCCGTCCCGCCGATCGGCGAAGGCATCACGCCCGCCCGCCGCGGGCGTACCCGCCGCGCCCGCTTCCTGCGGCGTCGACGCGCTGCCCGGTGACGCGATCAACGCGACCACGTCGGCGAGCGACGGCGGGACGAGGGACGGCGCATCCGACGTCGGAAGCACGGGCATCGAGATCGCCGTGATGATCGGCTCGGGGGCCACCGGATTGGCGGCTGCGTCGAGCCCGTCACCCTGAAGATCGATCGGGCGAGCCGCTGCCGCAGCCTCCGGGTCTCCCGACAGGCCTTCATCGGGAGAGGGCACGGCTGTATCGATGATCAGCGCGGGCCGCCGCGTCGTCGCCCGGTCGTCGAGAAGCAGGAGCGCGAGGATCGTCGCGATCAGGACGTGAGCCAGGGCGCTGGCGTATCCCGACCGTATCGTCGGGCTGCGCACGAGCCGCTCGATCGGGGCGGGGCGGGGACGGTCGTGCATCGACGAGCCGTTCGGAAGGGTGGAGCGATGGACGGCTCGGCAATGACCCTGCCGATCGTGACGATCATGACGAACGCGAGAGCCCGTTGCCACGGACCTCGTCGATCGTCATCGGCATCCGGGGCGGCGTCGCTGGAACGACGCCGCTGAAACGCCGCCGGAATGAACGCATCGGCAGGAACGCACCGGCAGGAACACACCGGCAGGAACACAGGTGTCGCCGACCAGGGCAGGAAGGACGCCCCTACTCCTTGAATTCCTTCTCGACGCTCTGGCCGCGATAGAGCGGCTGGTGGCGGTAGTAGACCTCGAGCATCATCGTCGCCATCGACGTCGTGTAGAGGCGGCCGCCGGCTTCCGCGGCGTGTCCTCCGCCGCTGACGCCCTCGAACCAGCTTCCGGACTCATGCCCCTTGGTCGATTGGTTTTCCAGCAGCATCTTCTTCATTTTCGCGTTCCACGTGCCCCAGACCTCTCCCTCCATGTGGTGCATCAACTGGGTCGCGTAGTAGTCGTGATAGAGATTGCCGGTCGGGCCGGCCTTGGCGAGCCGCTCGATACCCCTGACCAGCGCCGGATTGTCCTTCTTCCAGCCGAGGTACATCCGGAGCAGGAGTCCGACGGCGCTGAGCGTCGGTGACGATCGGGAGTTGTCCGTGTAGCCATACCCGGCTCCGTCGTCGGACTGGACGGAATTGAGAAACTCGATCGTCTTCATGACGGTGAGGCGGTTCACCTGCAGGTGCGCCATGTCGCCGCTCTTGAGTGCCATCACGCACCACCCCACGGCGGACGTGTCGCCGGGCTGACGCGGCGAGTAGCGCCAGCCTCCCCCGACCGGATCCTGAGCCTCCATGATGAAATTGACCGCGAGCTGGGCGGGCATCCCGAGCCGGTTGTCCTGCGTCATCGCGTAGCTCTCCGAGAGCGCGATGCCCGCGAGACCCTGCGAGTAGAGCGAGCCGCCGGCACCGTAGGCCTTGCCCTTGCCCTTGATCGTCATGGCGGCGAGGAATGCGATGCCGTTTTCCACCTCTCGCTTGTAGGGCCCCTCACGGTGCGTGTAGCCGCGGCCGAGGAAGGGCAGGAGCGCCAGCGACGTCGCGGCGCAGCGGTCGGCAGCGCGGCCCTTGTCGCCAGAGTGCGTGCAGCGTCCCTGACAGCTCGGGCACGCCTGGAAATCGAACGACCAGCCGCCGTCCGGCATCTGGTGCTGGGCCATCCAGCGCAGCGCACGATCCACCGCCGCCTCCGTGTCCTTGCCGCCTCCATTGGCGGCCGCCATCGCCGCCGAGTTGGTTCGTCCGCCGAAACCCCCCGCCGTGCCTCCGACGGCGCCAAGGGTCGAGAGCATGTCGGAGGCGGGTGCGGTCTCGGCGCCGAAGTCGGTGAGTTCGAACGTGGCCGGCGCGGCGTCGATGTCGGCCGCGTCGGAGACGACCTGGACTTCCTGCACGACCGTCATTTCCTGTGGCACGACCGCCTCGGTCGTCGTCGTCTCGATCGGGTTCTCGAGAGGCAGTTCGTCCTCGAGCTCCTCGAACGTCTCCTCGACGTCGGGCGACGGGACGGAGGTGATCACGCGGGGCGGTTGTTTCTGCTCGACGCTCGGACGGATGATCGCCATGCCGAGCAGCGCGACCACGTGCACGAGCATGCTGACGGCCCATGCCGGCATCGCCTTCAGGAAACCACGGCCCCGATGTTCGGTCTCGGGGGCGGCCTCATCGGGAACGCTCGCGGCGGCTTGGGCAGCAACTGGCGCGGCTACCGGCGCGGGAGATGGCGCGGGCGCCGCCTTGGCCTGGGCGGCGACGGGTGCCGGGGCTGCGGCCGGCTGAGCCGTCGCGGGCTTTTGGCCTTCGGCAGGTTTGGGGGCGGCAGCGGGTTGCGCGGGCCGGGGCTTGCCCGTCGCGGGCGTCGCCGGAGTGCCCGCAGCAGCGGCAGGCTTGGAGGCGGTCGGTCGCTGCGGCGACGACGGCTTCGGAACCTGTGGGTCGATCCGACTGGACATGGTGACCTCTCCTCTCCTGATCGTCGCGTGGTCGTAACCTGCTCGTAACCTGCTCGTCGCACGCGACCGAATGGCACCCTTCGTGGCTGGTGAAACCGGCTGCCAATCGCCTGACGCTCCGCCACCCGCCACACGCAAAATATACCAGAATGGCGGGGTGTCCGACACGCCGTCGCGCCCGACGGATTCCAGTCCACCGGGCTCACGGGTCCGGTCGTGCCGACCGCGTCAGGGGTGGACGGCTCTCCCCGGTCGTCGGTGCCGTCGGGTCGATCCTCGTTCCGGGGCGGGGTGCGGGGGACTCCGGGGGTTTGCGCGGGCTTCTGGCCGTGGAACGATGCGCGGGGTACCCTGCCGGACTGGTGTCGCGGATCGCGGCCGGTGCGTGGAGACAGTTCCTGTGCTCGTGTCGTCCCGCCATGGGACACGCGGGCTTCGGATGACGGAGGAGCGGAATGGCCAAGGGCAAGAAAAAACTCGAGGTCGTGCACCTCGTCTGCGAGGAAACCGGCGACCAGAACTACACGCTGCGGCGCAAGACCGGCGGCGAGAAGCTCAAGGTCAAGAAGTATTCGCCGCGTCTTCGTCGCCACACGCTCCACGCCGAAAAGAAGAAGTAGCCGGCAGCCGCGCGGGCGCTGAGTGGCGCTTCTGGGTGGCGCTTCTGGGTGGCGAGCGGGCCCCGCGTGGGCACGGCACCGCTTCCCCACTTCACGGGTCGGAGCGGTCGCCGGTGATCGCCCCGACGATCGCCTGCTCGAGTTCAGGGCGGCCGAGCGACACGCGAAGTTCGATCTCGACCGCGACGAGCGGTCGGCCCGCGATCTCGGTGCGACGCAGCTTCACGAGATCCTTGAGCGTGGTGGCCACCAGCGCGGCGTCGCTGCGCCGCACGTCGTCCGCGAGTCGCTCGACGTCGTCGGCGACGTAGGCATGGTGATCGGGCAGTGAGCGGAACGCGGCGACGTCGGCATGCAGCGTCGCGAGCGTGCGGCGGAACGCGGCCGGATTGCCGATGGCGGCGCACGCGACCACGCGTCGATGCGCGAGGTCGCCGACCGGCCGCTCGGCACCGTCCCATGATCGGAGACGCACCGCCGCATGGGTGGCCTCGGCCCACACCGCCGGCGTTCGACCCCGGCACGCGCTCTCGAAGCGACGGCGAATCTCCGCACGCCTCGTTTCGTCCACCGCGTCGGCCCGCGTGAGCACGACCGCGTCGGCTCGCCCGAGCGACGCGAGGGGCTCGCGCAGCAGGCCGCGGGGGAAGAGGTGATCGCAGCCGAACGGGTCGGTCGCGTCGATCGCCACGATGTCGAGGTCGCGGCCGAGCCGACGATGCTGGAATCCGTCGTCGAGAATGACCGCCCCGGCGCCCTGTTCCACCGCCCGCGTTGCAGCCGCCACGCGATTCCGGTCGGCGATGTGGAGGATTCCGTCGAGCACGACCGCGAGCTCCGCCGCCTCATCGCTCGTCGTGCCCGGCCTGGCACCGTAGCCGCGGCTCACGATCGCCGGAGTGATTCCGTGGCGTCGCACGAGCCGTGCCACCCAGGCGACGAGTGGCGTCTTGCCGGTGCCGCCGAGCGTGAGATTGCCGACGGAAATCACCGGCACGCCGACCGTGTGCCGGCGGATGACGCCCCGGTCGAAGCCGACGTTCCGGATCGCGACGCCGACGCCGTAGGGGACGGCGAGCGCCGCGAGGCCCAGCCGCGCCGCCGCCGCGACAGCCCCGGCGCCGGACCCGTCGATCAGCCGTCGAAAGCGTTCCGCATCGGGCAGGAGCGACATGCGTGGCGGGCGGCCTCCAGGCGGCGCCGGGACGGGCAGCTGGATCCTGAGCGCCCGCCCACCATAGCAGCCGGCTCAGCGCCGGCAGAGTTCGCATCGCGAGTTCTCGACGTGCCCCGCCGATATACTTGAGGGCGTGGGAACGAGGGATCGCCGCCTCGCGTGCCCGTCGTTTCGCCCCGCGGCTCCGACCACGCACCGCCCCGACAGGGAGCGACCGTCGATGGCCACCGCACCCTCCCGCACCGACCCGCTCGCCGTCGCAGCCTGGCGCGAGGGGGATGACGCGACGAAGTCGGACCGGTACCTGGCGGAACGGCTCGCGGCCGCCGGCGCCGACGTGAAGGGGGTCGCCGTCACGACGTTCGCCCTCGGGGCTGCCGTCGCCCTCATGGCGTGGTTCGGACTCGGCATCGCGGCGGATCACTGGCTCGTCGAGGGCGGTCTCCCCGCGTGGGCCCGGTGGACGTGGCTCGTCGGTGGGGCCGTCGCGCTCGGCGCCGCGATCGTGCGCTGGATCGTGCCGCTCGTGCGGTATCGCGTGAACCTCGTCTTCGCCGCACGGACGATCGAACGCGACCATCCCGACCTGCACAACGACCTCGTGAACACGGTACTCCTCAAGGCGCGTCCCGAGTCGACGGTCGCCCCCGTCGTCCGCACGCTCGAGCGGCGCGCGGCCAGGCGGCTCTCGACCGTGCCCAGCGAGGGGCTCATCGACCGCACGCTCGCGCTGCGGCTCGCGCTGGGGCTCGCCGTGCTCGTCGTTCTCGCCGGCGTCTACACGCTCCTCGCGCCGAAGAGCATCCTCACCACGGCCGCCCGGCTCGTCGCGCCCTGGGCCCGCATCGCGCCCCCCACCCGCGTCTCCATCGAGCCGCCTCGCCTTGCCTGGCGACGCCCCGGGGAACCGCCGGCCGAGGCGGATCATGCGACCCGTGCGCTCGCCGTCGTCAAGGACGTGGCGACCGTGGTGCGGGGCAGGCAGGTCGTCGTCGCGACGGCGATCCGCGGGCTGCGCGGAGACGAGCGGGCCACGCTCCGCGTGCTCCGGGTGGGGGACGACGACCGTGGCTGGTCCACGGCACTGGCCTCCGGCCGTGGTGATTCCGGAGGGATCGATCGGTATGTCGCGACGCTGCCCGATGACGACCGCGGCATCGACGAGCCGATCGAGTTCGTGATCGCGGCCGGTGACGCCCGCACCGAGCGGCTGCGCGTGGCGGTCGTGGACACGCCCACGCTGCTCGTGCGGGAAGTGCGGTACGAGTATCCCGCCTACACGGGACGCGCGCCCGACGCGGTCGAATGGCAGGGCGATCTGCGCGCGGTGGAGGGCACGCAGGTGACGGTCGTCGCCGAGAGCAACGGGCCGCTCGATGCCGCCTGGGTGGATCTCGACTGCGACGGCACGAACGACGTCGAACTCGCCGTCGGCCGCCAGGACCCGACCCGCGCGACCGGCGCGTTCCGGCTGCGGCTCGACGCCGAGCGCAAGCGGGCCTGGCGGGAGTCGTATCGATTCGTGTTCGTGCCCCGGGTGCCGGGTGCCTCGCGAGCCGACGCGATCACCGAGGCCCTCGAGCATCGCATCGAGGTGCTCCCCGATCTCGCGCCCGAGGTCGCGATCGAGGAGCCGACCGAGGCTGTCGTGGTCGTGCCGCCCGACGCGCCCGTGCCGATCCGGGTGCGGGCGCTTGACCCCGACTTCGGCCTCGCACGGGTGGACGTGGAAGTGCGCGTGCCACCCGCGGGAGGACGGCCGCCGATTCCGCTGCTCGCCCAGACGCGTTCCGGACCGTTCCGGGGCACCGCGCGGCTGGTGCCGGCCGACGTGGGAGCGGCGCCCGGCGCCGTGATCGAGTATCGGGCTGTGGCGACTGACACGCGGCCCGAAGAGCCGAACGTCGCGACATCGAAATGGCAGACGATGCGGGTCGACGCCCGTGCTGCCCCTCGTCGCCAACCCGATCCACCGCCTCCCGATGCCGGTGCGCGCCCGAACGCGCCCGAGCCGGCCGGCGCGAAGCCGGACCGGACCGATGATCCGCCGCCCAAAAGCGACAGCGGAGACGACGGGCGCGGCGACCGCCCAGACGGTGCTGAAGGAACCGGAGAGAAACGATCCCGCGGGGAGGATGCCGCGCCCGCAGACCGTGGACAGAAGGGCGACTCTCAGGCAGAGACTTCTCGACCCGACGGGGAGAAGGGCGACGACGCGGGGCGCGAACCCGGCGGCGGTCAACCAGATCGTCGTCCGTCGACCGGCCCGAAGAAGGACGACGCGAACGGGGACCCAAAGGATTCCAACCAGCCCGAATCGGGCGCGAGCGACGATGCACGCACCGACGGGAAGCAAGGCGCGGCTGGCGAGTCACCGATTGCTGACGGCCGTGACTCGAAGGCGCGAGGTGAGTCGCGAGGAGCCCGTGACACGGTTGCAGCCGACGGGACCGATGACGGCAGGGCGATCGAAAAACTGCTCGACGATCGGCAGCAGCGCCAGCGGCGGGAGCGGCAATCGCCCGAGCGAGCTCCGCAGCCGCAGCCGCAGCCAAACACTCCGTCTGAAAAGGGCAGTGACGGGGCGGACCAGCCGCAGCCGGGTCAGGGTCAACCGGGTCAGGGTCAACCTGGTCAGGGTCAACCTGGTCAGGGTCAACCTGGTCAGGGTCAGCCTGGTCAGGGTCAGCCTGGTCAGGGTCAGCCTGGTCAGGGCCAGCCGGGTCAGGGCCAGCCTGGTCAGGGTCAACCGGGTCAGGGTCAGCCAGGTCAGGGCCAGCCGGGTCAGGGTCAGCCTGGTCAG
>Ga0214917_10000551_pt1 | contig 49115 bp, 48 predicted proteins | sample LL_1208_BB_MetaG_FD_177983 | JGI IMG/M metagenome (GOLD analysis project Ga0214917, IMG submission 177983) | Freshwater microbial communities from Lake Lanier, Atlanta, Georgia, United States - LL_1208_BB | ecosystem: Environmental > Aquatic > Freshwater > Lake | place: USA: Georgia | collected... | reverse complement strand
TCTCTTCAACAGCTGGAGCTTCCTCAGCAACAGGTGCCTCTTCGACTGCAACAGATTCTTCAGCAACTGCAGGAGCTTCTTCAGAAACAACTTCTTCTGCAACTGCTTCTTCTGCAACTGCTTCTTCTGCAACTGCTTCTTCTGCAACTGCTTCTTCTGCAACTGCTTCTTCTGCAACTGCTTCTTCAACTACTGGAGTCTCTTCGGCAACTGCCTCTGGCATTGCTTCTTCAACTACTGCAGCTTCCTCAACAACAGTTTCAGCTGGAGTTGCTTCTTCAACTACTTCAGGAGCACCAGTTCCCTTGATTGCGTTAGCAAGTTTGGTCTTAGTTCTGGCAGGCTTTGCAACAACTGGCTCTAGGACTAGTTCGATAAGTGCCATCGGAGCGTTGTCACCCTTCCGGAAACCTAGCTTGGTGATTCTGGTGTAACCACCGTTACGCTCTTGAACTAGTGGAGCAATGTTAGTGAACAGTTCGTGGACAACATTCTTGTCTGAGATGTCGGCCATAACCTGACGACGAGCATGCAGGTCACCGCGCTTAGCTAGGGTAACTAGCTTCTCGGCTACTGGTTGAACGCGCTTAGCTTTGGTCTCTGTTGTGGTCACAGCCTTGTGGGTGAAAAGTGATGCAGCTAGGTTATTTAGCAGCAAACGCTCGTGGGCTGGACCGCCGCCGAGGCGAGGACCCTTAGTTGGGCGTGGCATTTGTTTCTCCTCTTACTTTCTGCAGGCTAAGCCTGATCGTCCTGGTCGAAATTTGAACTGAAACTACTGAAAGCTTCGAAACCTGGCACTGAGTCGCGGAAACGTAAACCCATTGAGGTTAGCTTGTCGCGAACTTCATCAACTGACTTACTTCCGAAGTTACGGATGTTCATCAACTGGTCTTCAGTTAGGTTGATCAATTCGCTTACAGTGTTGATACCTTCACGCTTTAGGCAGTTATATGAACGAACAGTTAGATCTAACTCTTCAATTGGTTTTGCCAATGCAGGTGGCAGGTCAACAACATCCTCTGCTGGTGGTAGGTCGATACCTTCGGCAGTCTCGTCAAGGTCTTTAGCCAAACCGAATAGGTTCACCAGAGTGATTCCAGCAGAAGCGATTGCTTTACGAGGGGTGATCGAAGGCTTGGTTTCAACGTCGACAATTAACTTGTCGAAGTTAGTGAACTCACCGGCACGAGTTGCCTCAACGCGGTAGGAAACCTTCAAAACAGGTGAATAGATTGAGTCAACTGGAATGATTGCATTGTTGGCGTGATCTGGTTGACGGTTCTGTGAAGCCTGAACGTAACCACGACCAGCCTCAACTGTTAGCCACATCTCAAGAGTTCCAGAGTTTACGGTAGCTAGAACAAGATCTGGGTTGTGCACGACAACACGTGGGTCACCGGTAATGTCACCAGCCTTTACTTCGCCAACTCCTGCTTTTAGGTGAACGATTACTGGTTCTTCAGCTTCAAGGGAAACTACGATGTCCTTAACGTTCAAAATAAGCTCGGTAACGTCTTCTTTAACACCCTTGATCGGTCCGAATTCGTGGCTGATGCCCTCAATCTTGATGCTGGTAACCGCTGCCCCTGGAATCGATGAAAGCAAGGTGCGGCGCAGTGAGTTACCTAGGGTGTATCCAAAACCAGGCTCTAGTGGGTCTAGGGTAAACCGAGCACGGTTAGGGAAGTTGTTGTCAATTTCTTCGTGCAGAACTGGCTTCTGTGAAATTTGCACGTTGTTTCCTTTCATTGAGACATCCGCTATTTGATGCCTCGTTTTTTGAGGTTTGCTGTTCAGTGGACACTAAACAGCTTTTATTAAGTTGTTCGAGTTATTACAAAAATTAGAGGCGACGACGCTTAGGTGGACGACATCCGTTGTGAGCCTGTGGGGTCACATCAGAGATCGAACCAACTTCAAGACCAGCAGCCTGAAGTGAGCGGATAGCAGTTTCACGACCAGAGCCTGGGCCCTTTACGAAAACGTCTACCTTCTTCAAACCGTGTTCCTGCGCCTTGCGGGCTGCTGCTTCAGCGGCTAGCTGAGCTGCGAAAGGTGTTGACTTACGTGAACCCTTGTAGCCAACATCACCAGCAGAAGACCATGAAATAACTGCACCGGTTGCATCGGTAATCGAAACAATGGTGTTGTTAAAGGTGCTCTTGATGTGTGCTTGACCGTGGGTAACGTTCTTCTTTTCTTTACGACGTGGCTTGCGAGCTGTTGAAGTCGCTGCCTTTGCCTTAGGTGCTGCCATGAGTTTTCTCCTAAATCCTTCTCTTCAGTCCTACTACTTCGTAGCCTTCTTCTTACCGGCCACAGTACGCTTAGGACCCTTACGAGTACGAGCGTTAGTCTTGGTGCGCTGACCACGAACAGGTAGTCCCTTACGGTGACGAATACCTTCGTATGAACCAATCTCAACCTTGCGGCGGATGTCAGCTGCTACGTCACGGCGAAGATCACCTTCGACCTTGTAGGTGCCTTCGATGTAATCACGAAGTGCAACCAACTGGTCGTCAGAAAGATCCTTCACGCGGATGTTCTTGTCGATGTTTGTGTCAGTTAGAACCTTCACACTTCTAGTGCGACCGATTCCATAGATATAAGTTAGGGCGATTTCAACTCGCTTGTCGCGAGGAATATCGACTCCGGCGATACGTGCCATTTGGATTTCTCCTGATGTTTAGAAGGTCTGCAACAGTGTTATCTCAAATATTTATTTGAGCTCTCGCCTTCTCGAGAGGTGCCAGATAAAAAATCCTGAACACTGCCTTGGTTTTATATTCAGTTGTGTTTGAAGCTAGTTGTATTAACCCTGACGCTGCTTGTGACGAGGGTTCTCACAAATAACCATTACGCGACCGTGACGACGAATGACTTTGCACTTGTCGCAGATCTTCTTGACGCTTGGGTTAACCTTCATGTCTTACTTTTTCTACTAGTGGTTTACTTATATCGATAAATGATGCGCCCACGATTTAGGTCGTAGGTGCTCAGCTCAACGATGACTCGATCTCCTGGAAGAATACGAATATAGTGCTGACGCATTTTTCCTGAAATGTGTGCCAAGACCTTGTGCCCGTTAGTCAACTCAACTCGGAACATCGCGTTCGGTAGAGCTTCATCAACTGTGCCCTCGATCTCGATGACGCCGTCTTTGTTGGCCATAAACTCACTTATCTTTAGTACGTTTTTGGTTTCCTAAACACGACAAAACCCCTAGGAAATATAAGGGATTTGCGTGCCAAGACACCAAGAGTCAATCTTATGCCTTTTTGGCTTTATATGCTAGTTAAAGTTTGGGCTTAATCGGGGTAACGCCATAGGGTTTTAGACCTTCAACTCCCCCATCCTCAGCGGTCAAAACCCAGACCCCGTCGGCATGTTTGGCCACCGTATGCTCCCAATGTGCCCCATCAGCCCCATCTTTGGTGGAAACAGTCCAGTTATCAGCCAAAATCCTCACAGCCTGAGACCCTTGGGTGATCATGGGCTCAATGGCTATAACCAGGCCATTTTCGATTACTGGGCCCAAATCTCGGGTCTGGTAGTTGAAGACGGCAGGATCTTCGTGCATCGACCGACCAACACCATGGCCAATGTAATCCTGCAGGATTCCATACCGTCCAGAAGCTCTAATACTTCCCTCGACGGCTCGACCAACCTCATTAAGCCTTGTGGCAGAGGCTAATTTGGCAATACCAGCCCAAAGTGAGTCTTCACAAACTTTACTCAGAGCCTCACGCCTTTGAACAACTTCTGGGTCTCCACCGGGAACTACCACGCTGAAGGCTGCATCTGCGTTCCAGCCATTTGGCGTCTGTGCCCCACAATCCACTGAAACTATGTCCCCGGCCTGAATAATCCGATCAGCTTTAGGAATGCCATGAACAACCTCATCATTGATGCTCACACAGATGGTATGGGAATAACCAGGCACTAACTTGAAATTGCTCTTTGCACCATGGGAGATTATGGTTTTCTCAGCTATGGCATCCAATTCCAGAGTTGAAACTCCAGGCTTAATTGCTTTTCTAACTTCTGCCAACGCGGCTGCGGTAATCAACCCGGCTTCACGCATCAGCATGATCTCGGCATTTGTTTTAAGCGAAATACGCTCGCGTGGCATGCTTACCTATCTAGCTGGTGAAAAACCCATTTTGGTGAGAGCGTTCAAGATTCTCTCGGTAACTTCAGAAACCTGACCGATAGCATCGATACTGATTACTTGATCTCTACTTTCATAGATTTCAAGAATTGGTTGAGTCTGAGCCAGATAAACTTCTTGGCGATGACGAATCACATCTTCGGTGTCATCCGCTCTTCCTTGCTCCTGAGCTCGTTTGAGTAAACGGCTTACCAGTTCATCGGTGTTGGCTTTCAACAGGACAACTGCATCAAGTTGAGTTTCGTTTTTTGACAAAATGTCATCGAGCTCTAGAACTTGGTCTCTGGTTCTTGGATAGCCATCTAAAAGAAAACCAAAAGCAACATCTGATTGCGATAGCCGATCTCGAACTAAATCGTTGGTAACTGAGTCTGGAACATACTCGCCCTTTTCCATATATGACTTGGCAAGTTTTCCTAAATCGGTTTCAGCTTTGACATTGGCACGAAAAATATCCCCGGTTGATATGGCGGGAATACTGTAAGCCTGTGAAAGCAGAGCAGATTGAGTTCCCTTGCCAGCCCCTGGAGGTCCGATCAAGAGAAAGCGACTCACTTCAGAAGGCCTTCGTAGTTTCGCTGCTGCATCTGAGCGCTGATTTGCTTCACAGTCTCAAGCCCAACACCAACGATAATCAGAATCGAAGTTCCACCGAAAGGGAAGTTCTGGTTTGCATTTAGCAAGCTCAGCGCTACCAATGGAATCAAGGCCACTAGACCTAGGTATAGCGAACCGGGCAGAGTGATTCGCGACAATACATACTCAAGGTATTCAGTGGTTGGCTTACCGGCACGGATACCAGGAATGAAGCCACCATACTGCTTCATGTTCTCTGACACTTCTTCAGGGTTGAAGGTGATCGAGACATAGAAGTATGTAAAGGCAATGATTAGTAAGAAATATAGAAGCATGTATAGCGGGTGGTCACCCTTGGTTAGGTTGTTGTTGATCCAAAGCACCCAACCATCAACCTTGTTAGGTCCTTGGAACTGAGCAATCAAACCTGGCAAGTAAAGCAAGCTGGAAGCGAAGATAACAGGGACCACACCGGCTTGGTTAACCTTGATTGGCAAGTATGTTGCTTGACCACCGTAGGTTCGTTTTCCAACCATGCGCTTTGCATATTGAACTGGAATTCTTCGCTGAGATTGTTCAACCAAGATAACCAGCATCATGATGACAACACCAACCAGAATTACACCGATTAGAGTTTCAATTCCCTTGCTCTGAGCAATAGCTCCCAGGCTTGAAGGGAAACGAGCGGCAATAGATGTAAAAATCAAAAGAGACATACCGTTACCGATGCCGCGTTCGGTTACTAGTTCTGCCAACCACATGATCATTCCAGTTCCAGCAGTCATGGTGATAACCATCAAAGTGATGGCAACCCATGAGGTGTCGCTGAATAGACCATTACAGGTTGAACCGAAAAGTAGACCCTGGCGAGCAACAGCAATCAAAGTTGTCGACTGCAATAGACCCAAACCAATAGTTAGGTAACGAGTGTATTGAGTTAGCTTGGCCTGACCAGCTTGACCTTCTTTATAAAGGACTTCGAAGCGCGGAATAACCACACGCAAAAGCTGGGTAATAATCGAGGCAGTAATGTAAGGCATGATGCCCAATGCAAAGATTGAAAGCTGCAGCAAAGCACCACCGGAGAACAAGTTAACCAGTTCATAGATTCCGTTGGTGGTTGCGCCAGATCCACCGTTTAGACACTGCTGCACGTTGGTGAAGTTCACAAACGGTGCAGGAATGAATGAGCCTAAGCGGTAAATGGCAACGATAGCTAAAGTGAACAAAAGCTTGTTGCGCAAATCTGGCGTAGTAAAAGCTCTTCTGATTGCACTAAACATTTTTAGCCTCCTGTTGGCTAACTAACTACTCAGTAACACTTCCACCAGCGGCAATGATCTTTGCCTTGGCAGATTCGGAGACTTTGTCAACCTTGACGTCTAGTTTAACGGTTGCATCGCCCTGGCCAAGAACCTTGACCTTCTCGTTCTTACGAACAGCGCCTTTAGCCACCAGTGAAGCCACGGTAACTTCGCCACCCTGAGGGAACAATTCCACCAAAGCTTCGATGTTTACCACCTGGTATTCAACCTTGAACGGGTTCTTGAAACCGCGAAGCTTAGGGGTTCTCATTACTAGACGAACACCACCACCTTCGAATCCTGGACGAACCTGGTAACGAGCCTTAGTACCCTTGGTACCACGACCAGCAGTCTTACCCTTAGAACCTTCACCGCGACCAAAACGAATGCGATCCTTCTTAGCTCCTGGAGCTGGACGAAGGTGGTGAAGCTTCAGCAAGTTGCTTTTCTCTTGAGCTGCGGCTGGCTTTTTAGCCGCTGCAGTCTTCTTCTCTTCTGCCATTAGTTGATCTCCTCGACCTTAACTAGGTGGGCTACAGCGCGAACTAGTCCACGCATAACCTGAGTGTCATCCTTGACGACCATGTCGCCAATTCGCTTTAGGCCCAAAGTGCGCAAAGTGTCGCGCTGACGCTGGCTATTACCAACACCACTTTTAACCTGGGTTACTTTTAGACGTGCAGCCATGATTAGGCACCTGCCTTTGCTTCAGCTTGAGCGCGAAGAAGAACCTTTGGAGCTACTTCTTCAAGAGTCAAACCACGACGAGCGGCAACAGAAGATGGTTCTTCCAACTGCTTTAGCGCTGCTACTGTGGCGTGAACAATGTTGATGGTGTTTGATGATCCGAGAGACTTACTCAAAACATCGTTAACTCCAGCACATTCCAAAACAGCACGAACTGGACCACCGGCGATAACACCGGTACCAGCTGCTGCTGGACGAAGCAAAACAACACCCGCTGCTGCTTCACCTTGAACTGGGTGAGGGATGGTTCCACCGATTCTAGGAACGCGGAAGAAAGACTTCTTTGCTTCTTCAACACCCTTAGCAATCGCAGCTGGAACTTCCTTAGCCTTACCGTAGCCAACACCGACCATACCGTTGCCGTCACCGACAACAACTAGAGCGGTGAAAGAGAAACGACGTCCACCTTGGACCACCTTTGACACACGGTTGATAGCAACCACGCGCTCTAGGAATGGGCTCTTGGTGTCTTCGCGGTCGCGACGTTCACCGCGAGGTGCACGCTCACGAGAACCACGACGAGCATCACGCTCGTTGGTTTCCGCTACTGCAGTTTCCACTGCAACATTCTCGGTTGACTCAGTTGACAACTCTTGCTCCTTGTTTTCTTGACTCACAGGACCAGCCCACCTTCACGTGCGCCATCAGCAATGGCCGCAACGCGACCTGCATACTTGTTACCGCCGCGGTCGAAAACGACCTCAGTGATGCCGGCAGCCTTAGCGCGTTCAGCCAGCAACATACCAACAGCCTTAGACTTGGCTGACTTGTCGTCGCTTGACTTACGCATATCGGCTTCCATGGTCGAAGCTGAAACCAGGGTGTGGCCCTTAGCGTCATCAACGATCTGAACGAATACGTGACGGGCTGAACGAGTGACCACTAGACGAGGACGAGTTGCGGTACCCTCAATCTTCTTGCGAAGACGTAGGTGACGACGACCTCTAGCAGCTGACTTGCTCTTACCGCGAGTTTTTGGTGTAAGACCCATGATTACTTACCTGACTTTCCGGCCTTGCGACGAACAACTTCGCCGGCGTAACGGACACCCTTGCCCTTATAAGGCTCAGGCTTGCGTAGCTTACGAATGTTTGCAGCAACCTCACCAACCGCCTGCTTGTCGATACCGACAACGGTGATCTTGGTGTTACCTTCAACCTGGAATGAGATACCAGCTGGCGGCTCAACCAAGATTGGGTGTGAATAACCTAGAGCAAATTCGATAGCTGAACCCTTGGCGGTAACACGGTAACCGGTACCAACAATTTCAAGTCCCTTAGTGAAACCTTTGGTCACACCTTCGATGTTGTTTGCAATGAGAGTTCTAGTTAGACCGTGCAGTGAACGGGAGTTTCGCTCTTCATCTGGACGAGCAACAATTACATTGTCATCTTCCATAACAACGGTGATTGGTGCAGGTACAGTGTGAGTCAAAGTTCCCTTAGGACCTTTAACAGAGACAACCTGTCCGTCAATCTTGACTTCGACTCCAGCTGGAATCGCAATCGGCATTTTTCCAATACGTGACATGTTTGCTTACCAAACGTAGGCGATAACTTCTCCGCCTACTCCTTTCTTGGAAGCTTGACGGTCAGTAAGAAGACCTGAAGAGGTGGAAAGAATGGCGATACCTAGTCCACCAAGAACACGAGGGATCTCAGTTGACTTCGCGTAAACACGCAAACCAGGCTTAGATACTCTCTTGATGCCTGAGATTGAACGCTCACGGTTAGGACCATACTTCAACTCAACCTGCAAGGTCTTACCAACTTCACCATCAACTACGTTAACGGCTTGGATGTAACCTTCGGTCTTTAGAATCTCTGCGATGTTTGCTTTTAGCTTGCTGTAAGGCAAGTTGATCTCTTCGTGGAACGCAGAGTTAGCGTTGCGCAGCCGGGTCAGGAAATCTGCTACCGGATCTGTCATTGTCATTGTTTTTGTTTTCCTTACTTGTCGGTTTCTGCAAGCATTTCGTGCCAGCAGACCTATCCAATTAGTTAGTTGTTATCTTTGGTCTTGAACGGGAAGCCCAGAGCAGTTAGCAGTGCTCTACCTTCTTCGTCGTTTACAGCTGTAGTAACCAGAGTGATGTCCATACCGCGTGGGCGGTCAACATCATCCTGCTTGATTTCGTGGAACATGGTCTGCTCAGTCAAACCGAAGGTGTAATTACCCTTACCGTCGAACTGCTTGTCTGATAGACCACGGAAGTCACGGATACGTGGAAGTGCTAGCGTCAATAGTCGGTCTAGGAATTCCCACATTCTGTCGCCACGCAAAGTTACGTGCGCACCGATTGGCTGACCTTCACGAAGCTTGAACTGTGCAATTGACTTGCGAGCTAGGTTAACCTGAGGCTTCTGACCGGTGATGGCGGTTAGGTCCTTGATTGCGAACTCGATTAGCTTGCCGTCTTTAGCAGCGTCACCAACACCCATGTTCACAACAATCTTGGTTAGCCCTGGCACCTGGTTTACATTCTTGAAACCGAACTGGCTCTGCAGCTCGCTCTTGATTTCTGTTCTGTATTTAGCCTTTAGTCGAGGCTGGATCTTTACGTCAGTCATTAGATTTCCTTACCTGACTTACGGGCAATACGGACCCGAGTGGTCTTGGTCTTGCCGGCCTTGGTTGCGCTCTGCACCTTGGTACCTAGCCTGGTTGGCTTCTTGGTCTCAGGGTCAACTAGAGCAACGTTTGAGATGTGGATTGGAGCTGGCTCGGTAACCTTACCGCCATCTTTCACGCCACGAGCATTCTCGGTTACGCGAACGTGCTTGGTAACCAGGTTCAAACCCTCAACGATTACACGGTTGGCCTTCTTGTCAACTGACATTACTGTTCCAGTCTTACCGCGCTCACCGCCGCGAGCTTCCTTGGCACCAGCAATAAGCATTACGGTGTCGCCTTTTTTGATGCTTGCCATGATTAGATAACCTCCGGTGCTAACGAGATGATCTTCATGAACTTCTTGTCACGAAGTTCACGACCAACTGGACCGAAGATGCGGGTGCCCTGAGGCTCGCCATCTTTCTTGATGATCACAGCAGCGTTCTCGTCGAACTTGATGTATGAACCGTCTGGACGACGGACTTCTTTCTTGGTGCGAACGACGACAGCCTTAACCACGTCACCCTTCTTTACGCTGCCACCTGGGATCGCATCCTTGACTGTTGCCACGATGACATCGCCTAGGCTTGCGTAACGACGGCCTGAACCACCGAGAATACGAATAGCTAGAAGTTCTTTAGCGCCGGTGTTGTCGGCAACCTTCATTCTGGATTCTTGCTGAAGCATTTTCTATCTCCTACTTAGCCTTCTCGACGATCTCAACCAAGCGCCAGCGCTTAGTTGCAGAAAGTGGTCTGGTCTCGTGGATGACAACTAGGTCACCGATACCGGCGCTGTTGTTCTCATCGTGAGCTTTGATCTTCGTGCTGCGGCGAATAACCTTGCCGTAAAGCGGGTGCTTTACGCGGTCTTCAACCTCGACCACGATGGTCTTGTTCATCTTGTCGCTGACTACATAGCCACGACGGATCTTGCGATAACCGCGATCTTCAGTCTTTACTTCAGCCATGGTTATGCCTCCTCAGTTTCTGCAGCCGAATCGGTCGACTTAGCCTTTGCTGCCTTCTTCTCAGCTTTCACTGGAGCGGCAGCAACAACGGCACGGATGCCTAGTTCGCGCTCACGAAGAACGGTGTAGATACGAGCGATGTCGCGCTTAACAGCCTTGATGCGACCGTGGCTTTCAAGCTGACCGGTAGCTGACTGGAAGCGTAGGTTGAAAAGTTCTTCCTTAGCCTTTTTTAGCTCTTCGACCAAAATTGAATCCTCAATAGCATCTAGAGCTTCTGGGGTTAGGTTCTTTGAACCGATCATTATGCGTCACCTTCTTCACGCTTGATAATGCGAGCCTTCAGTGGAAGCTTGTGGATCGCACGAGTCATTGCTTCACGAGCAACTTCCTCAGTAACACCAGAAAGTTCGAACATAACTCTTCCTGGCTTGATGTTGGCAACCCACCATTCAGGTGAACCCTTACCGGAACCCATACGAGTTTCAGCAGGCTTCTTGGTTAGTGGACGGTCTGGGAAAATGTTGATCCAAACTTTTCCACCACGCTTGATATGACGGGTCATCGCGATACGAGCAGACTCGATCTGACGGTTAGTAACGTAGGCAGGAGTTAGTGCCTGAATACCCCACTCACCGAATGAGACTTTGGTACCACCGGTTGCAGCTCCGCCACGCTTAGGGTGGTGTTGCTTACGGTGCTTGACTTTACGAGGAATCAACATTTTTATGCCTCAACCTTTTCTGCTGCTGGTGCAGCGTCTGCCTTACGACGACGACCTTCAGCTCGCATTGGCTTAGCATTTGCCTGCTGAACCGCTAGCTCCTTGTTAGTCATGTCGCCCTTATAGATCCAAACCTTCACACCGATACGGCCGAAAGTGGTGTGTGCCTCATAAAAACCAAAATCGATGTTGGCACGTAGAGTGTGTAGTGGCACTCGACCTTGACGGTAGAACTCTGAACGAGACATTTCAGCGCCACCTAGACGACCTGAACACTGAACACGAATACCCTTAGCACCCTGACGCTCAGCACCCTGCATACCCTTACGCATGGCACGACGGAAAGCAACACGGGCAACCAACTGCTCGGCGATACCCTGGGCAACCAACTGCGCATCCATTTCCGGGTTCTTAACCTCAAGGATGTTTAGCTGGATCTGCTTCTTGGTTAGCTTCTCCAATTGACCGCGAATAACTTCAGCTTCCTGACCACGACGACCGATAACTAGACCTGGACGAGCAGTGTGGATGTCAACGCGAACACGGTCACGAGTTCTTTCGATCTCGATGTGTGAAACACCGGCACGGTCTAGACGCTCTGAAAGCAACTTACGGATGCGAATATCTTCAGCAACGTAGTCCTTGTAACGCTGACCAACCTTGGTTGAATCTGCAAACCAACGTGAACGGTGATCGGTTGTGATACCGAGTCTGAAACCGTATGGATTTACCTTCTGACCCATTACTTGGTCCTCGCCTTCTGTGCGTCCGCCTTAGCGACGATCTCATCTGGAGTTGCAACAACTACGGTGATGTGGCTGGTGCGCTTCAAAATCTGAGCAGCTCTACCCTGGGCGCGTGGCATGAATCTCTTCATGGTGGCACCCTCGTCAACGAAAGCAGCTGAAATGATTAGGTCTTCTTCGTCGAAACGGACGTTAGCTGCGTCAGCTTTAACCTTGGCGTTAGCAACTGCAGATGCAACCAGCTTGTATACCGGCTCAGATGCACCCTGCGGGGCAAACTTCAAAATGGCTAGAGCTTCTGATGCACTCTTACCGCGAATCAAGTCGACAACACGACGAGCCTTCTGCGGGGTAATGCGAACACTGCGCAATTTAGCGATAGCTTCCATGATTACTTTCTGCGACCCTTCTTGTCGTCCTTCACGTGTCCACGGAAGGTGCGGGTAGGTGCGAATTCACCAAGCTTGTGACCAACCATGGTCTCAGTGATGAAAACTGGGATGTGCTTACGACCGTCGTGCACTGCGATGGTGTGACCCAACATGGCAGGAACAATCATTGAGCGGCGTGACCAGGTCTTGATCACGTTCTTGCTGTTGGCCTCGTTCTGCTTGGCAACCTTTTGGAATAGGTGCTCATCAACGAATGGGCCCTTCTTTAGACTTCTTGGCATATTCTTCTAGCTCCTACTAGTGGCTTCCACGTGGACGACGGCGAACAATCATCTTGTCGCTTGGCAAGTTTGGCTTACGGGTGCGGCCTTCAGCTTGACCCCATGGAGTCACTGGGTGACGTCCACCAGAAGTCTTACCTTCACCACCACCGTGTGGGTGGTCAACTGGGTTCATAGCAACACCACGGACGGTTGGGCGAACACCCTTCCAACGCTTACGGCCTGCTTTACCCCAGTTAATGTTTGACTGCTCAGCGTTACCAACTTCACCGATGGTTGCGCGGCAACGAGCATCGACGTTGCGGATTTCACCTGAAGGCAAACGAAGCTGAGCCATACCGCCATCTTTAGCAACTAGACGGATAGCAGCTCCTGCTGAACGACCCATCTTTGCACCGCCACCTGGCTTTAGCTCGATGGCGTGAATAACGGTACCAACCGGAATGTTCTTCAAAGGAAGAGCGTTACCTGGCTTGATGTCAGCGTTAGCACCCTGCTCGATCTTGTCGCCCTGCTTTAGCTTGTTAGGAGCGATGATGTAACGCTTCTCTCCATCTGCGTAATGCAAAAGTGCAATACGTGCAGTGCGGTTTGGATCGTATTCGATGTGTGCAACAACAGCTGGAATACCATCCTTGTCGTGGCGACGGAAATCGATTACGCGATACTGACGCTTGTGTCCACCACCGATGTGACGAGTGGTGATACGACCTGAAGCGTTACGACCACCGGTTTTAGGAAGTGGACGAAGAAGTGACTTCTCCGGTGTGGTGCGAGTGATTTCAGCAAAGTCTGAAACCGATGCACCACGGCGACCTGGAGTCGTTGGCTTGTATTTACGAATACCCATAAGTTATCTCTGCCTTATCCGATGTTGCTAAACAGGTCGATGGAACCACTCTTTAGAGTGATGATGGCGCGCTTGGTGTCCTTGCGCTTACCCATACCAAACTTGGTGCGACGAGTCTTACCAATTCTGTTTAGGGTGTTGACCGAAGCAACCTTGACGTTGAAGATAACTTCAACAGCCTGCTTGATCTCAGTCTTGTTTGAGCCAGGTGCAACCTCGAAGGTGTATTTACCCTGATCGATTAGGTTGTATGACTTCTCTGAAACGATCGGACGAATGATCACTTCGCGAGGGTTCTTAGTAATCGCTGCCATGATTTACGCCTCCTTCTTTGAGTTAGCGGTGAACTCTTCAATAGCTGACTTAGTGAAAACTAGGTCGTCAGAGTTCAAGATGTCGTAGGCGTTTAGCTGGTCAACTGGAATAACGTGAACGTTGTTCAAGTTACGTAGTGACAGGTAGCTAACTTCGTCAGTTCTGTCTAGAACAACAAGCACGTTCTTCTGCTTGGTGAACTTAGCTAGGTAAGCCTGAGCTGACTTGGTTGAAGGCTTCTCCCCTAGTGAGAAAGATTCAACGATGTGAAGACGGTTGTTGCGTGCTCTGTCAGTTAGTGCCTGAAGAACTGCAGCCTTGATCATCTTCTTAGGAGTTCTCTGGTCGTATAGACGAGGCTTAGGACCGTGAGTAATGTAACCACCGCGCATCTGTGGAGCACGAAGCGAACCTTGACGAGCGCGACCTGTTCCCTTCTGCTTGAAAGGCTTCTTACCGGTACCGGAAACTTCACCGTGACGCTTAGTTGACTGAGTGCCCTGACGAGCAGCAGCTAGCTGAGCCACAACAACCTGGTGAACCAGTGGGATAGAAATCTGAACGTCGAACAGGTTCTTGTCTAGTTCGAATGAACCAGCCTTGTTGCCCTGGGCGTCTAAAACATCAACGTTAGCCATTTAGGTTACGCACCCTTCTTAACTGCATTGCGAACGAAAACCAATGAGCCTTTAGAACCTGGCACTGCACCCTTGATAAGTAGCAGACCCTTCTCAGCATCAATTCCGTGAATGGTTAGGTTCAAAGTGGTTACACGATCTTGACCCATACGACCAGCCATACGAGTTCCCTTGAAAACGCGTCCTGGTGTAGTGGTAGCACCAATCGAACCTGGCTTACGGTGGTTACGGTGTGCACCGTGAGATGCACCAACACCGGAGAAGCCGTGACGCTTCATGTGACCGGCAAAACCTTTACCCTTTGAAGTTCCAACAACGTCAACGGTTGCACCAACTTCAAATAGGTCAACACCTAGTTCTTGTCCAACGGTGTATGAGTCTGCTTCAGAGGTTCTGATTTCAGCTAGGAAACGACGAGGAGTAACTCCTGCCTTAGCAAAGTGACCAGCATCTGGCTTGTTTACTTTGCGAGGATCAATTGCACCATAGGCAACCTGAATAGCACTGTAGCCATCGGTGTCCATGTTCTTGATCTGAGTGATTACGTTGGAACCAGCTTCAACAACAGTGATCGGAATCATCTTGTTGTTGGCGTCCCAAGCCTGAGTCATACCAAGCTTGCGGCCTAGAATGCCCTTTACGTTACGAGTGATAGTCATCGGTGTTTTCCTTAGAGCTTGATCTCGATGTTTACATCTGCAGGAAGGTCGAGACGCATCAACGAGTCAACTGCCTTAGGAGTTGGGTTGATGATATCGATCAAGCGCTTGTGGGTGCGCATCTCGAAGTGCTCGCGACTGTCCTTGTATTTGTGTGGTGAACGAATCACCGCAATAACATTTTTCTCGGTAGGTAGTGGCACAGGACCAACAACCTTTGCACCGGCACGGGTAACGGTGTCAACGATCTTACGCGCCGACGAATCGATGACCTCGTGGTCGTACGACTTTAGTCGAATGCGGATCTTTTGATCTGCCATTATGACTCGCTTTCTTGATGTATAAAACATCAATAACTAGCAGCACTTTTTTGATATGCACCACTATTTACCTGTCAAACCCAGTTGCCTGGGGCACTGCTCCGACCCACGCATTCGGGTGTGTCGCGAGCAGTAATCTCACGACAAAACCAAAGCTTTGATCGGTTAAATTTGCGGTTCTGCTGCGGCCGGACCCACTAGAGCGGTTCACTATGCCTGCAGTGGTTCACCCAAGAACGGGCGAAATCACATGAACTTCTCTATCTTGGCAGAACTACCCGTGTCTATGCAAGTCCTAATAGGAAAAAACTCTATTATTCGGCCAAACCTAGTCCCCTAAAGAAGGGACAGCCCGAGACCTGCTTGGAACTGTCCCAAACCCTAGAATTATGGACCAAGGAGGCAAAATGTTCAAAGATTTGGACCCACTTAGCGGTCTAACTAATCCTCACCGAGTGTCTCAGCCGGTTTATTGCTGTGGCTTTATCCCTATGGTCTGCGTGGTCCTGCTTTCTGTGGCTAGCAACCTAAAGCTGTTCTAAGGAGGGTAGAAATGCACGAAAACGAACACAGCAAGGCCAGACCATCAATTGTTACCAATCCAGATGGATCAGTGGCCACCTGCTGCTTCATTCCAATGATTGCCATTTTTGTTGCCAGCGCGGCAGCAACAATTGGTCTAATGCAAGTCTTCTAAAGTTTTGGGGAATCAAGATAAACAGTTTGGCCTAAAGTCCCAGCTCTGAGTCATCGAGAACTCCAGGACTGCATCCATTAACTAAAGGATTTTAGGTTAAAGCAAAAACACCTCCAGTTTCCTGGAGGTGTTTTTGTATTGAAGTATTACTACTTGGTGATCTTGGTAACAGTACCAGCACCAACAGTGCGGCCACCTTCACGGATAGCGAAGCGAAGACCTTCTTCCATAGCGATTGGCTGAATAAGCTCAACTGCCATTTCGGTGGTGTCGCCAGGCATAACCATTTCAGTACCAGCTGGCAAGGTGATAACACCAGTTACGTCAGTGGTACGGAAGTAGAACTGTGGACGGTAGTTTGAGTAGAACGGGTTGTGGCGGCCACCTTCATCCTTTGAAAGGATGTAGACGTTGCCATCGAAGTTGGTGTGCGGGGTGATTGAACCAGGCTTGCAAACAACCTGTCCACGCTCAACATCTTCACGCTTGGTTCCACGAAGCAATAGACCTACGTTCTCGCCAGCTTCTGCATAGTCAAGTAGCTTACGGAACATTTCAATACCGGTAACGGTGGTCTTCTGCTTGTCACGGATACCAACGATTTCAACTTCGTCGTTCACGTTGATCTTTCCACGCTCAATCTTGCCGGTGATAACGGTTCCACGACCAGTGATGGTGAAAACGTCTTCAACAGGCATTAGGAAAGGCTTGTCTAGGTCACGAACAGGCTCAGGGATGTTCTCATCCACTGCGTCCATAAGCTTTAGAACAGTCTCGCCCCATGTTGCGTCGCCTTCTAGAGCCTTAAGAGCTGAAACCTGGATAACTGGAGCAGTGTCGCCTGGGAACTCGTACTGAGATAGTAGGTCGCGGACCTCAACCTCAACTAGTTCTAGGATTTCTGCGTCGTCAACCATGTCTGACTTGTTTAGAGCAACAACGATGTATGGAACACCAACCTGACGAGCAAGTAGTACGTGCTCCTTGGTCTGTGGCATAGGGCCGTCGGTTGCTGCAACTACAAGAATCGCACCATCCATCTGAGCTGCACCAGTAATCATGTTCTTGATGTAGTCAGCGTGACCTGGAGCGTCTACGTGTGCGTAGTGGCGCTTTTCGGTCTGGTACTCAACGTGTGAGATGTTGATCGTAATACCACGCTGCTTTTCTTCAGGTGAGTTATCGATCTGGTCGAATGCATATGATGCGTTTAGGTTTGGATACTTGTCGTGTAGCACCTTAGTGATGGCCGCAGTCAGAGTGGTCTTACCGTGGTCAACGTGACCGATGGTACCGATGTTGACGTGCGGCTTGGTGCGCTCGAATTTCGCCTTAGCCATTTATAGGTCCTCCTCAGGACTCGTCGTATCCCTTTGGGCATGTTTTATGCCCATAAAGATTTGGGGTTTACAGAATTACTATCTTACTCACAAAACCGTAGTTTTAGGTAGCCCTAAAACCTAGTCGCCTTTGCTCTTTTGTACGATCTCGTCAGAGACGGCCTTTGGCACCTCAGCATAGGTTTCAAAGGTCATCGAATAGACCGCACGACCCGAAGTCTTCGAGCGTAGGTCACCAACGTAACCGAACATTTCAGACAGTGGCACTAGGGCGCGAACGACCTTGACACCAGAGGCGTCGTCCATTGCCTGAATCTGACCACGGCGAGAGTTTAGGTCACCGATAACGTCACCCATGTATTCCTCTGGGGTACGCACTTCGACGGCCATCAACGGCTCGAGCAGTACAGGTTGTGCCATTCTCGATGCCTCTTTATAAGCCATCGATCCGGCAATCTTGAAAGCCATTTCAGACGAGTCAACGTCGTGATACTGACCATCAAGAAGAGTAGCTTTTACACCCACAACTGGGTATCCAGCCAAAGTTCCAACTAGCATCGCATCTTTGATACCAGCGTCAACGCTTGGGATGTATTCACGAGGAACACGACCACCGGTAACAGCGTTTACGAACTCATAAACCTTGTCGCCTTCAACATCCATAGGCTCAAGCTTGATCTGCACCTTAGCGAACTGACCAGAACCACCGGTCTGCTTCTTGTGGGTGTAATCATACTTTTCAACTACGCGCTTTAGGGTCTCGCGGTAGGCAACCTGAGGCTTACCAACGTTAGCCTCAACCTTGAACTCGCGACGCATTCTGTCCACCAAGATGTCTAGGTGCAACTCACCCATACCGGAGATAACAGTCTGACCAGTTTCCTGATCCTGCTCAACGCGGAAGGTTGGGTCTTCTTCAGCAAGTTTCTGAATAGCTAGACCTAGTTTTTCCTGGTCACCCTTGGTCTTAGGTTCAATAGCAACCGAGATCACTGGCTCGGGGAAAGTCATTGATTCAAGAACAACCGGGTTAGCTGGATCACAAAGAGTGTCTCCGGTAGTGGTGTCCTTCAAACCGATAGCAGCATAGATGTGACCTGCAGTAACAGACTCAACTGGGTTTTCCTTGTTGGCGTGCATCTGGAATAGCTTTCCGATGCGCTCCTTCTTGTCCTTAGTTGAGTTAACCACCTGGTCACCCTGGTTTGCTTGACCGGAGTAAACGCGGATGTAAGTTAGACGACCAAAGAATGGGTGAGTCATAACCTTGAAAGCTAGAGCTGCGAAAGGTTCAGTCGCCTTAGGCTCGCGCTTAATCATCTTTTCTTCGTCGCGAACATCGTGACCTTCAACAGCTGGAACATCCAAAGGTGAAGGTAGGTAGTCAACTACTGCATCTAGCATTGGCTGAACACCCTTGTTCTTGAAAGCAGAACCACAAAGCACTGGATATAGCTGTGAAGTAACAGTTAGCTTACGGATAGCACCCTTGATTTCAGCAACGGTTAGTTCTTCACCTGAGAAGAACTTCTCCATTAGAGCGTCGTCTGCTTCAGCAACAGTTTCCAAAAGCTTGGCGCGGTATTCATCTGCCTTAGCCTTCATGTCAGCTGGGATCTCTTCAACGCTGTATTTTGCACCCATCTCAACATCTCCACGCCAAGTTAGCGCACGCATTTCAACTAGGTCGATAACACCTTCGAAAGTTGATTCAGCACCGATAGGTAGCTGGATAACTAGTGGACGAGCACCTAGACGGTTGATGATGGTGTCTACGGTGAAGTAGAAGTCAGCACCAAGCTTGTCCATCTTGTTTACGAAACAGATACGTGGAACGTCATACTTGTCAGCTTGACGCCAAACAGTTTCTGACTGAGGCTCAACACCTTCTTTACCGTCGAAAACAGCAACCGCACCGTCAAGAACACGAAGTGACCGCTCAACCTCAACGGTGAAGTCCACGTGGCCTGGGGTGTCAATGATGTTGATCTGGTTTTTGTTCCAGAAACAGGTGGTCGCAGCTGAGGTAATGGTAATACCGCGTTCCTGCTCCTGCTCCATCCAGTCCATGGTGGCAGCACCGTCGTGCACCTCACCGATCTTGTGGGTGATACCGGTGTAGAACAAAATACGCTCAGTAGTTGTAGTCTTACCGGCGTCAATGTGCGCCATAATACCGATGTTGCGAACCTTGTTTAGGTCGGTCAATACTTCCTGGGCCACGATGGTCCTTTTCTTCTCAGTCTGTTTTGTTTATTACTTAATGAAACAACCGCTTGCTAAACAGAAAGTTAACAAGCGGAAGCTCCGAATTCTTACCAGCGGTAGTGTGCGAAAGCCTTGTTGGACTCTGCCATCTTGTGAGTGTCTTCACGACGCTTAACTGCAGCACCTAGACCGTTAGAAGCATCAAGGATCTCGTTCATCAAACGCTCCATCATGGTCTTCTCGCGACGGTCCTTAGCGTAACCAACCAACCAGCGTAGCGCTAGAGTGTTGGCACGGTGAGACTTAACTTCAACTGGAACCTGGTAGGTTGAACCACCAACGCGACGAGAACGAACCTCAACGGTTGGACGGATGTTGTCTAGTGCTTTCTTTAGCAAGACCACTGCGTCAGTGCCGCTCTTAGTTGCTGCACCTTCAAGTGCACCATAAACGATTGACTCAGCTACAGACTTCTTGCCATCAAGCAAAATCTTGTTGACCAAAGTGGTTACTACCTGTGAACCATAAACTGGATCAACAACCACTGGCTTCTTAGTTACTGGACCTTTACGAGGCATTACTTACCCTTCTTTGCACCGTATTGGCTGCGAGCCTGTTTACGGTTCTTCACTGCTTGGGTGTCTAGTGCACCGCGGACAATCTTGTAACGAACACCAGGTAGGTCCTTAACACGACCACCGCGAACTAGCACCATCGAGTGCTCCTGGAGGTTGTGACCTTCGCCTGGAATGTAAGCGGTAACTTCAATACCGTTTGACAACTTAACACGTGCCACCTTACGCAAAGCCGAGTTTGGCTTCTTCGGTGTGGTTGTGTAAACACGGGTGCAAACACCACGACGCTGCGGACTTGACTTTAGAGCAGGCGTCTTTGACTTGCTTGGCTTCGCGCTGCGACCCTTACGGACCAACTGCTGAATTGTTGGCACTACTTCTCCTTGGTTATTTCGGTCACGTTAGCAACCGAGTGTTTTTATTACTTGGTTTAGACACAGCAAAAGCTGTATCAAAATACTGTTTTTTCCCACCGGAGCTCAATCTGGCTCGCAGGCTTGGTCTATTTCAAACCTTGCCTAGCCTACCTGAAAGAACTCGGGTGGGTCAAACAGAATTTTTGGTTATTCCTTGTCTTCAGTCCAGTCGTCTAGATCTGTGCTGAAAGGGTTGGCTGAAACTAGGCTATCGGCCAGTTCAGGAGCCTCTTGGGCCTCCCAAATACGGTTTGGATAGCGGGCAGCTTTAGCCTCTTCAGTAGCCTGAACCTCAATGTCGCGGTAGGTCTTTAGACCAGTACCGGCTGGGATCAACTTACCGATGATGACGTTCTCCTTCAGACCCTCAAGCTTGTCTTCTCTACGGTCTAGGGCCGCCTGAGTAAGAACTCTGGTGGTTTCCTGGAACGAAGCAGCTGACAGCCATGACTGAGCAGCCAATGAAGCACGAGTCATACCCATTACTTCCTGACGAGCTGAAGCAGGCTTCTGGCCAGACTTTTGAGCCTCACGGTTCTTAGCCTGGAAGCGGGTGCGGTCGATAACTTCACCAGGAAGCATGTCGGTCTCACCAGATTCGATCACAGTGACCTTACCTAGCATCTGACGAACGATAACTTCGAGGTGCTTGTCGTGCAATGGCACACCCTGTGAACCATAGATCGCCTGAACACCCTTGATGATTTCGTAGGCTGCCCACTTTGGACCAAGCACAGACAATACTGCGTGTGGGTTAGGAGTTCCGTCGATGACGTACTCTCCTTGACCTACCCAGTCGCCTGGTTGAACCAAAAGTTCAGCTTCGATTTCACCGGCAGGAATAGTTGCAATCTTGTCCTTCGGTGAAAGCTTCTGGAAGGTCTTAGAAGTTGAACGGCTGAACGCGTAGTTCTGTGCAATCTTCTCTGCCTCTTCGTAGCCTTCATCTGAAGGAGTGATGAATACATCAACTTCCTTGACGATTCCGAACTTAGAAATTAGCTCAGCGGCGTTTAGCGCCTTGCCGGCTTCAATCTTTGCCTTCTTTAGCTTCGGTAGTGCTTCAGCATCAGCAACTGGGTAGCTAATCAAACCATCAGCAAGCACCTGACCGTTAACTACCTTGTCGCCAACCTTGGCAAATACACGCTGCTTCGACTTGTTACCGTCGTGAGCGAAAGGAACTAGTTCGTAACGAACCTTAGCCATCAAGCTCTTGGCACGCTTGTTCTCAGCCTGAACTTCAGAAAGTTTGGCATCAGACAAGTTAATACCTGGCTCTAGACGTGGAGTTACTGTGCGGTCAACTTCAACTTCAATAAAGTCGTCGGTGACCTTGGTAACCACACCGGTTTCCTGAACGATTACAGCTTTACCAGCTTTAGTGGTGTCAGCAACCTTCGATCCATCCTTGTCATCAACAGCAACGATAACTTGAGCAAAGATCTTGTTCTTTGTGGTCTTGTCATCCTTAGCATCGATTTCAGCGATTTCACGAACAGTAACATCACGGTTTAGTGAAACGAATTCACGACCGGTTGCCTTCAGTTCGATGCGACCTGGCCAGAAGGCTAGGACACCGACCTTACCTTGACGCCAACCTGGACGTGCTTCCAAAAGATCGGTAACACCGGTTAGACCCTGAGTGATGTCATAAGAAATCAGACGCTCAACACGAACCTTCTGACCACCGATTGACTTCAAGATGGTGCGCTTGGTAGTTGCAGCAGCTGCACCACCGGTGTGGAAGGTACGCATGGTTAGCTGTGTACCTGGCTCACCAATTGACTGAGCAGCAATAATACCGATAGCTTCACCAAGCTCAACCGGCTGGTTGGTGGCTAGTGAAACACCGTAACAAGCAGCACAAACACCGCTTATGGCATCACAGGTAAATACTGAACGAACCTTGACGGTTTCAACGTCAGCAGCCTTCAAGATGTTGACCAACTGAATGTTGATTGAGTCGTTGCGCTTAGCAATAACCTTGCCATCAACCTTCACGTCTTCAGCTAGGTTACGCTGCATGACAGAAAGTTCGATGTTCTGGTCATCCCAGTTACCGTCAACATCCTTTAGCGACTTCTCTAGGTAGCGAGAAGTGTCACAGTCAGGATCACGAACGATAACGTCCTGAGCTACGTCAACTAGACGACGGGTTAGGTAACCAGCAGCAGAAGTCTTCATCGCAGTATCAGCGTTACCCTTACGAGCACCGGTTGCGTTAATGAAGTATTCAGAAGCGGTTAGACCTACCAGGTAGTTACCCTTTACAGGCATCGGAGCGAAGTCACCGGAAGATGTTGCTACCGGTCCACGCATACCTAGAACAGAACGAATCTGGATCCAGTTACCACGAGCACCTGATTCAACCATCATGCGGATAGCGTTACCCTGAGGGATTTCATCCTTCAGCAAGGTTTCGATTTCAGCGGTTCTCTTGAACCACAACGCACCTAGTTCGTCACGACGCTCAAGGTCGGTAATACCACCGACGTCGAAGGATTCCTGAATCTTGGTGTGTTCTTTCTCACCTTCCTGAATCATCTTGGCACGCTGCTTGTCGAACTTACCTTCAGAGTCGAAGTTGGCATCCGAGATAGCCATAGAAACACCTGAACGAGTAGCCCAGTAGAAACCTGCATCCTTGATGCGATCAAGAGCTTGAGCAACTTCAACGCGATCACACTTTTCCACCATCAGTTCAAGAATCTTAGAGATTTCCTTCTTGCCTACGCGGCCTTCAGTCCATTCGAAACCTGCAGGTAGTGCTTCACGGAACAAAGTTCTACCCAGTGAGGTGTCGCGAAGTTCACCATCAAACCGAATCTTGATAGCTGATTGAACGTCGAGCATGTGCATGTCGTAAGCCAACTGTGCTTCAGCTAGCGAACCGAATACATGTCCTTCACCAAGTCCACCTTCTTTAAGAGTGGTCATGTAATAAAGACCAATGATCATATCCTGCGAAGGAGTTGCCACTGGCTTGCCATCTGAAGGCTTCAAGATATTGTTAGAAGCAAGCATCAATAGACGGGCTTCAGCCTGAGCTTCAACCGATAGCGGTAGGTGAACAGCCATCTGGTCACCATCGAAGTCAGCGTTGAAAGCAGCACAAACTAGTGGGTGCAGCTGGATAGCCTTACCTTCAACCAGAAGTGGCTCAAACGCCTGGATACCTAGACGGTGCAAGGTAGGTGCACGGTTTAGTAGCACCGGACGCTCACGAATAACTTCTTCTAGAACATCCCAAACCTTGTAATGGCTGCGCTCAACCATACGCTTAGCACTCTTCACGTTCTGTGCAATGCCTTGGTCAACCAAACGCTTCATCACAAACGGCTTGAACAATTCCAAAGCCATCAGCTTAGGCAGACCACACTGGTGCATCTTCAGCTGTGGACCAACCACGATAACTGAACGACCTGAGTAGTCAACACGCTTACCCAAAAGGTTCTGACGGAAACGTCCCTGCTTACCCTTTAGCAGGTCAGACAGTGACTTCAGTGGACGGTTACCGGTTCCGGTAACTGGACGTCCACGACGTCCGTTATCGAACAGGGCGTCAACTGCTTCCTGCAGCATGCGCTTTTCGTTGTTCAAGATGGTCTTAGGAACTGCACCTAGGTCAACGAAACGCTTTAGACGGTTGTTACGGTTGATCACACGACGGTAAAGATCGTTGAGATCTGAGGTAGCAAATCTTCCACCATCAAGCTGAACCATTGGACGAATTTCCGGTGGCAACACTGGAAGAACATCCAGCACCATTGAGGTAGCCGGAGTGTTTGACTGTAAGAAAGATGAAACAACCTTCAGACGCTTAATCGCCTGGGTCTGCTTTGAACCCTTGTTCTCAGCGATTTCCTTCTTTAGTTTGTCAGCTTCACCGGCTAGATCGAATTCGGCTAGAACCTGCTGAATAGCAAGGGCACCGATTTCGGTCACAACGTAGTCACCGTAGTAGTAGTCGAAGTAGTCAAACAGAACGTCGTTCTGAATTAGCTGACCTTCTTCTGCCATTAGGAACTGACGCCATGAAAGGTGTTCCTTCTGCAGCGAGTCTGGACGCTCTAGACGGGCATACTCACGAACGATCTTCTCGGTCTTCTTACGGAACTCGTTGATCTTCTGGTTGATTACCTTCTGCGCTGCAGCTTCACGAGCAATGGCTTCCTTACCCTCAGCAATAGCTGCGGTGAAAGGCTTGTCTAGGTAGTTCTTCGGGTCATCAACTTCCATCTTGACCATCTGCTCGATGCTCTTGACGAACTGGCGGTCAACCCAAGTAGGTGCCTCCCAGATCTTCACAGCAATCTGCAGGTCAAGACCCTGCTCAGAGAGGAAGTCATACTCTTCCTGAGCAACATCCATCATCTCTTCGAAACGATCGTGCAGAGTCTGCTTGATGCGAGTGATGTAATCGTCCTTGATTAGGACCCAATCCATCTTCTTTAGCTCTTCATCAACCTGCATTACCCGGTAAGCGGCGAAGTAGATAATCTTCTCAAGGTCCTTAGGAGCCATGTTAAGTAGGTAACCCAAACGGCTAGGCACACCCTTGAAGTACCAGATGTGGGTAACTGGAGCTGCGAGTTCGATGTGCCCCATACGTTCACGACGAACTGAAGACTTAGTTACCTGAACACCACAGCGCTCACAAACGATGTCCTTGAAACGAACGCGCTTGTATTTACCACAAGAACATTCCCAGTCCTTAGTAGGACCGAAGATCTTCTCACAGAACAAACCGTCCTTCTCAGGCTTTAGGGTACGGTAGTTGATGGTCTCCGGCTTCTTTACTTCACCGTTAGACCATGAGCGAATGTCATCTGAGGTTGCTAAACCAATTCTTAGGGAGCTGAAAGTTTCAATATCCATAGTTATCTTTTTCTCTCGTTCTATTCGCTTTAGAAGTATTGCTGTTCGTTGTCAACAGCTGAAGACTCGTTACGAGCCAGGTTGATGCCGTCCATGTTTTCAACGGCCATGTCACGCTCGAAGTCTTCATCCTTCAAAGTAACTACGCCACCATCGGCATTGAGCACTTCTACGTTCAGCGCTAGGGATTGCATTTCCTTAGCCAAAACTCTGAAGGACTCTGGGATTCCAGGAGCCTGGATGTTCTCACCCTTAACGATTGCCTCGTAAGTCTTAACACGACCGGTGATGTCATCGGACTTGATGGTAAGAAGTTCTTGCAGGGTGTGTGCAGCACCGTATGCTTGCAACGCCCAAACTTCCATTTCACCGAATCTTTGACCACCGAACTGAGCCTTACCACCTAGTGGTTGCTGAGTAATCATTGAGTAAGGACCGGTTGAACGTGCGTGAATCTTGTCATCGACCAAGTGGTGCAACTTCAAGACATACATGTAACCAACAGAGATAGGCATTGGGAATGGCTCACCTGAGCGACCATCGAACAATCTAGCCTTACCGGTCTTGTCAACTAGCTTCTGACCATCGCGGTTAGGCAAGGTTGAATCTAGAAGGCCGATGATGTCATCTTTGTGTGCACCATCGAAGATCGGGGTAGCTACCTTGGTGCCTGGAGCTGCTGAGTGCAGTTCTTCAGCTAGGTGTTCTGCCCACTTAGCGCCAGCCTTTATTTCCCAACCCTGCTTGGCAATCCAACCAAGGTGAGTTTCTAGAACCTGACCGAAGTTCATACGACCTGGAATACCTAGTGGGTTCAAGATGATGTCTACCGGAGTTCCATCGGCTAGGAAAGGCATGTCTTCAACTGGAAGGATCTTAGAAATAACACCCTTGTTTCCGTGACGACCAGCTAGCTTGTCACCTTCGGTGATCTTACGCTTCTGAGCAATGTGGACTACTACGCGCTGGTTCACACCGGCTCCTAGTTCGTCGTCTCCTGCTTCGATGTCGAAGACTTTTACGTCGATAACAGTTCCAGCTTCACCGTGTGGAACCTTAAGTGAAGTGTCGCGAACTTCCTTGCTCTTCTCGTTGAAGATAGCTCTTAGTAGACGCTCTTCAGCTGAAAGCTCGGTCTCACCCTTAGGGGTAACCTTACCGACCAAGATATCTCCCGGTCTTACTTCAGCACCGATGCGAATGATTCCGCGTTCGTCTAGTTGAGCCAAAGCTTCCTGAGAAACGTTTGGTAGGTCAGCAGTAATTTCTTCTTTACCCAACTTGGTGTCACGAGCTTCAACTTCGTGAGCTTCGATGTGGATAGATGACAGTGTGTCATCTTTTACCAAAGCTTGGCTGATGATGATCGCGTCTTCGAAGTTGTGACCTTCCCAAGGCATGAACGCCACCAGTAGGTTCTTACCCAGAGCAAGTTCGCCTAGGTCAGTTGCTGGACCATCGGCAAGAGCTTCACCAGCTAGAACTTTCTGACCAACCGAAACAATAGAAGTCTGGTTGATAGCGGTTCCCTGGTTTGATCTCTCAAACTTACGCAAGGTGTATTTGTCTAGCTTGTTGTCTTCGTTGCGAACCACGATTAGGTCAGCGTCAACTTCTTCAACAACACCAGCGTTACGAGCGATAACAACTGCATGTGAGTCCATGGCAGCAGCGCGTTCCATACCGGTACCAACCAGTGGAGCTTCGCTGCGCAGCAATGGAACTGCCTGACGTTGCATGTTTGCACCCATCAAGGCACGGCTTGAGTCATCGTGCTCTAGGAACGGAATCAACGAAGTTGAAACCGAAGCTAGCTGACGTGGTGAGATGTCGATGTAATCAACCTGGTCGTTGTCAACTTCGACAACGTCACCCTTGAAACGAGCAAACACCTTCTTGTTAGCAAAAGTCCCATCGGCGTTTAGTGGAACATCTGCACCACCGATAACCTTGCCATCTTCAGCAGCTGCATCTAAATACTCGATCTTGCCGGAGACCTTACCGTTTACAACCTTGTTGTATGGAGTCTCGATGAAACCGAAAGTGTTGATGCGAGCATACGCAGTTAGCGATCCGATAAGACCAATGTTTGGACCTTCTGGGGTTTCAACTGGACACATTCTTCCGTAGTGAGAAGGGTGAACGTCACGAACCTCCATTTGGGCACGCTCACGAGCGATACCACCAGGGCCAAGCGCTGATAGACGACGCTTGTGAGCAAGGCCAGCAAGTGGGTTGTTCTGGTCCATGAACTGAGATAGCTGGCTGGCACCAAAGAATTCCTTGATGGCAGACACTACTGGACGTAAGTTGATCAGAGTCTGTGGCGTAATAGCCTCAACATCCTGAGTAGACATGCGCTCACGAACCACACGCTCCATACGGCTTAGACCAATACGAACCTGGTTCTGGATTAGTTCACCAACCGAACGAATACGACGGTTCTGGAAGTCATCGATGTCGTCAGAAGCAATCTTCACATCAACCTTCGCTGCATCCATCTTTAGCTTGAAGCTCAATGAACCAGTGATGTCAGCCTTGTTCTTCAAAGCAAGATCGAAAATCAACAAATACTTCATGGTTGCTACGATGTCTTCTTTAGTCAAGACAGTGGTGTTCTCTTCAACCGAGATACCTAGTTTGCGGTTTAGCTTGTGACGACCAACGCGAGCAAGGTTGTAACGCTTCTTGTCAAAGTAAACAGACTTCAACCAAGCTTCAGCAGCATCAGCATTACCCGATTCACCACGAACCTTGCGATACATTTCCTTCAAAGCATCTTCTTTAGTGATTACTGGAGTAGTGAATGCACGTGACTCGTCGTAATCCAAAGTGTTGTTGATTAGGTCTAGGTCAATCTCCCAATCAGTTGCATTGGTTTTGATTGAATCGTAAACATCAGCAAAAGTAGCTTGGATCTCTTCACGAGACATTCCAAGTGCTTTCAAGAAAATAGTTGCAGAGACTTTAGTCTTACGGTCAACCTGCACCTGCAAGACTGGCTTACCGAAACGTGAAACAGACTTACGGTCATCCTTAACCCATTCGGTTAGGAACTCTAGGTATGAACCACGAGAAGGAATGATCTGAGCCTTGTTGTTACGAACGTCAAGGTTACCGGTGGTGTTAGTTGACACTGAGAAGTAAACACCAGGAGAACGAACAAGCTGTGAAACAACTACACGCTCTGTTCCGTTAACCACGAAGGTGCCTTCAGGAGTCATGATTGGGAATTCACCCATGTAGACAGTCTGAGATTTAATTTCACCAGTCTTGTAGTTGGTGAACTCCGCCTTGATATAAAGTGGGCGAGCGTAAGTCTTACCTTTAATCTTGCACTCATCAGGAGTGTATGCAGGTGCATCTAGCGCTGGGTCCTTGAATTCAAGTCCCATCTTTGCTTCTGCTGGATTGTTTGGGTTGTCTTCAATTGGAGATAGCTCCTCGAAAACTTCTTCCAAACCGGTCTTAGCTTCTTTGCCAACCTTATTTCTCCAACTGTCAGCGCCGATAAGCCATTCAAAGCTCTCAGTCTGCAGTGTGAGTAGGTTAGGAAGCTCGATCGGTTCGCGAGTTTTCGCGAAAGATAGACGCTGGGCGGAACGGATGTTTTTATTGTTCTTCTTGGATGCCAAGATTACCCCTTCAAAGGATTACTGGTTGAGAACGGTCTATGGGAGTTCCACCCCAAAAAGTGCCGCCTAAATATGCGGCCAATAGCGTAGCCAAAATATGCGTACGTGGGTTTTGGGGTCGAAAGACTATCTTATAGGGGTTTATTGCGTTAACGCAACAATAATTTCCCCTTAAAAGCCAATCGGGCCTCCAGAGGAGGCCCGACTAGAGCTTTTACCTAGGGTTACTCTGCACCTGAGACTGAAACTGTGTCAGATTCAACTCGGACTGACTTGTAACCAGGGATTGAGGCGATAATCTTCACAGAAATATCGGCTCCGACATCCCTTGAGTTCAAGGTGTATGAGGAGTCGCCAGCGGACTGAATAACCCGTCCGTTTCGCTTCCAAATGTACTTGAAGGTAGTTCCGTCTGGGTACTCACCTGGATCTGCATCTAGGGTCTCGCCTACCATAGCGTCACCGTTGATTACCGGGGTTGGAACTTCTTCCAAAGTACCGACCTTAACTACACGGCCCTTCATCTTGAATGAAGCGTCCTTGTAACCAGGCTTGCTTACCAAGATTGTGGCTCCGAAAGTAGTCTTGTAGTCGTCATAAGCCAAGACATACGAGTTTTCGTCGGCTGATGTGACCATAAGTTCTTCACCGTTTCTCAACCACTGAATGCTGATGTCTGCGCCGTCAAGCCAAGTTCCAGGGTTTACCTCAACGGTGCCACCAGTTACGAAATCACCAGTGATACTTGGGCGGTCAGAGTACTTGAGAACACCAAGAGCTACTGAAACTGCCTTCGATACCTTTTCTAGTGGCTCGTAACCTTCCATGGTTCCAGTAATTCCAATGCTGATCGAGGTTTCGGCATCCTCAGCTACTAGGTCATAGCTGTCTGAAGTTGCACCATCAATTGCGTCGCCATCACGGTACCACTGGTAACTCAGTTCGATTCCGTCCATCCAGTCTCTGGTGGTGGCTGTCAATGTGTTGCCAACTGCAGCCTTACCCTTGATTGAAGGAGTCGGAGCCTTAGCAATGATTCCAGGAAGAACTTCGATACTTCTAGAAATTACAGTCAGGTCTGGCTGACCTTTCTTAGTGATTAATACACCAGCACGAAGATCCTGGTCGAAGTCATCGATTGACAACTTGTACTTTGGACCTTCAGCTACCGGAGTTGAATCTAATCCTCGAATCCAGAAGTAACTTACCTTTGCAGTCTTGTCGAATTGGGCACGTGGAATGCTCAAGGTAGTTCCGATTCTGAACTCCGCATCGTTGGCAGCAGTGACTGTGAGGTCATTGGCAGCAAGAACGGTAATCTCTGCTGACTGAGTGCTCTCGCCATCCTGAGCGGTAACTGTAACAGTCAAAGTTACAAAACCAGAGACGTTAGTAGTCGCACCTTCCACGGCAACGGTTGAATACTCGTTGTTGGTATAAACGACAACATCAAGATCACCAGCATCAGTTACTAGCACTTGTCCATCAGTCCAAACATTTCCATTCACTTCGATGCTAGAGAAAGATGCATCATCGTAAGGCAAAACATTCAGAATAATTGTGTATGTTTCTGAAGCAGTTTCATCGACTGAAGTTACAGTTACAGTCAAGGTGTTAGCACCAAGAACAAGATCTCCATCTCCAGCGATTTCGAAAGAGGCGTCAGGGTCTGTGGTAACCACTGCAACATCAACAGACTCAGTACCAGCTTCTAGGTCAACCGTGTCACCATCTGCAACTTCATCACCGTTCACGGTTAATGATTCAAGGGTGACCGCTCCCACTAGAACGTTCAGAGTGACTACATAATCTTGACTGGTCTCTCCATCAGCAGCGGTAACGATGATGGTCAAAGTGTTCTCTCCAACTGAAAGTCCGGTGTCACCATCGACTATGTATGTTGCATCAGGGTCATTCGTAAATACAACAACTTCAACAGTTTGAGTGTTTGATGGAATGTCCAGTGTGTCGCCGTCAACGGTCTCGAGTCCATTTACGAAAATTCCATTTATTGAAACGTCAGTATTAGGAGCAACCACTATGGTTAGATAAATTTCGCCAACAGTCTCATTATCCGCTGCTGTTACAGTAATCAACAAACCATTTTCACCAGGAACCAGATCAGTTCCTCCAACGATTTCGTAAGTCGCATTTGGATCTGTTGTCTCAACAACAATGTCAACTTCAGTAGTAAGAGGTTCAACAGTTACATAATCTCCTTCAGCAGCATCAATGCCATTGATGGTAAGTGTTGAGAGAGACACATCAGTGTTCAGCAAAACGTTCATTGTTACGAAGTACTGGCTCTGAGTTTCTCCGTCAGCAGCCGTGACAGTAACAATCAGGGTGTTCTCCCCAGCAACAAGATCGCTATCACCTTCGACAGTAAAGGTGGCGTTGATGTCAGTGGTATCTACTTGAACATCGACTTCGGTGGTTAGTGGATCTAAATCAATTGATGATCCGTCAACAACTGAATTTCCATTCACAGTAATCGAGTTGACCGTAGTGTCTGTATTTTCGTGAACATTAACATTTATGCTGTAATCCTGTGAGCTCACACCATCGGCGGCAGTCACAGTAACAACTAGATCGTTATCCCCAGTTTCTAAAGCTAAATCACCAGTAATGAAATAAGTAGCATTAGGGTCAGTTGTTTCGACTGAAACTGATACCGATTCGGTTCCATAGTCGACGTAGACATCTTCCCCATCGACTCGAAGATCACCGTTTACATAAATGGTTGCTCCAGTATCTGAACTCAGAAGAACGTTCAAACTCACTGTATAAGTGGAAACTACAGAGTCAGTGCTGGTAACTGTGACAACTAAATCATTACCACCAGCAACTAGATTGGTATCTCCAGTGATGTTTACAGTTGCACCTGGATCGACTGGAGTTGCAACAACATCAACAGAAGTTGTGTTTGCATCCAGGTTCAGTGACATACCGTCCGTAACATCAGTTCCGTTAACGGTAAAGACTGAAAGCTCTGAAGATGCGGCCATAGCAGCTGTGCTGTTGAACATGCCAACAGTTGCAGCAGAAGGCAGCATTAGAGCAAGAATTGTAAGTAGCGAAATGCGCTTTGATCTAAACACGTGAATGTCTTCCTCGGTAGAGTTTGGTGGGAAATTTCCCGCTTACAGTCAACATTAGGGCAAAAATGGGGTTTCCGGGGATTCTTTACCAATTTGAAATGTGCCCATAAGACTCAATTAGCATTGCGTGAAGACACTATTTTGGCGTATTTTGACAGCTCAACATAGTCAACTTCTATGGATTTGCCAGTCAACATAATCTCATCAAAATGGGGGCTCATCAGTAAAATCTTGAGGCACACCTCAGATTTAGGGCCAATTACCAAGATCCGCTTGACTCCAAGCAAATACTCGCCAACCCTGAATATATTCAAGAAATTAGGGGACTTCCTATCACCAAGTTCCTGACGTTTAGGACGTTTCTCCATATATAAAGTACTAATTCGACTTACCTCAAAGGCCAAATAAGGCCTACCCAAGAGAAATCTCTCCAAACGGGACAATTTAATAAATGCGACCCCGTCAGAAATAACCAATTTGTTCATGATTACTAAAGATTATTCGATTTTTCGAATAAATTGTAGAAAAACGAAGTGAGTTTAAAAATTACTTCTTCAAAGCCAAGGTTATGCTCTCAGCAGTAGCGAGCTGACTTTGGCCACCCACCCAGATCTCATCGAATGAAGGGTGTCGCAGTGTAATCCTTATATATGAAGATCTGCCGATTACAAGAATCTTCCGAGATCCAGAACGATATTCACCGGTTAGACCACCTAACAGAGAGGCTTTAGACACTCTTCGACCAAGATCGGAAGATTTAGGTTTAGGAACTACCGAAACATCCACTACCCGATCTAAGTCCAGGCTCACATCCCGTCGGCCAAGGAGATATCTTTCTGTTGGTGAAAAACTCACCTCCAGCTGATTTCCATGAATAGTAATTTTTGCCATTACTTGACTTCCGCCCGAGACACAAGCAAATTATTCGAATGTGACCACCAAAATCCTAGGTTGTCTTTGTAAATTTGGAAAGAAATCTATTGGTTAATGCAATGAATTCTTAGTGGTTCAGCTGCAAATCGAAATGGCGGTGACGGTGGGATTTGAACCCACGGTGGGCTTTCACCCACACAACTTTTCGAGAGTTGCACCTTCGGCCACTCGGACACGTCACCGAGATAAAGGTTACTAAAGTTACTTCCCATAAGTAAATCGGGCTCCCCTTTAGAGAAGCCCGATCTACTTTTATTCAGGAGGGTTAGTTGTCTACCTGGTAGTTGTCATAACCACTGGTAAGAGTGGAGGTTGACTTGTAGCCAGTGTAGTTAGCAACAACCTTGACCGCGATAACCGCGCCAGCATCCTTTGAGCTCAAGGTGTATTGGCTGCTGGTCTGGCCTAGAACTGCACGGCCGTTACGGTACCAGGTGTACTTTACTGAGCTGGTAGCAGCACCGGTTGAGTATCCACCGAAGGCAATTAGCTTGTCTGCGTTCTGGCTCAATCCAATCATCGCTGCATCTGGGTCATCTAGAGTTCCGACCTTGATGGTTGGGGTCTTTAGCGTGATTGAGGTAGAGGTGAAGTTGAATGCTGAGTAGCTAACAGTCACAGATAGCTTCTTTCCGAAGTCAGCTGTTGTGGCTTCATATTCAGCATCCATAGCACCGGCAATAGCAACACCGTTGCGGTACCACTGGAAGTCAACAGTCGCATCTGTGCTGTTGGTTCCACCAGAGGTAACAGTGAGTGTTGCACCGGTAACGTAGCCGTTTGAATCAGCTGAAACAGTTGGCTTGTCAGTTATACGAAGCGATCCAGTAACTAGGGTTACTTCAGAGCTGACCTTAGTCAAGTCATCGTAACCATCTGCAGTTCCTGTTACAGCAACCTTGACCGTGTCACCTACGTTGACATTGTCTGAGGTGATGTCGAAGGTCTCACCGGATGCTCCAGCCAAAGCAACACCGTTTACATACCACTGGTAGGCAAGGTCAACGCCGTCGCTCCACTTCTTCGGAATAGCCTTTAGAGTTCCACCGAACGCAGGCTTACCTAGAATTGCAGGAGTTGATGAGAGAGCAATCAGACCCTTAGAAACTTCAAGCTTTTGGCCTACGAAAGTCTTCTTGACTCCGCTTACCATGCCTGAAACAACTGGTCGAACTTCACGATCTAGGTCATCTGCTGTCAGCAGCAAACGGCTAGTTGTCTTTCCAGACATCGCTACTCCGTCAGCCAACCACTGGTAACTCAACTTGGTTCCGGCTGGGAAGAAGCCAGAAACAGTGCTGAACTTGCTGGATGCATAGGTGCCAACTCGAAGAGTGTCTGTGCTTGGGTTTGAACCGCTAACCACATCGAAGTCCTTGGTTGCTAGCAAGTTGAAGGTAACTGGAGCTGCGGCAGAGCCATTCTCAGCAGTCACAACAACACTTACTGTGATGTAACCAGAACCGGTGATAACGCCGTTTGAGTAGGTAGCTGAACCACCGAAGCTGCCAGCAGTTGCAGCAACAGTAATTGCTGCCGTTGCTGCTTCATCAGCTGGGTCGACTGAAATAGCAATTGAACCAGCTTCGACCTCTGTGAAGTCTGCACCGTCATCTAACAAAACACCATTGATTGAGATTGCATCAATTTCATTGTTGTCAGATGGTGTGACGTAAACGTTCACAGTGTAAGTAGCAGTCCTGCCATCGGCACCGGTAACAACTACAACCAGGTTGTTGTTTCCAACAACTAAGTTGTTTCCACCGGTAACAGTGAAGGTTGCGCGCTCATCAGTTGTTTCAACTTCAACAACTGCACTAGTTGTGTGTGGGTCCAAAGCGACAGTTCCAGTTAGACCAGTCAGAGTCACATCTTCTTCACCTACAGTGAAAGTGCTCAACGTTAGGTCAGCTGGACCAACAAACACGGTAAAGCTCTTTACAATCACAACGTTATCTGGAGAGGTGAAAGTAACAGTCACGGTGTTGTTTCCGAAGTCTAGGTCCTTGTCACCTTCAACTTCTGCAATCCAACCAGTTAGAGGAGTGGTTGGGGTAACCGTTACCATTTCAACAGAACCAGGAACTGTGATCACATCTCCCTGAAGAGCGAGTGTTGGATCAGTAGTGCCTTCCCACTCAACTTCAATTCCGATAACACCAACGGTGATGTCGTATTCGCGAGTAGTGGATTTGTCATCACCAGTAACAGTAATAGCGATGTCGTTTGAACCAAGTTCAAGAGTGATCGCACCTGTTGCAGGGTTGTAAGTTCCGCCATCAACAGCAACAGTAGCTCTGGAGTCGGTAGTTACTAGAGTCAGGGTGTTCTGAGTGGTAGAAACTACGATTGAGCCTTGGTCGGCTACTTCAGTGCCATTTACTTTCAAAGATGAAAGAGTTACATCAGGGTCAGACACAGTCAGAGTGATTGTGTATAGAAGAGATGTAACACCATCTGGGGCATAAACGGTAACTAGAAGGTCATTGTCGCCCTGAAGCAGACCGGAGTTTCCGTCAATTACGTATGAGGCATCTGGGTCACCTAGAGAAACAGAAACATTCACAGATGTTGTCTGGTAAGGAAGAATTACTTGGTCACCGTCACCGTAAACTGTTCCGTTTACAGAAATAGTTGCTGAGGCGTCGTCATCTAGAGCAACCATCAAAGTTAGGTTGTAAACCTGGAAAGTAACGCCGTCTTCAGCAGTTACATAAATGTCTACTCGGTTTTCGCCAGGAATCAAATCAGATCCACCAACAATGTCAACAGTTGCGTTAACGTCAGTTGTGGTTACTTCGATGTCTGGGTCTGTAATACCAGCGTCTAGCGGGATAGTGTCGCCATCGTCAGCAACGATCCCTTCGACGGTAATGGTAGCGCTGGTATCAGTGTTCTGATCAACAACAACGGTGAGGATTGACTCCTCAGTTTCACCGTTAGCAGCGGTAACAACAACAGTCACAGTGTTGTCACCTGTTGTTAGACCGGTAACTGTGGTGCTAGCTTTACCGCCAACCAAAGCAACACTGGTTCCGTTTACGGTAACTGTTGCATTCGAGTCGGTAGGGGTTACAACTACTGGAACAGAAGTTGTTCCCCAGTCGACCTCGGTGCTTTCACCGTTGATAAGTAGATCCTGGTTAACGACAATGTCAGCAGAGTTGTCGTTGTTTAAAACATTCAGAGTTCTTGTATAAACCGTCTTATTGGTTGCGTCATCCTTGTCGGTAACAGTAACAGTAAGTGTGTTAGATCCGACCTTAAGGTTTGAATCACCAGCAATGGTGACATCAGTGTTAGCCGCGTCAGTTGCTGTAGCAACTACGTCGGTAGATAGCACACCGTTGTTGACGTTAAGGGTTGAAACGTCTAGGTTCAGTGAGCCAGTGGTACCAGTGCCGGCGTCAGTACCGTTCACTGTAAAAGTTGAGAGAGTGGTTGAAGATGCAGCAGCCTGAGCAGCAGAAGCTCCGAACATACCTAGGGTAGTTGGAACTAGCAGCGCTACTATGGTCAGCCATGCAGTTTTCTTGCTTTTGAACATGTCTTCCTCTAGCTAGGTGGGATTGGAATAGTACAAGTTGAGTGTAGGGTCACAACACTTAGCGACCTAGCCTGTTTAACGTTTGTATAGGAACTGCTCGCAAAGAATTCTTATTCGTCAACTCTTGTTAACTTTATATTTACTGTTCATTTAGAAAGTAAAAACAGAACTTCTCATCTCTTATCAGTAAAAAATTCCTTCAACAAATTACCTGCCTCTAAACTCAATACCTCTGGAATTACTTCTATTTCAGATCCGAGTCTTTTATCTCTTACCAGGTCATAAAGAGAACCAGAAGCTCCAACCTTCTCATCCCAAGCACCAAAAACAACCCTAGATATCCTGGCTGCTTGAATAGCACCGGCACACATCACACAGGGCTCTAAGGTAACCACCAAGGTATAGCCATCTAAACGCCAATCCCCCAGCAAAGAACTTGCTTCTCTAATAGCAACTATCTCAGCATGAGCTGTTGGATCCCCCAACAGCTCTTTCTGATTCCCACCTCTAGCAACAATCCCCCCAGTGCTAGAGACAATAACTGCACCTACCGGAACATCCCCTGAAGTATCCATGGCTACCTGGGCTTCAGTTAGGGCAGCCCGCATATATGGCTCCCAGTCTTTACTCATCACACACCCCTAAAGTTGTTAGATTTAGCCTATGCGCATACACGTAGCAGATCACCCACTGATCACCCATAAGTTGACAGCTCTTAGAGATAAGAACACTCCTTCACCTGTATTCAGACAACTAGTAGAAGAACTAGTTACTCTTCTAGCCTATGAAGCAACCAGAGAAGTAAAAACAACAAAGGTTGAAATAGAAACCCCAGTCACCAAGACTCACGGTGTGAAACTATCCCACCCAAGACCAATCATCATCCCAATCCTGCGAGCAGGATTGGGAATGCTCGAAGGCATAGTAAAACTTCTGCCTACGGCAGAAGTAGGTTTCTTAGGTATTAAGAGAAACGAAGAAACACTTCAGCCATACACCTATGCCAACAGACTCCCTGATGATCTAACTAATAGACAAGTTTTTATTATTGACCCAATGCTTGCTACAGGAGGCACACTAATCGATTCCATCGATTATGTATTTGAAAGAGGAGCAACAGACGTTACCTGTATTTGTCTAATTGGAGCTCCTGAAGGTGTCTCAGCTGTTGAACAACACATAGGAGACAAAGACGTAAAGATAGTTCTAGGTGCCCTAGACGAAAAACTAAACGAACATGGCTACATAGTCCCAGGACTAGGAGATGCTGGAGATCGTTTGTATGGGTTGGCTGACTAGTGCCTCAATCTTTATCGGATGCAACACGTAGATTTTCGAAGTCGCACTTTTTGCATGTTGATTCAGGGGTGAGACTTAGGTTCGATAATTCGGCTAGCCTCAGAAAGGCATCATGGCTGGATTGCTTTTAGTTGCTATTGCTCTATTTCTCTGCATAAAGGCCTTATCTACAAGTTACAAATATGGGTACATGCTTTATTTCCTAACGGTAATCACAATTTGGAATTTACCCGATGGCATAAATCTGGCAACCATCGCAGGTGCGAACATCTTTCTTTCAGATGCGATATCGGTGGCAGCAATGACTTTATACATTTTGAATTTAGCCGAATTACGCAACAAATATAGGAACTTAACCCTTGTCACTAATCTTATATTCGCAACCTTTTGCCTTTCGCTATTCCGAGGTGTTCTTGCATTCGGGATTCAACAATCAGTAAACGAATCAAGATTTTTTCTGTACGTCTTGACATCCATGATGTGGGCAATCTTTTGCTCAGCAAAACTTAAACCTTCCTTTAGTGAGACGGTTCTTTTATCGAGAATTAGCGTTGCAGGTCTAGTGGTTCTGGAAGGATTAAACATTTTCTTGCACGGCTTTGGAGGCGCGACCGAATACATCCAAATCGGCCAAGATGGGCTTGCCAATCTGAGGCCATTAGTTTCCGTTCAGGCACTGAGCCTACTAGCGGCTAGTACAGTGCTTACGTTTAACGCCCTTGGAGGTAAAAGAAATGCAATCCTTGACTGGTCTCTTGCCTTTTTGGGATTTGTTGGAATAATCTTTTCCCAACAAAGATCCGTTTGGGTTGCGACCCTAATGACTTTTCTCTTACTTCTGTTCAATAAGAAGACTTTCTTTTTAGGAGTTGGGTTAGTGCTTGCAGCCGCATCAGTACTTTTTCTAGTTCCATTGGCGGACCTAACGGTCTTGCCCACGCCCTTCAGGGATCAGCTGGTATCTTCATCATCTGACCTAGCAACGTATCTAGCCCGAACTGGAAGTTGGAGTCAATACTTAGATTCCTACTATTCCTACTCCTGGGTTGATCAGCTATTAGGGAAGCCTTTCGGAAGTGGTTGGGGGAGATATGATGGGCTAAACAATCTTTGGGTGGAATTTAATCCGCATAATTGGTACATCACCATATTGCTACGCACTGGAGTTGTTGGGTTAGTGCTGTTTGCTTTCCATTATCTACAGAAAATTTGGGCTACATATAAGAAGACTGCTGGCCACGGAAGTCTTTTGATAACACAGTTGCAACTAATGGTTTTCCAGAATTTCTACCCTGCGCCTTGGCAAATCTCTTATCCAATCGACTATGGCGATTCGCTCGAGAAAAAAAATAACAAAGTTCAAGCAGGAGCAGATCGCGCTGAACCAATCGCGAAAGATTAGACGGTATGAGAATCTTACTTATAGCTAATGAACACCCGGGGTTTTTTCAAATTGGCTTCAGGCGGCCTTTGCAAGATCTTGAAAGGGCCGGGTTGATTTCGGGCCATTCAGTATTGAGCCCGCAGGCTCTTCTGGAGTCAGGAGTGAGTAAGCACGAGGTGAGACAACTACTGTTTTCCGCATTTGAAGACTTGCTTCCTGACTTGGTATTCGTGATGCATCCACACATTACTGCGATTCGTCAGCAGGACATCGATAGATTAAGGAAAATAAAGCCATTCAAATTGATAGTTTGGGAGGGTGATGCCTATTCTTTAACGAGGAAACCTCCTTCGATTTCGGACATGATATTTGCTCGGAATTCTGATGTTGTATTCACTGTCGGCAGGGGTTCGCTTGCCTCTAATTTTAAATTACTTGGGGCCAGAAGGATAGATTGGGTCCCCCACTGTTTTGAAGCCGATAGAGTTCCAATGCTCACAGATGAACAATTCAAGAACTTGGAACTAAAGTTCGATGTTTCTATAATTGGTAACCGAAGCGCACATCGGATCCGTTCAGCCCCGAACTGGAAACAAAGGGCTCGGTTTATTGAGCTTGCTCAAGAAGCTTTTGGAAATAGGTTAGCTGTCTTCGGCACGGGCTGGAGCGGAGAGTCGGCTAAAGGGCCTGCCCCATTCGATCAACAACACCTGGTTATTTCGTCAAGCAGAATAACCGCAAATTGGGATCACTATGCCCAAGTGCCATTCTACTTCTCAAACCGGCTGCCAATTTCGCTAGCTTCAGGGAGCGTTCACGCAACTACTTGCCATCCCGGTTACAGAGAGATTTTTCCTTCGAATGTTGAAAAATTCCTGATACTGGCTTCAAGCCCACAAGAACTCCTCAATCGAATACAAGATCATTTAGCGAAAACAAAAGATGAGGAATACTTGCAACTTAAAATTAAGGCTTCTAGGTACGCTTTCAAAAACTTCAGGCAGGATGACTGGTTTGTTAGGATGCTGAATTTTGACGGAATCAACATTAACCCTGAAGGTGCTAAGGAAGCATGGACCAAATAGTATTTTTAGAAAGCGGGCAGAATTGAAATATAAGAATTCACTTTCGATTTTTGCTTTCCAAATATTAACGATTGCCTCACAACTTGTTTATGGTGCTATCTCAAGCAGGCTGGTCTCGGCTCTAGATTTTGGCTTGTATGCCTCCAGTTTGGCTATTATCGCGATTGTAAACTTAGTTTTTAGCTCGGCTTTCACCGAAGACGTCATCCGAAACAGCAGACTTGAAGGTTTTGGCTTGAGAAGATTGGTTTCGAAAGCCCTTATATTTGGTTCTACCAGTTTTGCAGTAGTGTTTGCAGCCGGGGTCTTGTTGCATATTTTTTCTGGATTATCTCTTTTGTCTCTTTTTGTCGCTGGCCTAATAGCGATGGTTTCGCCCCTTCAAAACATACTTGTCGGGATATACTCACGAGACAATTTGTTCTTCTCATCAAGCCTTCTTGGATTTGTATCGTCTGTTCTCGGGTTCCTAACTGCAGGGGTATTAGTTATTTTTAGCCCAACAGCCACAAGTTTGCTTGTATCGCCACTAATTGCTTCACTTGGATTTGTTCTGGTAGGGGGGAGCAAATTCCGCAAGCATCTATTTCCCCTCGAGATACCAAGAAAAGTTGAATTCAGCCTTTCTGGGTTTTCTTCGAAACTTTTCATTTACAGGGCCGTCTGGTTCCTAAATTCCAATCTATCTCGCTGGGTGCTTATTTTAGCCGGCGCTCAAAAAGAGCTAGGACACTTGAATAGAGCAGAGGTGCTGTCCTCGGTACCGATATTCCAACTTCAATCTTCTATAAACAAACCTTTTTATCCTAAATATGCTGACATATCGCTCAAATCTGGAGAAAGTAAGTCGGAGTCGCTAAATTTCACTAAGTCGATAGGCGCTGTTACCATTCTGCTTTGGCCCAGTTTGATAATCTCGTCGATGATAGTTCAGCAACTGACGCTAATACTATTCGGACCTAATTGGGTCTTAGCGGCGTCGATCACACCAATACTATTCATCGCAGGTGGGCTTCAGATACCCGTAGTGCTTATGTCGACTGCCGTCGAGACTAATCTTCTATTCAGAAAAACTTACCTCGCAGAATCTGTAATTCTCGGATTGCAAATAGCATTTTTCATTTTGGCATGGGGCAAGCTTGATTTACTGAGTGTCGCTATTGAAATGGCTCTCGTGATGAGTCTCAGATTTGTTTTTTACTTATGGATTCTTAGCGGACAGCAATTGCTAGGCATTTATCCAATAGCGAGGTCAATGATTTTGGCTTTAGTGATTTGCGCACTGGTAGCCGCCTCTTTATTTTTCTCAAAGCTGCTACTAGTTTCTTTGTGTAATTTTGATGACAGCCTGTCTACGCTTTTAGCCGGTGCGCTAGTTGCAGTTGCTTGGCTTTTCTTCATCTTGTTTACAAGAAAAGGGAAAATAACAACAACTCGCTTCGTCTGGTTGATTAGTTAGAGGTAAAGTTGTCTAATGACGCGGCACGGATTACCTGCTGCAATTGAATTCTTCGGAATATTTCCGGCAACAACACTGCCCGCGCCAATTACTGATCCAGCACCTATCTTCGAACCTTTTAGAATTATGGTCCTGGCTCCAATAAACACATCATCTTCAATTACTACTTCTTTAGCTTTCTCTAGGCCGGGAAGCCCAGAGTACCTTCTATCCTTTGGAGCTATGTCAACTATGTGATGGTCCGTGTCAGTTATCAAGCAACCCGAACCAATTAGCACTCTTGACCCAATAAGTATTGATTTCTGAGCTGAGATTGTAGACGAGCTTATGCCAGTGTCATCCCCTATGGAAATAACAGCACACTCAGACAGAGTTCTTATGGTGAGTGCCGAGTGAGAATCTAAGGTATTCCTCTTCCATAAGGAATTCAATATCACATTTTTCCCTAAGTTAATTGATGACCCAGGCGCTATCTTCACCCTTATGGCGCCGAACACTGTTAAATTTCCGGCATGACTAATGCTTGATTTTAATGAAGTTAAAAGTAACGCTCTTAGCCGTCTTGGCCGAAATGGTGGAAGGATCCTTCTGGCTACATTTCTAATAATTGACATCAATTTAAACATTACATCTCGGACAGTAATGTATACGAGTTCTATGCCAAATAATATGGGGCTTTCTTCAATCTCCTCATCCACCAAATAACATAGGTTGCGACCATCCACAAATGCCAAGTTCTCGAAGATGTTTTCAGGAGAAGTAGCATTGACTTTGGATTCCCAGCGCCTTTTTTACCAATAAACTCGGCCCATGCAGATAACCTCGTCGAATGTCTTTTAGGTGAGTTCCTCTCACAAAATCCAACTGGATGCTGCAGGACAACGATTGATATTCCAAGTTTCTTGGCCCTGATTGCATAATCTATGTCTGCCATGCCATGACTATATTTAGTTTGAATTGAACCAACTTTGAGTGCAGCCGAGAAGGGAATAAGTACAAAATTTCCGTTGAAAGCGTCGGTTTCTACCTGCTCTGACTCGGAAGGCAAACGAAAACCAAGGGGATGTAGCCCCTCCCTTACCAATGGGCCGTAAGTTAATCTTCCATCTGCTTTGGAAATTGTTTTTCCCACAATAATAGAATTCGGATTTACCTCTGCGGCTGTTATTGAACTTTGGATTGCATGCAAATCCAATTGGACATCATCGTTGAGCCAAAGTAAATAATCTTGCTCAGATCCAGCGGATTGAGATATTTTGAGTAAAGCTATGGATTCTGCTAGCCCCATCGATTTCGCCCAATACAAGTCGCCACTTCCATAAACAGTTTCAGTTACTAAGCGACAACTCTCCAAAACTTTCGCAGTATTGTCGGTGGAGCCGTCGTCGACCGCCAAAACCTCCAAAGCGTGATTCCTATCGAAATGTTGATTTTCTAGAGATTCTAAAAGCCTATAAGTTAGATCAGCTCGGTTGTGGCATGCGATTAAGATGAAGATTCTCACAGACGCTTCGGGCCGATTTCTTCTAGACAACGGGTTACACCATCCACAAATGACTCAACCATGGAATCTAGTGTGTAATTTTCGTGAGAAATGCCACATCCTTCCACCAAATTTAAGTATGTCCCTCTCTCTAGAGATTTGAGAATAGCTAATCCGTAGGATTCTGGAGTCAAATTTTCGCTAATTATCGCATTTCTTCCGTTTACTAAGTACTCGATTTCGGGGGGATGGAAAGGATCCGGAGACGTTACGATTGGTTTCCTAGCCGCAAAACTATCTATGGTTACCAGGCCAACTCGTCCCGGAATGCAAATAATGTCAGATGCAGCAAGCAACAAAGCTTTGTCTCTACCGAACGCTGGCTCAAAATAAGTCACCCAGGGTCTGATTTCTGTTTCGCGTTGAATTGCTTCGAGAAGTGGGCCAGCGCCAGCGATAATGAGGCGAAAATCTGGGTTCCTTGAATGAACAAAATCTACGGCTTCAAAAAGAAGGTCTAGCCGTTTCACCGCATCCAAAGCTCCAATGAATATGCCAGTAGATCCAAGTTTCAGATTGTGGAGCTTTCTGAATGTGGCAACCTCTTCAGTGGATAGAGATTCAAGCTGTAATCTAAGCTTTTTAGCATCGAAGGTGTTATTAAGTACGCTAATTTTCCGTGACTGAAAGCCATTATTTACGAGAGCGACTTTCCCCCCCTGGGTGTAAACAAAGAACCACTGCCCCTTTAGAGTCAATTTGACTTTGAGCTTTTCAAGAAGGAGTCCTTGTTTCTGTGTGTAAGTTTTCCCGTGACCCCAAAAGGCCAAAGTTTCTTGCTTGGCCAGCAACTTGTAAGTCTCAAGGTTTCTTACGGCCTGTTCCACGACTATTAAATCAAATTGTGACCAATCCACTCCAGAGATTCGCTTACTTAGAAGAACCCTCCCGAAAAGCCTTAATTGCTTTGTCCTGAGCATTGTAGATCCTGGCAAATTCGACTGATCATTTCTTTTGGCCCAATCGCTCTCGGGAGAACCGAAGTAAATCTTCAACTCCACTCCCTGTTTATCCAACTTTTCGGAGAGCAACGTGAAGAATTCAACTCGATACTGGGGCAGCCAAGGGTGGATTATGGCTATTCTCGGTTTCTTTACCTCCTCCAACTTTTAATCACCATCCAAACAAATATTAAGTTTCCAAACAAATAACGTTTCCAGAGTCTTTTAGGCTCTGATACGAGCCTGAATAACCATTCAAGTCCAATAGCGGATAAATATGTTGGGCTTTCTTTCTTAGAACCCCCATAAAAATCAAAAGCGGCACCGACGGCGATAGCTCTAACCCCTATTTGTCTGGTGATGCGATCAGCTTCAAAATCCTGTCTAGGAGTCCCTAAACCGACCCAGACAATATCTGGATTAGCCTCCCTGATTAATTTGTCCTGATATTGAATTTCGCTAGTATCCATCTGCCTGAACGGCGGACTGAAAACCCCAACAATTGTGACACCATCTAAATCTCTCTTAACTTTCTCAACTATGCTCTCCAGAAGCTCCGCGCTCCCGCCCAGAAAAAAATGTCTCGTACCTGATAAATTAGACTCTCGAAGAACAGCCTCGAAGAGAGACGGCCCTCTGATTTGCTCTATATTGCCATTCTTGATTTTACCTATTAAGCTGATGGGTTTCCCGTCTGGAAAATTAATGCCCTTAAGAATCAACTTCTTATATTCGGGGTTAAAGGCAGTAAGGGAAACCGTATAAGCATTAACAAGGTGTATCGCTTTACCTTTTGGAAAATCTCCAGAAATTATATTATTTACGGCTTCATCAAAAGAAATTGCTGCTAGTGGGATTTCAGCAACACTTTGCACATCCACTTTCAATTTTCTTTCTCCGCTGATGTTTCCAATATTGGATCGACTAACTTATCAAAATAGTTATCTATCTCGGGAATTCGAACCCCCGAGTTTGCGAGGAGTTCCCAGTGCCTCACCAATTCCCTAGAGTCATACCTGTCCTTCAGTCTTCTAGCAGGCACTCCCGCAAAAATCGAGTTAGGTGGAACATCGTGTGTTACGACAGCTCCTGCAGCAATAATCGATGAACTTCCGATCGTTATTCCCGAAAGAATTATCGCGCCATAGCCAATCCAGACATCTGATCCAATTTTCGTGGTGAGGCTGTACATTTCTGGATTGGATTTGAGCCAGGGGGATCTGCGAACTGAAGTACCAACAATTTGGAAGTCGTGATCTGATCTACCCACAATTCCGGCTGAATTGGCAATTAGTACGTGATCGCCGACATAACCATCAACTTCAATACGACAGTTTGAGCCAATTGCCACATCATTGCCAAGCACCAACTTCCTGGGTGCCCAAATAACGGAATTTACGCCGAGCACAAAATTATCTCCAGCTGTTACCCTGTTTTTTTGTAGATTCGAACGATTTCGGCTCTCTCGAATACGGCCAGCCATTCGCCTTAGGAATGTCTTCATCATGTACACCAAGTTACCATCACTATGAGCAGAGGATTACAAAGCTATTAATTCAACTTTAGGTTGCCAATCTAGTTTTCGCTCAAGGATACTTAAAAAATCGAGTTAAGGTAAAGTATTCAAAAGATGGGATTAAAAGTGACCAATTCTAAAAAAGCTCTAATATTGGGAATCACAGGACAAGATGGTTCTTACCTAGCGGAACTCTTGTTAGAGAAAGGGTATGAGGTCCACGGTCTCATAAGGAGATCTTCCTCATTTAATACAGAACGTATAAACCACCTTTATCAAGGCCCGCAAGACGCAGATCGAAGGATTTTTCTTCACTACGGTGATCTGAGCGATGGTAGCAGGCTTGTTAGCCTAGTAGCTTCGATTCAGCCTGACGAAGTTTACAATCTCGGAGCTCAATCACATGTTCGAGTATCCTTCGATGAACCAGAATACACCGCTGATGTCACGGGTCTGGGGTCGGTGCGGCTATTAGAAGCAGTTAGGCTTGTGAGCCCTAGCTCCAAATTTTACCAAGCGTCCAGCTCTGAAATGTTTGGGGCTTCTGCGCCTCCACAAAACGAAGAAACAATCTTTTATCCAAGATCGCCTTACGGAGCAGCCAAAGTTTATTCCTATTGGATAACAAGAAATTACCGTGAAGCATATGGTTTATTCGCCGTAAATGGAATTTTGTTTAATCACGAGTCCCCGCGCCGCGGTGAAACGTTCGTGACAAGGAAGATAACTAGGGCGGTAGCCAGAATAAAGGCGGGCCAGGATAACAAACTATACCTCGGCAATCTGGATGCAGTCCGGGACTGGGGCTATGCACCTGAGTACGTTGAAGGCATGTGGAGAATGTTGCAGGTAGATAAACCAGATGACTTCGTGCTTGCTACTGGGACCGCTTCAACCGTTCGTGAGTTTCTCGATTGGTCCTTTTCGTTTGTTGGGCTAGATTGGCGCAACTACGTTGAATTTGACTCGCGCTATCTGCGGCCAACAGAAGTAGATGCACTGATCGGAGATGCGTCCAAAGCAAAGACCGAATTGAAATGGGAGCCAAAGGTTTTGCCCGAGGAATTAGCGCACATTATGGTCGAGGCAGATATCAAACTTTTGGAAAATTCAGGTAAAGACTGGATAGATCGCCCAAAATTCGAGTCTGGTGATTAAAATGAACACTTGGGTTCCGGGAGAATTACCTAAAGAATCGAAAATTTATGTAGCCGGCCACAAGGGCATGGTTGGTAGCTCAATAGTGCGGCTACTTGAAAAGCAGGGTTTTACAAACATAGTTACTGCAACATCTCAAGAATTGGACCTACGGGAGAGAGACCAAGTTTTCAATTTCTTCCACGCAAGAAAGCCAGAAATTGTCATCTTAGCAGCAGCGAAAGTTGGTGGTATCTTAGCTAACAGTACATACCCGGCAGAATTCCTAAGTTCAAATTTGCAAATCCAAGTCAATGTAATGGACGCGGCTAGTACCCAAAAAACTCCTCGTTTGCTGTTCATGGGGTCTTCGTGTATTTACCCTAAGTTTACTTCCCAACCAATATCCGAGGATCAATTAATGACTGGCCCGCTCGAGCCTACAAACGATGCCTACGCAATAGCCAAAATTGCGGGAATCACACAAGTTCAAGCTGTTAGAAAGCAGTTTGGCCTCAATTGGATAAGCGCGATGCCCACAAATCTCTACGGCCCAGGAGACACTTATGATGAGCAAAAATCTCACGTAATCCCTTCTTTGATTATGAGGTATGAAAATGCCAGACGGTTGGGGCTAGAAGCCGTCATAAACTGGGGGACTGGTGAGCCGAGACGGGAGTTTCTTCACGTCGACGATTTAGCCAAAGCTAGCCTTTTCTTGCTAGAACAATACGACTCAAATGAACACATCAACATTGGGGTGGGACACGACCTAAGCATCAAGGAAATTGCAGCGCTGGTTTCAGAGACAACAGGTTTTACTGGGGCAACACAATGGGATTTGTCTAAGCCCGACGGCACACCCAGAAAACTTTTGAATATAGAAAAAATACTAAGCATGGGATGGAAAGCGACTGTTTCTCTTGAAGAGGGTTTGATTGATGCCGTAGCTGACTATCGAAATCGCCTGGGGTAAATTCGTCTTGAAAATTACCTAAAACGCTCCACGTCCTCTAACCACATAAACAATCGTTTTGAAGATAATCGATAGGTCAGTAAGCACTGTCCAGTTCTCTACGTATGCAAGGTCGATTGCAACTGTTTCTTCCCAAGTAAGAAGTGATCTTCCACCTATTTGCCAAGGTCCGGTAACTCCTGGTTTTACTAGAAGTCTTCTGGTTTCGTGTTGCTTCCACTCTTCAACTTCTGAAAGCAGTGGTGGTCTAGGTCCAACAAGACTCATGTCACCTTTTAGAACGTTTAGGAACTGTGGAAGTTCGTCAATTGAGTATTTGCGAATAACTTTGCCAACTTTTGTGATTCTTGGATCTTCTGGATCTTTGAACATGTTCTTGTTGGTTGCTTTATCAGCTAGAGCTTTTTGTCTTTCAGCATGTTCTAGTTCTGCACCAACCTTCATGCTTCTTAGCTTGTAGATAGTGAACTGCTTTCCATTCAAACCAACTCTGGTTTGCGTAAAGAAAGCAGGTCCTTTATCTTCAAGTTTCACAATCAAAGCTGTAATTAGAACGACCGGCAATGAAATAAGGAAGGCGAGCAAACCTAGAACTAGGTCCATAACTGTCTTAATCAAATACTGAGGGCCGGTGAACTTAGTAGAAGTAATCTCCATCAAAGGAGATCCAGCAATCACTCTGGTAGTTAGCTTTGAGCTGGAAACTCCTGTGATTGCTGGCGAGACTACGAATGATATGTCCCAACCATCTAGAGCCCAATAGAGCCTTCTATGCATCTGAGCAGAACTTGGCCCGGTTCCAACTACCTGAAGTAGCTCAACGCCTTCTGCAGCAAGAGCTTCTGCCAGGTGTTCTAGGTCAACTGTTGAAGTCTTATCTTGATTTACAAACTTCAGATTTAGAACCTTATTGTCTTCAATGGTCATCACTGGCTCAAACTCAGCCTCTTTGTTGCTTTGATATTTCTGAAGTTCTAGCTCTATTTCTGCACTTGGTCCATAAATAGCAACTCTTCTTCTAAATCTGCCGGCTTGGCGTTGTTTATGTAGCCAAGCTCTGCCAAGCCGTCTGACTATTAACAGAACTACTAAACCAACAACAATTACTTCCGAAACATAAACACGTGAAACGT
>Ga0214917_10000549_pt1 | contig 49187 bp, 45 predicted proteins | sample LL_1208_BB_MetaG_FD_177983 | JGI IMG/M metagenome (GOLD analysis project Ga0214917, IMG submission 177983) | Freshwater microbial communities from Lake Lanier, Atlanta, Georgia, United States - LL_1208_BB | ecosystem: Environmental > Aquatic > Freshwater > Lake | place: USA: Georgia | collected... | reverse complement strand
GCTCGCGCCTGCACCCGTCACATCTTGTGCAAATGCACCTGTGGGCATCATGGAAGCAGCTCCTAAAGCGGCTCCCAAAATTGAAAAAATGTTCACAAATTTCATAAAAGCTCCTAGTTAGTGACAACAACTGAAACCAATTTACGAATCTTTTGTTACAAAAGCATGACTCGAGGGGCTAAAACCCAACCTAACAAGGGGAAAAACAGAAGTTGGCCCTTTGAGCCTTAACAAAAATGTAACGAATCTGAAATGAACAACCACTATCCTGATATTTTTACTTGGGAGATCTCAATGACTTTTTTAGTTCGTAAATTGTTTGCCATGTCTGTTTTTGCCATGCTGTCTTCCGCTGCCGGCGTCGCAATGTCTCAAACGGCCACTGTGGTCGACGTGATTTCTGGCAACCCCTCCTTAAGCACCTTGAGCGGTCTGATCCAAAAGGCTGGCTTGGTAGATACCCTAAAGTCTGTTGGTCCCTTCACTGTATTTGCGCCCAACAACGATGCATTCAAAGCAGTCCCCGCCAAAGCGCTAGAGGGAATTGCCAACAATCCTGCACGCCTGAATGAAGTGCTGACTTTCCATGTGTTGCCTGCCAAAGTGATGGCTGGACAAGTTACCAACGCCAAAGTCAAAACCGTACATGGCGCCAACATTGAAACCTCAGTGGCCGGCAACTTTGTGACCGTCGAAAGCGGCATGGTCATTTCCGCTGACCTGCAAGCTGGCAACGGTGTGGTGCACATCATCGACAGCGTGCTGGATGCTCCTGTTAAGAAGTAAAAGTTCACCTTTGATTCAAGCCTCATCCGAGGCCTGAATCTGATCCACCCCAAAGCCCTATTGAAGGGCTTTTTTGTTGGCAACTCCTTGCGCTAAAACAAGTCTTCACCAGATGAAATGGCACAATACTTTGCTGTCATTCAAAATTTACAAATGCAAAACGGTTCTCGCTTAGCGGCTGTTGACCTTGGGTCCAACAGTTTTCGCCTTGAAATTGGTTACTTAGACCACGGCCACATTCAACGTACCGAATACATCAAAGAAACCGTTCGTCAAGGCAACGGACTTGACGAACAACGAAACCTCACACCTGATGCCATGCAAAGAGGTTGGGACTGTTTGGCTCGCTTTGGTGAACGGTTAGCCGGTTTTGAAAAAAATCAGGTTCGCGCGGTCGCCACTCAAACACTGCGTGAAGCCCGTAACCGCGACGTTTTTATCTCCGAAGCCATCAAAATTTTAGGCTTCCCGATTGATGTGATTTCCGGTCAAGAAGAGGCGCGTCTGATTTATCAGGGCGTGGCACATTTGCTGCCCCAAACCAATGAAAAGCGACTGGTAGTTGATATTGGTGGCCGATCTACCGAAATGATTTTGGGCCATCACTACGAGGCTCGCGCCATGGAGTCGTTTCGTGTAGGAAGCGTGGCATGGTCTATGCGTTACTTTCCTGATCACAGTTTTACCGCAGAGTCATTCAAGCTGGCAGAAATTGCCGCACAGGCAGTGCTGGATGAAGCGCTCAACACCTTTAGGCCCGAAAAATGGGAAATTGCCTATGGCTCATCGGGCACCATAGGTGCTGTGGGCGATGTGCTGGAGGCTGCAGGCTGGCCTGCCGGAAAAGTGTCCAGGGCGGGCCTGGATTGGCTTTTGGACAAGCTCATCAAGGCCGAGCGCGCAGACCGTTTGCGTATGGAAGGCATGCGGGACGACCGCAGGTTCGTGATTGGCGGAGGCTTGAGCGTGCTGCGCGCCGTTTTTGATCTGCTAGAAATTGACGAGATGCTGGTGGCGCAAGGCGCCTTAAGGCATGGCGCTTTGTACGACCTCTTGGACCGCGAAGACGAACAGACCGACCAACGCAGCAACAGTGTGGGTCGGTTGGCTGCCAAGTTCAGCGTGGACCACGCACAAGCCCAGCGCGTCAAACAAGTGGCAGGACAGCTTTTTTCGCAGATGATGGCAGGTGTGCCTCCCAACGAAGAAAGCACGCGAGCCCACAGAAAACTGATTTGGGCTGCCGAACTTCATGAAGTGGGCAGCGTGATTTCGCACAGCGATTACCACAAGCATGGCGCCTATATTTTGGACAACTCCGACGCCACAGGGTTCACCTTGCCAGAGCTGCACCGCTTGAGCTTGCTGGTACTGGGCCACCGCGGCAAGCTGCGCAAGCTCGATGTGGATTTTGATGACCAGCTGTTTTTAAACCAGCTCCTGGCCCTCAGGCTAGCGGTATTGCTGTGCCATGCACGTCGTGATCCAGATTTAACTGGCATTCGCCTCACCTGCCCGCAAAAGGGCAGCTGGGATATGACCTGCCCCTCTGGCTGGACAAAAAAATACCCGCAATCAGCCCACCTGTTGCATGAAGAGACTGTGGCATGGCAAAAAACGCCGCTGGCGTTTGCATTCAAGGAACTTTGAGCGCTGCATCAGCATGGATGACTTGCAAGCCGCCGCCTGCAACTTTTGAAGTGTGTTTGGCTAACGCCGCCTGATTGGCCACATCTTCGGCCGAACTCAATTGGCCTTTGTTGACCACAAGGGCACCAATGGACAAACTGGTGAAAGTGAAAAACCGGGTTACACCATTTCGGTCTTCGGCCTCTATGCCCCCCTTAAGACGGGCAACCTCATCGTAAAGCAGCGGAGCTTGCGCCTCAAATACCTTGATGATGTGTTGCGCACGCTCTTGCCAGTTGTCGCTTTGAAACAAGATTAAGAAATCATCGCCACCCACGTGGCCCACAAAGTCTTTGTTCGGGTCGCTGTGCTGCAAAGCCACCTTAGCCACCAGGCGAATCATGTCGTCACCCCGCCAATACCCATAATAGTCATTGAAAGGCTTAAAGTGATTCAAGTCAAGATAACAGGCAGCAAACCAAGCGCCGCTGTCAAGCAAGCGTTTAATGTGGTTGCTGATTGGAATATTGCCTGGCAAAAAGGTTAAGGGGTTGGCATGCCGTGCGGCCTCGATGCGAAGCTCAGTAACCGATCGCACCAATTGCTCTCCCGTACCCAGGCCCAAGTAACGACCGTTGTCCACCACAATGAATCCATCATTGAGGTATCGCTGGTCTTGCGAGGTCAAAATACCCACCAGCTCTTCAACATCGTGATTACGCTCGATCAGTCTAGGTTCGGTGTTCACGCATTGCATACACGATTTTTTGCCAAAGATTTCTCTAAAAAATAGAGTGGCGTATCGGTCCATGAACTGTTGGCGGTTGATGATGCCAATGGGCTTGTCAGCCTCCAAAACGGCCAAGGCATGAAGCTCAGAGCGCGCCAAAAACAAATCTGCCACTTCGTCAATGGTGGTGTTTTGTGACACCGTTGGGGCCTGAATCATGGACAAGTACTTGAGCTGACCTTGACGGGTGGATTGGGGACGTTCAGGCATAACGGCTACCCTTGAGTCCATCAAAACAGCCACAGCCGGAGCCAAAATCTGCTGCACAGCACAGATATCGGGCTTACCTAAAAAATAGCCTTGACCATAGGCAATGCCTAAATCTCTAAATACCCTGAGGTCATCGCCGGTTTCAATGCCCTCGGCCACCAAGGCGGTGTCGAAAATTTCTGCAATTTGCATCAAAGCCTGAATGGTTTTGAAGTTGTCAGGGCGGTTGGAAATGTCGCCACTGAAATACTTATCAATCTTCACGACCATGGGCTTGATTTGAGACCAGAGCCTCAGGCTTGAGCGTCCATCGCCAAAGTCATCTAGTGCTATGGAAAGGCCCAAACTCTGAATCACCTTGACCACGTCGGACAAGGCGTCCATATCGAGCACTCGCTCATGCTCGGTCAACTCCAGCACCACTTGTCTGGGCATGACCCCCAAACTGTGCGCCACCTGTGACAAGCGTTGAACACCCACAATTTGCACACCTTGAATCAGGGCGTTGGCGCTGATGTTGACAAACAAACGGCCTGGCTGTTTGAGTTGGCCCCATTGCTTCAGAGCACGCAGCACACAGTGCACCTCAAACTCATAAAGAAAACCAAGTTTTTGGGCGGCCAACAAAATAGCATCAGCAGAATGAAGCTGGGAATGTGTGGGCCCGCGAATCAGGGCCTCATGGGCATAAACAGTCCCGTTTTTTAAATTGGCAATAGGTTGAAACGCCACATAAAGTGCATCTTGTTGGAGCAATTGCAGCAGTTCGCTGGGTGGATGCCGAGCATCCCGCCAAAACGAGCCGTCTAACAAACCCAAGTTCTCAAAAAATGCCATGAATGTTCGTGATGTACTGGACGCTGAGGCTAGATGAGATTTATTTCAATGCAAAGTCTTGAATAGGTCGTTTAGGCATTCTTTTTAAGTTGCTTTTGATGCAAGAGATTACAAAAAAAGTTTGCATAAACCCATTTTAATGAATAAACTATTCATACTGTTTTAAGGAGACCCTGCATATGACCACCTCGAACATTGCCTCTGACGCCAGCGCCCCCTCCAAAACCGCCATCAGTTCGGTGGCCAAGGCAGCTAAGTCGACATCTGATACTGCCCTAGCCACAACTAAGGTTCCCGCCCGCAAAGTAACCCGTTCGCCGCGCCCCAAGCCCGCCGCCAAAAAGGCTGTGGCAAACAAAGCGCAAAAAATGCCTGCTAAAACTCAAATTCAGACGGCTGCTCTGACCAGCGACACCAGCGAAGAGAACAAAATTAAGAAACCTAAACTGGTTCGTGATGGGTTCACCATGCCCAAGAACGAATACGCCGTTTTGGATGTGCTCAAGCTCAGAGCCGCCAAATTGGGACGTCCTGCCAAGAAAAGTGAGTTGTTGCGCGCAGGTATCAAAGCGCTGGAAGCTATGTCAGACGCGGCCTTGACCCAAGCTCTTGACAACGTTCCCGCCATTAAAACGGGGCGCCCCAAGAAAGACTGATCGATCTCACATTAGGTCTGGGGACTGAACGCTCATCAGCAGCGTTTGGGGCACGCCATCGCGAACACGGTGGCGCAGCCACCAGATCCCCCCTTTTCTTACTGACAGGGCTTCGGCAGGCACCCCCAGCAGTTGTGAAACCGTTAAGCCCAGTGTGGGCTGATGCCCGATGACCAAAGTCGTAGCTTTGGCTTCGGGCCAGTCCACCAGTTTTAACAAGTCATCCACCCCAGCCAATGGGGAGATTTCTGGTTTGGTTTTGTACTTCCGCCCCAAAGCCACCGCCGTTTGGTCTGCCCTTTTGGCTGGGCTTGCGAATATTCGAGCTCCCTCTGGTAGCTGGCGTTCCAACCAAGCTCCCATTCGAGCTGCTTGTTTTTCTCCTCGGGAAGTGAGCGGTCTGGCCATATCGTCACAACCCTCCTTCCACTCTTGAGCTTCAGCATGACGCCACAAAACAAGATCCATGGTTACGCCCCCTCGTGTTCCTTATAGTGATGAACATTCATTTCTCTTGACTGGTGCAAATTCATGAGCGCATTTTGCGCACTGACCGATTTTTGGCCGGGCTTGAGGCGCAACTTGTGGTACTTGCCATCTTGGAGCAATTCCCAGGCGCTTTCGGTATCCATCATTTCAGCCACCAAACACTCGTCAATGATGCGCTGCTGTAAATTGGGGTCAAGCACGGGCCAAGCCAGCTCAACGCGGCGCAACATATTGCGGTTCATCCAATCTGCACTTGAAAGGTAAAGGCTTATGTCATCGCCCTCACGAAAGTAAAATACCCGCGCATGTTCCAGAAACCGTCCGATGATCGAGCGGACCCTGATGCGATGGGTCAACCCCGCCACTTGAGCGGGCAACATACAAGCCCCGCGAACGATCAAATCGATTTCAACACCTTGAAATGCAGCCTTCATAAGCGCTCGAATGATGAGCTCATCGGTCAAGGCGTTCATCTTGGCCACAATCCGGGTAGGCATACCGGCAGCAGCGCGCTCACCTAAGTGTTCAATTTTTTCAACCAATCTACGGTGCAAATAAAACGGAGCAACCCAGAGCTGATTCAAACGCGCTAAACGGCTTTGGCCCGCCAAATGCGTGAACACCTGCTCCACATCTGCGGTTAAGGAACTGTTTGCGGTGAGGTAACTGAAGTCGGTATAAAACCGCGCGGTGGTCGGGTTGTAGTTTCCGGTGGACAAATGGGCGTAACGCTTGTAAGACGCGCCCTCTTTGCGGGTCACGAGCATCATTTTGGCGTGGGTTTTTAGCCCCACCACGCCATAGAGCACCTGAACCCCAATGGACTCCATCTTGTCTGCCCAATTGATGTTGGTTTCTTCATCAAAACGGGCTTTCAGCTCCAGCACCACCGTCACCTCTTTGCCAAGCGCGACCGCTTGGCGCAGCAGATCCATTAATTCAGAGCTGGAACCGGTTCTGTAAATGGTTTGCTTGATGACCATCACATCGGGGTCATTTACGGCCTCGCGGAGAAACTGCAACACCTCCTCAAAGCTCTCGTAAGGCTGGTGCAGGAGCACATCGCCCTCTTGCAGCTTCTTGAAAAAACTGTGTTCCTGTTGCAGTTTTTTTGGAGCGGATGCCGTAAAAGGCTTGAAGCGCAGTTTGGGCTCATCGATCAAATCCACAAGCTGCCCCATGCGAACCAAGTTCACAGGGCCTGGCACTCGGTACAACGCGCCTTCGGGTAAATCAAACTGCTTGAGCAAGAACTCGCTCAAATAGTCTGAACAGCCCGCCGACACCTCCAGCCGCACAGCATGACCATAGTGCCGATGTTGCAAGCCTTGCCGCAGAGCAGTTCTGAGGTTCTTAACGTCTTCTTCATCCACCGCCAAATCAGAATGACGGGTCACCCGAAACTGTGAGAACTGACCAACATCGCGCCCAGGGAACAGTTCACTCAAATGGGAACGCACCACGCTGGACAAGGACACGAACAATGCGCCACGAGAAGTTAACCGCTCTGGCAGGCGAATCAAACGGGGCAAAGCCCTGGGGACTTTGACAATGGCAATATCATTTTCACGGCCAAAGGCATCAAGTCCGCCCAACCGCACAATAAAGTTCAAAGACTTGTTGGCCACCTGCGGAAAAGGGTGCGAGGGATCCAGTCCTACAGGTATTAGAAGTGGCTTGACGACACTTTGAAAGTATTGGTGCACCCAAGTGGTTTGAGCCTTGTTACGCTCGCTGTGGGACAAAATGCGAATGCCTTGCTTGGCAAAAGCAGGCAATAAATCTAAGTTGTACAGGCTGTACTGACGGTTGACCAAGTCGTGAACCGACTTTGACAACAGGTCAAAAGATTCGGCAGAGTAATTACCGTTTCCATCTTGTGATTTTTTGGCAATCAGGTGCGGTTCAGCCCGAACCTCAAAAAATTCATCCAAATTGGACGACACGATGCACAGATAACGCAAACGCTCCAAAAGCGGCACATCTGGTCGACATGCCCAATCGAATACCCTCTCGTTAAAAGCCAGAATGCTCTGGTCTCGATCCAGTAACTCAAGGGATTCGAGGTTTTCGAGGGTAGACGGAACAGCTAAAGTTGTCATATTTTTGACATTTTATCTGTGCCCTATCTTGTTGAGGGCTTATGCCGTGGCGGGTTGCATTTGAGCCAACTGGGTCCTGGGCTGTTCTGCCGACTCCCCTTGCCAGTAAAGAAGCTCCAGGCGCCCGTCAAAATGCTCAACAAGTGCGGTTCTGCTCTCCACCCAATCCCCATCGTTGCAATACAAAATGCCGTCTATTTCGCGAATTTCGGCTCGGTGGATATGACCGCACACCACACCCTGAAAACCTTGACGGCGAGCCTCATTGGCGACGGCAACCTCAAAATCGCTGACAAAATTAACAGCCTTTTTGACTTTTTGCTTCAGATAAGCCGACAAGGACCAATAAGGCAAACCCAATCGGGCGCGAACTTTATTGAGATAACGGTTCAAGTTAAGCGCCACACCGTACAAGGTGTCGCCCAGATAGGCAATCCATTTGGCGTATTGCACCACGCCATCAAAGTAGTCACCATGGGTGATCCAGAGTCTTCGCCCATCAGCCGTGATGTGTACCGCGTCTTCCACCATTTCAATGCCACCGAACTGGTGATCGGTGAAGCCGCGCGCGAATTCGTCATGGTTGCCGGGCACATAAATGATGCGGCAGCCCTTACGCCCTCGCCTCAACAGCTTTTGCACCACGTCGTTATGCGCTTGGGGCCAAAACCATCGGCGACGCAACTGCCATCCGTCGATGATATCCCCCACCAAGTACAAGTAGTCACTCGAGTGGTGTTTGAGAAACTCCAAAAGCTCAATCGCCTGACAACCTGGCGTACCCAAATGCAAGTCAGAAATGAAAATAGAGCGGTAATGCTGGTGACCCGGGGGAAGCTCTTCATCCAGAGTAGGCTCTTCACTCTTGACAGGCATCATGGATTCGAAAGAATGTTTCATTAAGATCAATCCTGATGGATCGTGTACGCTAGGTTAATAAGCTTTTATATTTTGATATGTTGAAGTGACCATAAAGTTTCACAGATATTTAATATTTATGACATTTTTGTTTTAACCAATTGATCATTTGATGAAATAGCTGGTTTAACGCCTCAACTGTCACAATTGTCTCTTACGATCGCCACAAAGTGTCTTTATTTGGAAACAACACATCATGCCTTTAAACGTTCTTTTCATTTGTGCCCACAATTCCTCACGCAGCATATTGGCCGAGGCGGCCCTCAATCACATTGCCAAAGGACGATTTCAAGCTTTTTCTGCAGCCTCCCACTTGAGAGATCAAGAGCAACCTAACCCTATGGCTCTCAAGGCCTTGACCACAGCCAAAATCAAAACTGCGGGCTTGCGCAGCAAAAGCTGGAGCGAATTTATTGCTCCCGGAGCACCTCAGATGGACTTGGTGATCACTATGTGTGAAGAGTCTTCCAAGGTTCAGGCCCCAGTTTGGCCAGGGAAACCCGCTACAGCAAAATGGGATTACAAAGATCCTACCTTGGCTGAAGGCACTGACAAGCAAAAACAAGCCGCTTTTAATAACGTTTTGCTCAGCTTAAGACAGCGATTGGACATTTTGGCCAATTTGCCTGATCAAGGCATCGACCGCCTTCAGTTGCAACAGGCCGCACTACAAGCTGCTGCAGCCATCAAAGGATAATCCCAAAAATTGGTTTATTTGCTGGCAACAGCAGCCAGCTTTTCTGCTATAGCTTGGGCTTGGCTTATTTCTTGAGCCTCCACCATGATTCTCAGTACAGGCTCTGTACCGCTTGGGCGGATCAAAACCCGGCCATTTTTTCCAAGTTCATCTTCACAGGCCTTCAAGGTGCTCATCAGTTGCAGGTTTTGTGACCACTCTTTAGGAGCCTGAACTTTAACGTTAAGTAAAACTTGTGGCAGTAGGCTCACTGGCTCAAGCAGTTGCTCCAATGTCTTGCCTTGCCTCATGCATGCCTGCAAAACCAACAAGGCCGACACAATGCCGTCGCCTGTGGTTTGCTTGTCCAAAGACAACAAGTGTCCTGAACCTTCGCCTCCCAAAATCCAGCCTCGCTGCTCAAGGGCCTCAAGCACGTAACGGTCACCCACCTGTGAGCGCACCAATGCGACACCCAGCTTCTGGAGCGACAACTCAATGGCCATGTTGGTCATCAGCGTTCCCACCACACCAGGAACAAGTTCTCCGCAAGTCAGACGATCATCCGCTAACACGTAAAGCAACTCGTCGCCATTGAACAAACGGCCCGTGGACCCCACCATCATCAAGCGGTCGGCATCACCATCTAAGGCAATACCCAGATCCGCCTGATGAGCCTTGACATGCTCAACCACAGCATCGGTGTGGGTAGCCCCAACATTCAAATTGATATTGAGGCCATCGGGCTGACAACCCAAGGTCACCACCTCAGCTCCTAGCTCCTGAAACACCTTGGGCGCAATATGGTAGGCAGCCCCATGCGCCGCATCGACCACCAGCTTTAGTCCCTTTAAGGTCAGGTGGCTAGGAAACATGCTTTTGCAAAACTCAATATAGCGGCCTGCTGCATCGTCTAAGCGCTTTGTTTTGCCAAGATCCATAGACTTTGCCCATACCGGCGCGGTTAAAAGCATGGCCTCCACTTGGGATTCCCAACTTTCAGACAGTTTGTTTCCAGCTGCGTCAAAAAACTTGATGCCATTGTCTGGATGCGGATTATGGCTAGCGCTGATCACCACCCCCATAGAGGCACGCTGGGCCCGCGTCAGATAGGCCACCCCGGGTGTGGGTATAGGCCCCAAGAGCAAGACATCAACCCCGGCAGAGTTAAACCCAGCCTCTAATGCGCTTTCCAGCATATAGCCCGATATACGGGTGTCTTTGCCTATAAGCACCAAGGGGTGAGGGTCATGTTGCTTCAACAAGCTGCCTACGGTGTGCGCAAGTCGCAATACAAAGTCTGGCGTCATGGGCTCTTGGCCCACCGTACCCCTAATGCCATCGGTACCAAAATATTGTCTTTTTACAGCAGTCATTGAATAGCTCCCCATACTTTTAAGGCCTCTACGGTGGGACGCACGTCGTGGACACGCACCACCCGAGCGCCGCGCTCTAAGGCCAGTACTGCAGCAGCCAAACTTGCCGCCAATCTAGGATGCACTCCACCGGTCGACTCACCCGCCATTTCATGGGCTGGACCCATCACTGCGGCTAAAGAAGACTTTCTGGACCAACCCACCAATAACGGAAAACCACCCTGCAGCAAATCCGACTGACTCCTTAAAAGTTCAAAGTTTTGCATTGCCGTTTTTCCAAATCCAATGCCCGGATCCCACACCACACGGGTCGGATCCATGCCCAGCTCCAACAGAGTCTCTGTACGTGATTTCAAAAAAAACAAAACTTGTGCCAGCACATCGCCTTGCATAGGTTTCAACTGCATGCTATCGGGCTCGCCTTGCATGTGCATCAGGCAGACCCCACAGGAGGGATGTTGGGTGACCACTTGCGTACCCGTTAGGCCTTGCGGACCACTGGTCCAGCGCAGTGCATAGATGTCGTTGATGATGTCCACCCCAAAATCGAGCATGGCTTGCATCACTTCAGGCTTGTAGGTGTCTACTGATATGGGAATCCCCCAAGTCAACATCTCCTTAATGACGGGCAGCAGACGCTCCAACTCCAGGTCTTGGGGTACTGGTTGAGCGCCAGGTCGCGTAGATTCAGCCCCCACGTCAAGCATATCAGCGCCATCTTTTAAAAGCTGTTGCGCATGGGCAAGAGCCAAGGAGGAGTCTGTGAAATGCCCGCCTCCTGAAAAAGAATCTGGCGTGACATTCACAATGCCCATGACCTGAGGGCGACTCAGGTCAATCTCAAACCGCGATGTTCTCCAGTAAGGCTTCAGGCTGCAGAAGGAGAGGGTTCTGTTTTGACTGCTGGCGTACCACCAGACCCTCCGCCTTGGTCGGAGTTGCGAGTGGATGGCGCCCAGTCTTTCGGGGGGCGGGGCTCACGGCCCGCCAAAATATCGTCAATTTGCTCAACGTCAATGGTTTCCCAATCAAGCAAGGCCTTGGCCATGGCATGAATTTTGTCACTGTTTTGCTCAATCAAGCCCCTGGCCAAAGCATATTGCTGATCAATGATGCGGCGCACCTCGGCATCCACCTTTTGCATGGTTTGCTCGCTCATATTGGTGGTTTTGGTGACGGAACGGCCCAAAAACACTTCACCCTCGTTTTCAGCGTAAACCATTGGCCCTAAAGCTTCGGTCATGCCGTAGCGCATGACCATATCTCGGGCAATTTGGGTGGCACGTTCAAAATCGTTTGAAGCACCGGTGGTCATTTGGTTCATGAACACTTCTTCAGAAATACGACCACCAAAAAGCATGCTGATTTGGTTGAGCATGTATTCACTGTCGTAGCTGTATCGGTCTTTTTCGGGCAAGCTCATGGTGACACCAAGCGCGCGCCCACGAGGAATGATGGTCACTTTGTGTACCGGGTCGCATTTGGGGAGCAACTTACCAATCAAGGCGTGACCAGACTCATGGTATGCCGTGTTGCGGCGTTCATCTTCAGGCATGACCATACTCTTGCGCTCAGGCCCCATGAGAATTTTGTCCTTGGCCTTCTCAAAGTCTTGCATCTCCACCACACGGGCATTGCGGCGAGCTGCCATCAATGCGGCTTCATTGCACAAGTTGGCCAAATCTGCACCGCTCATGCCGGGGGTTCCACGGGCAATGATAGAAGCGCTAACGTCTTGAGCTACAGGTACTTTGCGCATGTGTACATTCAAAATTTGCTCACGACCCCGAATGTCAGGCAGCGTCACATAAACCTGACGGTCAAAACGACCAGGGCGCAGCAAAGCAGAATCCAAAATATCGGGGCGATTGGTGGCGGCAATCACAATCACACCGAGGTTGGTTTCAAAACCATCCATCTCTACCAGCATTTGGTTGAGGGTTTGTTCCCGCTCATCGTTTCCACCGCCAAGACCCGCGCCGCGCTGGCGACCCACTGCATCAATTTCATCGACAAAAATAATGCATGGCGCGTTTTTCTTGGCGTTTTCAAACATGTCGCGCACACGAGCCGCGCCCACACCGACAAACATTTCCACAAAATCTGAGCCGGAAATACTAAAAAAGGGCACCTTGGCTTCACCTGCAATGGCTTTGGCCAGCAAGGTTTTACCAGTGCCTGGAGGACCCACCAGCAACAAACCACGGGGGATTCGGCCGCCTAATTTTTGGAATTTTTGGGGATCTTTTAAAAAGTCAACTAATTCTTTAACTTCTTCTTTGGCCTCGTCACAACCGGCCACATCACCAAAAGTGACTTGGTTGCTGTTCTCGTCCAACATACGTGCTTTGCTTTTACCAAAGCTAAAGGCGCCACCGCGGCCACCACCCTGCATCTGGCGCATGAAGTAAATCCAGACACCAATGAGGAGCAACATAGGGCCCCAGCTGACCAAAAGCGTCATCAGAAGCGAGCCTTCTTCTCGGGGTTTGACGTCAAATTTCACGCCATTGGCAATCAAATCACCCACCAAGCCTCTATCTAGATAGGTTGCCGTGGTACGCACTTTGCGCTCGTCGTGGGTGACCGCAACAATTTCAGTGCCGCCCTGACCCTCTTGAATCACCGCACTCTTGATGTTCTTGCTTCTTACTTCTTCTAAAAAGTCTGAATAACCCACACTGGTAGCGCTGGAGCTGCCACGGCTGTCAAACTGTTTGAAAACGGTAAATAAAACCAGAGCGATCACCAACCAAACGGCAACCTTAGATATCCATTGATTATTCAAACGATGCTCCAGAAGTACAAAATTCAATCTTTGATATTAGTGCCATTTTAGGCTTTTCAAGTGCTTCCGATGTTAATTGCCAGATCAGTTTTTTAGAGCTGATAGGGTCTTTAAGCCAATTCCGACCAAAAAGGTCTCAGAAGATTTGTCTCTGGAAGCCTTTGGCTTGATCGGCTTGACCGTTTTGAAGGTTTCTTTGAACATTTTCACAATTTGGCTGTAGCCACTGCCGTGAAACACTTTTACAACCAAAGCGCCGCTGGGCTTCATGTGAGACTGGCTGAATTCCACCGCCAATTCAATCAAATGCTGCACTCGCGCCGCATCTGCCGACTCTATGCCGGACAAATTGGGCGCCATATCGGAGACCACCACATCGGCCAATGAGCCTTGCATAGCCTGCACCAGTTGCGCATGCACCACTGGCTCTCTGAAATCTCCTTGAATAAACTGCACGTTTTCAATGGGCTCCATCTCCAATAGATCCAAAGCAATTAAAGTGCCCTTGAAGTCTTCAGTGGCAGCACCTGAAGGAGCCATTTTTCTGCGCAAATATTGACTCCAAGCCCCAGGTGCGGCCCCTAAATCCACCACCAAATTGCCGGGATGGATCAATTGCAAGACCTCGTCTATTTCTTTGAGCTTGTAGGCAGCCCGCGCACGATAACCCTCTTTTTTAGCCAATTTGACATAGGGGTCGTTGACGTGGTCGTTGAGCCAAGCCTTGTTGATCTTTTTACTTTTGGATTTAACCTTCATCAATATTTCCAAGGGGTTTACTGCTCATAATACGCAATGACCGTCATTCAACTCACTCCTGGCGAACGCAAATTCCACCGCTCTGAGGCCCATCATCTCGACCCGGTGGTGTTGATTGGTAATGATGGTCTGACCATGTCGGTACAAAAAGAGGTGGACGCAGCCCTTAATGCGCATGGACTCATCAAAGTTCGGGTGTTTTCGGATGACCGAACACAAAGGGATGCTATTTTTCAGCAGCTGGCGGATGCGCTCCATGCTGCACCAATTCAACACATTGGCAAGCTCTTGGTTTTGTGGCGCCCCAAACCCATCAAGGCACAAACGGCTGATGAAGATCGCATGCCTGGGCCCAAAGATGTCAAAGTTTTGAAATATAGCAAGCGTGGCGGGCAACGCCCCGAAGTAAAAACACTAAGGGTTTTGGGCAACCAAAGGTTGACCGCTGGCGGCAAAGTCAAACGTGCCAAACCTAAACAAATCAGCGAGAAAAAACGCAGTCAAATCTAGCGTTTGAATCTGCGGGCTTCCTCATACAAAGCCCAAAACACTCCAAAGCCCTGCGCCAAATAAAGTCCACTGCCCAATAGGTGCCAAAAGGCCAGATTTTCACGTAAGAGAATTTGCGGCGCGACGATAAATTCCAGTACCAAACTGCACAAACCACTTGCAAGCACACACCAGAAAAGAGGCTGGTGGAAAATATGAGGGCCTAGATGATTGCGAAAAAAAGCTGAAACTGCAGCCCAAAGCCAAATGACCATGAATCCGAGGGCCAAATAGGTTTGTGCTGAAAACAATTTGGCGGCCATCTGACCGGCTGTTTGAGGCGTTGGCAAATACATAAAAAGCATGGGCACCACCACCAAGCCCATCACAAACCAACAAGCGCACCAAAACGCCAAGACCAACCATCGGGTCAACACTTACCTGTAACTCACCGACACAATTTCAAAAGTCTTGATGCCACCAGGGGCTTGCACCAAGGCTGTGTCGCCCACTTCCTTACCAATGAGCGCGCGCGCAATAGGCGAGCTGATATTGATGAGCCCCAGCTTTAAATCAGCCTCATCCTCACCCACAATTTGGTAAGTGACCCGTTCAGCCGTGTCTTCTTGTTCAAGTTCTACAGTGGCGCCAAACACCACTCTGCCATCCGCATTCAGGGTGGAGGGATCAATGATTTGTGCCGCAGAGAGTTTGCTTTCAATTTCCTGAATACGTCCCTCAATAAAGCCTTGACGGTCTTTGGCAGCATCGTATTCGGCGTTTTCGCTCAAGTCACCTTGCGCACGCGCCTCCGCAATGGCATTGATCACCCAGGGGCGGTCAACGGTCTTGAGCCGGTGTAACTCTGACTTTAGTTTTTCTGAGCCCCGAAGCGTGATGGGAATAGTTGCCATAAATTTTAATTTTAAGAAAAGGTTGGTCGCGGGAGAAATAACGTTGCCAATTGGATTGAGCCTGATTACGCCCCAAGTTGGGCATGCAACTCCTGCAAAGAGTACACATCAAGATTATTGAGGTATTTCATGCCTTCCACCGCAGCTTCTGCCCCAGATATGGTGGTGTAAGTGGTCACCCGACCCAATAAGGCATTGGTTCTGATGTAGCGCGAATCCACAATGGCATTGCGTCGCTCTTCTACAGTATTGATAACCAAGACAATAGCATCGCCCTTGATCATGTCCACAATGTTAGGACGGCCTTCTGCCACTTTGTTCACCACTTGACAGCTCAAACCAGCGGCTTGAATGGAAGCTGCAGTGCCTTTGGTAGCCACCACCTGAAAGCCAAGCCTTAAGAGTTCACGCACCACTTCAACGGCTCGTGGTTTATCGCTTTGCTTGACCGAGACAAACACCGTACCCGATTGCGGTAATTTGGTACCTGCACCTAATTGAGACTTCACAAACGCTTCGCCAAAGGTTTTACCGACGCCCATGACTTCGCCTGTAGACTTCATTTCTGGGCCCAAGATGGAGTCCACGCCAGGGAACTTCACGAACGGAAACACCGCCTCTTTCACGCTGAAGTAAGGCGGCACCACCTCTTTATGAAGTCCCTGTTGCGCCAGTGTTTGGCCCACCATGCATCTGGCAGCCACCTTAGCCAACTGAATGCCTGAAGCTTTGCTGACAAAAGGTACCGTGCGAGAAGCTCTTGGATTGACCTCCAGTACATAAGTAACGTCTTTGCCATCCACTTGTTGAATGGCAAACTGCACATTCATCAGGCCCACCACATTCAGGCCCTGAGCCATGGCCGCAGTTTGGCGCTTCAGCTCATCTACGGTGGGTGCGGATAGGTAGTAAGGCGGCAAGGAACATGCAGAGTCGCCCGAATGAACGCCCGCCTGTTCAATATGCTCCATAACCCCACCAATAAAGGTCTGGCCCGCCACGTCCCTGATGCAATCGACATCGCACTCGATAGCGTCATTCAAAAACCGGTCCAGAAGCACCGGAGAGTCGTTGCTGACCTTCACCGCCTCGCGCATATAGCGCTCCAGGTCTCGCTGTTCATGCACGATTTCCATGGCTCGCCCGCCCAGCACATAGCTGGGCCGCACCACCAAGGGGTAGCCTAAAGCTGCCGCTTTTTCAAGAGCTTCAGATTCGGTTCTGGCCGTGGCATTGGGGGGTTGACGCAGACCCAAATCGTGCAGCAAGCGCTGAAAACGTTCACGATCTTCTGCTGCGTCGATCATGTCGGGGCTCGTGCCAATAATGGGCACGCCTGCCGCTTCAAGTCCCAGCGCCAGTTTGAGAGGCGTTTGGCCGCCGTACTGAACAATCACACCGGCGGGCTTTTCTTTGTCTACGATTTCAAGCACATCTTCCAAAGTCAACGGCTCAAAGTACAGTCGATCAGACGTGTCGTAATCGGTCGACACGGTTTCAGGATTGCAATTGACCATGATGGTTTCATAACCATCTTCACGCAAAGCCAGTGCTGCGTGAACGCAGCAGTAATCAAACTCAATGCCTTGCCCAATCCGGTTGGGGCCGCCCCCTAAAACCATAATTTTTTTGTTTTGGGTAGGTTCAGCTTCGCATTCGGACTCATAGCTGGAATACAAATACGCTGTGTCGGTTGCAAACTCTGCAGCACAGGTGTCCACCCGCTTGTAAACAGGGCGAATCCCCATTTGATGCCTCAAACTCCTGACGTCACGCTCAGATACTTTAAACAATTTGGCTAGCCGGCGGTCTGAAAACCCTTTGGCTTTCAAGGTGCGCAACTCTACTGGCTGCAATTGGGCTAGAGCTTGTGGGCCGTGATTCACTACAAACTGATCGAGCTCCAGCTCAATGTTGACAATGTTTTGTATCTGAGCCAAAAACCACGGGTCAATTTTGGTGAGCGCAAACACCTCATCCAAACTCATACCTTGGGCAAAGGCGTCTCCCACGTACCAGATGCGCTCTGGCCCGGGCTGACCCAGTTCTTTTTCTAAAACTTCACGATCTTGGGTTTTTTCATTCAATCCATCCACGCCCACTTCAAGTCCACGCAAGGCCTTTTGAAACGATTCTTGAAACGTACGGCCCATGGCCATAACTTCACCCACGCTTTTCATCTGCGTGGTCAAACGGCTGTCTGCGGTAGGGAACTTTTCAAACGCAAAGCGTGGAACCTTGGTCACGACATAGTCGATGCTGGGCTCAAAACTGGCAGGCGTGGCGCCCCCCGTGATGTCATTGCGAAGCTCATCAAGGGTGTACCCCACAGCCAATTTTGCAGCCACTTTGGCTATAGGAAACCCTGTGGCTTTAGATGCCAGCGCTGAAGACCGGCTGACGCGCGGGTTCATCTCAATCACCACCATTCGTCCATCCACCGGATTGATGGCAAATTGAACGTTGGAGCCACCGGTGTCCACACCAATTTCACGCAGCACCGCCAAACTGGCGTTACGCATGATTTGGTATTCCTTGTCTGTCAAGGTTTGGGCGGGTGCCACGGTGATGGAGTCGCCGGTGTGCACACCCATGGGGTCTAAGTTTTCAATCGAGCAAATGATGATGCAGTTGTCAGCTTTGTCGCGAACCACTTCCATCTCGAACTCTTTCCAACCCAAGAGAGACTCTTCAATAAGCAACTCTTTGGTGGGTGAAGCCTCAAGCCCACGTTTGCAAATAGTCTCAAACTCTTCTGGGTTGTAGGCAATGCCGCCCCCCGTTCCACCCAGCGTAAAACTGGGGCGAATCACTACAGGAAAGCCTACGGTTTTTTGCACCGCCCAAGCCTCGTCCATGGAATGTGCGATACCGGAACGTGCAGAACCAAGACCAATATGGGTCATGGCATCTTTGAACTTGAGGCGGTCTTCTGCTTTGTCTATAGCCTCAGGTGTGGCCCCAATGAGTTCCACAGAACGCCCTGTAGCAGCGCCCTGATACTTATCCAGAGCCCCCTGACGCCACAAATCCAAGGCACAGTTCAGTGCGGTTTGACCTCCCATAGTGGGCAATATCGCGTCGGGGCGTTCTTTGGCAATGATTTTTTCTACCGTTTGCCAGGTGATAGGCTCAATGTAGGTGGCATCTGCCGTCGCAGGATCAGTCATGATGGTAGCTGGATTGCTGTTGATCAGCACCACGCGATAACCTTCTTCTCGCAAGGCTTTGCAGGCCTGTACCCCAGAATAATCAAATTCACAAGCCTGGCCAATGATGATGGGACCTGCCCCAATAATGAGAATGGATTTGAGATCTGAGCGCTTAGGCATGTGTTTGTTCCATCAGACTCGTGAATCGTTCGAATAAATATGCAATATCGTGGGGGCCAGGGGAAGCCTCAGGGTGCCCCTGAAAAGAAAAGGCAGGGCAATCGGTGCGCGCCAGCCCCTGCAAGGTTCCATCGAACAAACTCACATGCGTGGCACGCAGTTGCGGTGGAAGCGACTGGTCGTCGACTGCAAAGCCATGGTTTTGGCTGGTGATACAGACCCGACCGGAGTCCAGATCTTTGACCGGGTGATTGCCGCCGTGGTGACCAAACTTCATTTTGAAGGTGCTTGCCCCACTGGCCAATGCCATGATTTGATGGCCAAGACAAATGCCAAAAGTGGGCAAACCCAACTGCATCAGCTCCTTGGCCGCGGCAATGGCGTAACTACATGGCTGAGGGTCTCCAGGACCATTGGAGAAAAAGACACCATCCGGTTGGAGCGTCAAGACCTCTGCAGCGCTTGTATGCGCTGGCACTACCGTCACTTTGCAGCCCCTCTGAGCAAGCATTCTTAGAATATTTCTTTTGATGCCAAAGTCGTAAGCCACCACATGAAATTTGGCCTTCATTTGTTCACCAAAACCGGGCCGGCCATCTGCCTGAAACAAACGCCATTCCGACTCCGACCATGCATAACTGGTCTTGCAGCTGACTTGCTGCGCAAGGTCTAGGCCGGCCATGCTTGGCGCAACCTGTGCCGCTCTAATGGCTTGCTGAGTCGCAACTTGAACAGCCGCATGAATTTGCTCTTGCGACAACGAACTGTCGGAGGGCAATGCCAAAATTGCTCCATTTTGGGCGCCATACATGCGCAAATGCTTGGTGAGTTGACGCGTGTCAATTTGTGCAATGGCCACTGTGTGCTCTTGCACCAAATACTCGGATAAATCCTGACTCGATCGGAAATTAGAGGACTTGATTGGCAGGTCTTTGATGATTAAGCCAGATGCCTGAATTTTTTCAGACTCTATGTCCTGGGTGTTGACACCATAACTGCCAATGTGAGGGTAGGTAAGGGTGACCAACTGGCGGCAGTAGCTGGGGTCAGTCAAAATTTCTTGGTAGCCCGTCATCGCGGTGTTGAAAACCACTTCTCCCACTGTCAAGCCTGGTGCGCCAATGGAGATGCCCTGAAAAACCGTACCGTCTGCAAGTGCCAGTATGGCGGGGGAACCTGTTCTCTTAAGAGACAAAAGCACGGGGTACTCCAAATAATGGTAGACACACCCACGCATCCGCAAGAATCGAGTTCTGCCAGCTAAGTTTCAGTGGGAAATCAGCGTGAACAACGCGGAGCGAAAGGTGTTTAACTTTGGACCAGATTATAGTTGACAGCAGTATTTGGGGCGTCAAAATGTCAAACTGTTGAAACAGATTGAACGTAGGCCAAAGCTTCTGGGGATGTCGCGCTGGCATGAAGGCAAATGGCTGCTGCAGCGGCCACATTCAAAGATTCTTGGCCGCCAGGCTGCGCAATTTGTGCTTGCAAGGTAGAAAGGGCATCCAGTTCAATTGCGACACCCTGCCCCTCATGACCCATGACCCAAGCGCAAGGAAACGGCAATGGCAACTCATGCAAGGATTGACCTTGGTGTGAGCTGGTGGTGATGATAGGTATTTGAAGCCCCTGAACGGCTTGAAGCGATATCCCTTCAAACAGCTGCAAGCCAAAATGAGCCCCCATGCCCGCCCGCAACACTTTACTAGACCACAAACCCGCAGTGCCTTTGAGCGCCAACACTTGACGAAACCCAAACGCTGCTGCGCTTCGCAACATAGACCCCACATTGCCTGCGTCTTGAACGCGATCTAGTACCAAGGTGGCCACATTGGGGGCTACAGTTGGGCAATCAGGCAGGTCGAACAGAAAACCAAAGGAGTGCAAAGACTCCAAAGCACTCACATTTTTAAACACCGCATCCGGAGCCACTGCATTTTTTGGAGCACAAGTTGCCCAAGTCTGCCCTTGGGAATGCCAAAACGATTCGGAAAAAACCGCCCATTCTGGCTTCCACCCCTTATCTAATGCAGCTCGGCACAAGTGCTCTCCCTCGACCCAGAATTGTCGTTCTTTGCGGTAAGCCAAAGCATCTTGAACCAAGCGCCTCAGTTTTTTCAGCTGAGGGTTGTCTTTGGACTGTATATAAATCACTTCAGTCATGGGACCTATGGAGGTAACTGGAGTCATACGCAGTCTTTACCGGCGCAAAGCTTTTGCGGTGATGCAAACATGGCCCATAGATTTTCATCGCATGCAAATGGTACGCAGTGCCATAGCCCTTGTGCTGGTCAAATCCGTACTGGGGAAATTCTTGGTGTACCCCAAGGCACCATCGGTCTCTATGCACTTTGGCCAAAATAGACGCGGCCGATATGGCAGGTACTTTAGAGTCGCCCTTGACAATGGCTTCAGCCAACACTTCTAATACAGGCAACTGGTTGCCATCGACCAGTACCTTCACTGGTTTTAAGCGCAAGCCCACTACCGCTCTTCGCATGGCCATTAAGGTGGCTTGCAAAATATTGAGTTCATCAATTTCTTCTACGCTGGCTTGAGCAATAGCAAAACACAAAGCTTTGGCTCGAATTTCGTCATAAAGCTGATCACGCCGCTTCGGGGACAGTTTTTTGGAGTCTGCTAAACCTTCTATGGGGTTGAGATCATCCAATATCACGGCAGCGGCCACCACAGGCCCCGCTAAAGGCCCTCGACCGGCTTCGTCAACACCAGCAACCAAACCTGGCGCATCCCAAAAGAGAGCGACTTGCTCAGCCTGCAAGAACTTTTTCGATCGCATGGGCGCATAAAGCAGACGTATCTCGTCGCAGCTCATGATGCATATCTAAAAAACGGGTTTTCAGCCGCTCAACTCGCTCGGGCTCATTGAACCACTGTAATACTTCAGAAGCCATGTTTTCGGGGGTGGCTTGATTTTGTAAAAGTTCAGGCACCCAAAAGTCTTGCCCCAAAATATTTGGCAAGCCTACCCAAGGCTGCAATCTCTTACGCTGCGTGATCCACCATGACAGCAGGTTCATGTTGTAAGCAATGACCATAGGCTTTTTATAGAGTGCTGCCTCCAAGGTGGCCGTGCCACTGGCAATCAAGGTCACGTCACAAGCCTCCAGGGCCAAATGAGATTGCCCGTCAATAAGCCGGATATGGTGTGCAAGTTCGGGGTGGCTTTTTTGGAATGTCTTACAGATGTTTTCAATCATGGGCCTTAAACCAGGCGCACATGGAAGCACAAATTGCACCGTTGGGTTGCGCTGAAAAATCAACGCGGCAGCCTCCATAAACTTTGAACCAAGGAAATGAATTTCAGATGCTCGGCTTCCGGGCAACAAAGCCACCAACGGAGCACTTGGACTTAAATTGAGTTTATGCCGAGCGGCTAAGGGGCTAGGTGCCAACGGAATCACTTGGGCCAAAGGGTGTCCCACATATGTGGCTGCAATGCCATGTTGGGCCAACAGTCCCACCTCAAATGGGAAGATGCAAAGCATGTGATCGACGCTCGACTTGATTTGCTTAATCCTTTCCGGCCTCCAAGCCCATATGGACGGGCAGACAAAATGTACGGTCTTGATACCTTGATGTTTGACTCGCCCCTCAAGGTGTAAATTGAAATCAGGAGCGTCGATGCCAATGAAGACATCTGGGGGCGTCTTTGTAATGCGCTTGAAGAGCTGCTTGCGTATGCGTACGATCCCCAGATAGTGACGAAGTACTTCCACATAACCCCGAACTGCCAATCGACTCGAAGGCCACCACACATGAAACCCTCTTTGCATCATTTGAGGCCCACCAATGCCTTGTGAAAGCAGTTGAGGCCATCGTGATTTCAAGCCATCCAACAACATTCCGGCAAGCAAATCTCCAGACGCTTCACCGGCGACCATAGTCACGCGTAAGTTAGGTAAAGCGGACTTATCTAACAATGCCACGTTGCGCAGAAGCATGTGTCAAAAAGTCACACAACATCTCAATATCACCCTTTGCCTCTGGATGGCTCTGGTTCAACGCCGATATTTGAGAAATGGCGGCATCTAAAGTCAATCCGTCTCGGTACAGGGCTTTATGCATAGCTTTGGCGGCCACAAGTCGCTCTGTAGAAAACCCCCTGCGCTTGAGGCCCTCAAAGTTCATAGATCTCGCCTGTGCAGGCTGCCCCTGGCACATCACAAAGGGGGGTAAGTCTGCAAACAATAAAGAACACATGGCCGTCATGCTGTGCGCGCCAATGCGCACAAACTGATGAACCACGGTAAATCCACCCAAAATAGCCCAATCTCCCACATGCACATGACCAGCCAACTGCGAGTTATTGGCAAAGATAGTGTGGTTACCAATTTGGCAGTCATGTGCAAGATGCACATACGCCATGATCCAATTGTCATCGCCTAACCTGGTGACCCCCGCATCCCCGGGTGAACCAATATTGAATGTACAAAATTCTCGAATAGTGTTGCGGTCTCCTATCACAAGTTCGCAAGGCTCGCCTTTGTACTTTTTGTCTTGAGGAATCGCACCAAGAGAGTTGAACTGGAATATCTGGTTGTCTCGGCCAATGGTGGTGTGTCCTTCCAGCACACAATGCGCGCCAATTCGAGTCCCAGAGCCAATGCGCACATGAGGCCCTACGACCGAATAGGGTCCTATAGTTACATTGGAGTCCACCTGAGCGCTGACATCCACAATTGCAGTAGGATGAATTAGGGTCACAAAGAGCTACATAAAAGAGTTATAAAAGGATGAAACAGCTTAGCCAATGGACCGCATGGTGCACATCAAGTCAGCTTCCACAGCCAACTCTTCGCCCACCCAAGCTTCAGCTTGAAACTTGAAGATCCCTGCCTTCATGCGATCCAATTTCACTTTGAGCGTCAGCTGGTCACCCGGCTCTACTGGGCGCTTGAAGCGGGCACCATCAATGCCAGCAAAGTAGTAAACGGTATTTTCATCGGGTGTGACGCCCAATGTTTCAAAGGCCAGCAACGCTGCAGTTTGCGCCAAAGCTTCAAGCATCAACACGCCAGGCATCACCGGCCGATGCGGGAAATGGCCATTGAAAAAAGGTTCATTGATACTGACGTTTTTAATGGCCTTGATGCTGACGCCTTTTTCAACTTCCAACACCCGATCCACCAACAAAATAGGATAGCGGTGGGGTAGTTTTTTGAGAATTTGGTGGATATCCATCATGGGAAATTGTGCTTTTAATTGATCTTGCGAAAGTGAGATGAAAGCTTAATCAGAATTTTCAGAAAGGTGTTGCTCTAGCTTTCGAATGCGGTCACGCAACTGGTACAACTGCTTGAGGGTCACCGCATTTTTTTCCCAAGCAGCGTTGTCATCGATCGGAAAAACGCCGGAGTAGTGGCCAGGCTTCAAAAGTGAGCGGGTCACAACAGAAGCTGCAGAAATATGCACGCCATCAACCAATTTCAAATGTCCCAACACTACAGCGCCGCCGCCAATAGTGCAATGCGCGCCAATATCCGCACTGCCTGCAACTCCCACACAACCCGCCATGGCCGTATGCTGACCAATTCGGGTGTTGTGCCCTATCTGAATCAAGTTGTCTAACTTCACACCGTCCTCTATGACGGTGTCTTGAAGGGCGCCCCGATCGATGCAGGTATTGGCCCCAATCTCCACATCGTTACCTATTTTCACCGCACCAAGTTGCTCAATTTTTTCCCACTTGGCACCGGTTGGAGCGAATCCAAAGCCATCCGCCCCAATCACAGCTCCAGAGTGAACGATACAGCGCGCACCAACAACACATCGAGCACCCACTGTGACCCTCGAATGCAAAACTGTGTTGAAACCAATTTGGGCACCCTGCTCCACCACACATAGAGGTCCCACCGAAGCACTAGGGTGCACCAGCGCCTCTGGATGGACTACCGCTGAAGGGTGAATGCCTGACTCCGCTGGGGCCACAGTTCTTTGTTTCCACAATTGTGTCAGCAGCGCAAAATACACATAGGGCTGATCCACCACAATGACTGCACATTCAGGGGGATATTGTTGAAAAAGGTCTTCAGACATCACAACAACGCCAGCCCTGGTGCTGAGCAACTGGGACTTGAATTTGGCACTGGTGATGAAGCTCAGGTGTTGAGCTTGAGCAGTGTCTAAAGGAGAGAGTCCCTGAACTATGAGGCCAGGATCGCCATGAAGTGTCCCGCCCAGTTGGTCGACGATGTCACCTAGGCGCAGGGCAACATCCATAAATCAATCGAATAACCAAGACCTCTATCGGTCACTTGGCGGAATTCAACGAACGAATCACTTTATCGGTGATGTCGTGTTTAGGGCTGACATAAACAGCTTCTTGAATGATCAGGTCGTATTTTTCAGCTTCTGCAAGTTGACGCACTACACGGTTGGCCCGTTCAAAAACCTGCTGCAATTCTTCGTTTTTGCGGGCGTTGAGATCTTCTTGAAACTCGCGACGCTTGCGTTGAAAGTCACGGTCTTGGTCCATGACCTGCTTTTGACGCGCCGCACGCTGAGACTCAGACAGCGTCATGGCTTCACGCTCCAGCTTGTCGGCAGCACTTTTGAGGGCGCTACCAATCTCCTGTAGATCTTTTTCCCTTCGAGCGAACTCTTGCTCCAATTTGGCTTGAGCGCTTTTGGAAGGGGCTGCCTCACGAATGATGCGGTCTAAGTTGACATAACCCAAACGAAACTCTTGAGCCCACAACTGCTGTGCACCCAACAAACTGAGCGCCGCAATTAAGAATGAAAATTTAAACATTGTGAATAGCTTTAGAACGTGGTTCCGATTTGAAATTGTATGGACTGAATTCTATCGTTATCAAACTGGCGCAGCGGTGTAGCAAACGCGAGCCGTAAGGGTCCCATTGGCGAGATCCAGCTGATGCCCACTCCCGCGGATGCACGAAAGCTTGAAAAATCTATAGGCTCAGATTCACCATACACGTTACCAGTGTCGACAAAGCCGTACATGCGCAAGCTGCGGTCATTGCCGGCACCAGGAAACGGTGCTTGCATTTCAAAATTAAAGTTCACGCGTTTTGGGCCACCCAAAACCAAGCCTGAAGAGGCATCCCTCGGACCCAAACTGCCTGCTGTAAAGCCGCGTACCGAGCCCAAACCACCACCATAGTAGTTTTTAAACAAAGGATAGGGCTGACCATTCACGCCCGTACCCATGGCCAAATCCCCGTTAAACGCAAAAGTGTATTTTTTGCTTAAAGGCACATACTGCTGGTACTGATAATTGCCGCGTACGTAACGCACCTCACCCCCTGGACTATATTCAGCAGAAGCCCGCTGCAACAGACCTTTGGTGGGTACCAAGGCGCTGTCACGCGTATCGCGCGCCCAGCCTGCAGTAAGGGGCACGCCCGTACTGGAGTACCCAAATTGACTGGCGTAGTTGGAGTAGGCTGTTGGCAAGTACAAACCCGTCACGATGGTGGTCCGCTCTACACCAGCTCCCAAGAAAACGGTGTCGCGCTCGGTAAAGGGCACGCCAAAACTCACGCTCGTTCCGGTACTCTCTAAAGAATAGGAGTCATAGGACAAATAAGGACGCGCAATGCGGTGATAAAGGTTGAAAGACCTTGATACACCGTCTTGCGTGATGTAAGGATTGGTGGTGCTCACCATTACCATGCGATTGATGTTGCTGGTGTTGACATTGATACCCAATGAGTTGCCGGAGCCAAACGCATTTTGTTGATTGATACCAAACATCAAACCTAACCCGTCGTTACTGGACAACCCCGCGCCCAGCGTCAAGCTACCTGTTGGTTTTTCGGTCAGGTTCAGGGTTAAATCCACCTGATCGGGTGTGCCGGGGACTTCGTTGGTGTCCATGGTCACATCAGTGAAATAGCCCAAACGGTCTACACGATTGCGAGACAGCTTGATCTTGTCCCCGTCGTACCAAGAGGATTCCAACTGTCGGATTTCTCGACGAATGACCTCATCACGTGTTCGATTGTTACCACTGAGGTTGATGCGCCTAACATAGGCTCGTCTTGCGGGATCAGCCTGCAGTACCAAAGTCACCAAATTGGTTCGGCGATCAATATCAGGTCGGGGCTGAACTTTGGCAAACGCAAAACCAAATTTTCCAAAGTAATCCGTAAAAAACTTAACCGTCTCTGCAACCTGATCTGCGTTGTAAGGCTCACCTGGCTTGATCGTGATCAAAGACTTGAACTCATCTTCACGAGACAAGTAGTTGCCTTCCAACTTGACGGACGCCACGGTAAACCGCTCACCTTCTGTGATGTTGATCACGATGGACATTTCTTGCTTGTTGGGCGCAATGGAAACTTGCGTGGAATCCACACGAAACTCCAAATAGCCTCTTGCCAGATAGTAGGACCGAATAGTCTCAATGTCACCATTGAGCTTGGCTCTGGAGTAGCGGTTGGACTTGGTGTACCAACTCATCCAGTTGCCGGTATCCAAATCCATCAATTCACGCAGAGTCGTCTCTGTAAAAGCCTTAGCACCGACAATGCGAATTTCGGAAATTTTGGCAGGTTCACCTTCCGTGACGTTAAAAGTCAGATTGACTCGATTGCGTTCAATAGGTGTAACCGTGGTGACCACTTCAGCACCATACAAACTTTTGTTGATGTACTGACGCTTAAGTTCTTGTTCTGCGCGGTCCAGTAATGCCTTGTCGAAGGGCCTGCCATCACTCAAACCCACATCTTTAAGGGCTTTGCGAATGACATCCTTATCAAACTCTTTGATGCCTTCAAACTCCAGTTCGGCAATGAATGGGCGCTCTTCCACCACCAAAACCACAACATCTGCAGAAACTTCAATTCGAACGTCTTTGAACAACCCTAATCCGAACAAGGAGCGAATGGATGCTGTACCAACCTCATCGGTATACAAATCACCCACACGAACAGGCAACGAGGCAAAGACAGTTCCTGGCTCCACACGCTGCAACCCCTCCACACGTATATCCCGAATTTTGAAAGGTTCTATCGCCAAAGCCGTTAGGGCAGCACCACAGACCGCAAACAGGCACGCATAACGCACCAACTTGATAAAACTAATCGAGCCTAGAGAAGAAAAATTCATAAAAGATCTGCTTTACCCGTGAAAAAAACGGGCTACATCGTTAAAAAGCGCTATTGACATCATAACCATCAGGATAAATAAGCCACCTTTTTGAAACACACCCTGCCAACTTTCAGGAAGGGGCTTACCTAAAAACGCTTCACACATCAAAAATACGAGGTGACCACCATCTAAAACTGGAATAGGTAACAAGTTCAGTATGCCGATACTGACGCTGATGAGAGCCAAAAACAACACATAAGACGTCACTCCTATTTGTGCAGATTGACCAGCATACTCAACCATGGAAAGTGGTCCACTTAAATTCTTTAAAGATGCCTCCCCTGTCAACATCTGAAAGACAGAATTCACTGTCAGGAAACTCACCTCCACTGTGCGAACCAGCCCCGACCACAAACCACTCAGTACATCAGACTCAACCCAAACCATATTGGGCTCCCCTCCTACCCAGACACCCACTCGCCCCGTATCGGTCCCATCCTTACGAACCACATCCGGTCGAATTTCGAACTGTAAAAGAACGCCCTGCCGGTCTATGCTCCACAGGGAAACATCAGATCTCATAGTTTTAGGTAAAACTTTGATCACCTGCTGCAGGTGAGAAGCATCGAGGATGGGTTGACCGTCAATTCGCAACACCACATCCTGCGGCTTTAAGCCCGCGCGGTATCCAGAGCCTCCCTCTTTAACGTCTCTCAACACTGCAGATCTCATTGGAGAAACAAGACCAATTGTTTGAAACAATTGAGAATCTACCGACGCGCCAGCCAGCTTAGATAAAGGCAAAACCAAACTCCCCAAATGAGCACCGGATGCATCCTGTCGTTCCACCAGCAAATCCTCTTGTTGGAGAACCGCTCGAGTTATCCACCAACGCAGTTCTTCAAAGGATTGAATGGGTTGTAAATCGTCTCCCTCAAAGGCCAGAGCGGTCACACGTTCCCCAGCTTTTAGCCCAGCGTTGTCAGCCATGGAGCCTTGGACCGGTGTGCTCAATAGTGGAGCAAGCTGCCACTGGCCCATACACGCCACCGAAGCATAGAGCAAGGTAGCCAGCATCAGATTAGCCAATGGCCCAGCAGCCACGATCCCAAAACGCTGCGCCACGGTCTTGCGATTGAAAGCCAAATGAGAATGGCCTGCATCCACGGGTGCTTCTCGCTCATCCACCATTTGAACAAATCCACCCAATGGAAATGCGCTCAATACAAATTCAGTGCCCTGAACGTTCCGCCATTTAATGAGAGGGGGACCAAAACCAATGGAAAACTTAAGAACCCCCACGCCACAGGCTCGCGCCATCAGGTAATGCCCCGATTCGTGCACGGCAATCAAGACGCATAAAGCAAAAACAAAAGAAAACAGGGTCAGCACAGAGAGAAAGTCCTGTTCATTTTTGCTTGTTCATTTATCGCCGAATGTGTTGTACGTATTGATCTGCCAGATTTCTGGATCGGACATCTAATTCGATCAAGTCTTCCAAACCTGAGGGAGGCTCAAAAATCATCGAACTCAATATGTGCTGATTGACCTGAGCAATTTGATCAAACCTAATTTTCAGGTCCAAAAAAGAAGCCACTGCCACTTCGTTAGCCGCATTCAAAACAGCCGTGTACCCAGATGGCGCACGCAAAGCGTGCCAAGCCAACTGCAGACCAGGGAATCTTTGGGGATGCTCATGCTCCGTGAGAGATTCAAAAGTCATGGGCTTAAGTGTTTCAAAATTCAAGGCTTGAGCCCCCGATTCCATTCGATGGGGCCAAGACATACCGTAAGCAATGGGAACGCGCATATCCGGTGTGCCCAACTGCGCCACTATGGAATGGTCTTTAAACTGAACCATGGAATGGATGATGCTTTCAGGGTGGATCACCACCTCCAAATGTTCAGGAGGCATTCCAAACAGATAGTGCGCCTCAATCACCTCAAGGGCTTTGTTCATCATGGTGGCCGAGTCCACTGAAATTTTGCGACCCATGACCCAATTGGGATGAGCACAAGCCTCTTCAGGCAAGACGTCTTTTAGAGTTGACACTTTTCTCGTTCTAAAAGGCCCGCCAGAGGCGGTCAATATGATCTTTCCAATGCGCTGAGGCCATGTTTGCGCATCGTCTGGTAACGATTGAAAGATGGCGGAGTGTTCGCTGTCAATGGGCAACAGCGTTGCACCACCCTGCTGAACCTCCTTCATAAAAAAAGCACCACCTACCACCAGAGCTTCTTTATTGGCTAAAAGCAGACGCTTAGCAGAGCGGGCTGCGGCCAGACACGCACCGAGTCCAGCCGCGCCGACAATGGCCGCCATGACCATATCCACCTCTTCATGGGACGCCATCTCAATCAGCGCTTCAGGACCGGCCATAACCTGAGTTTGAGAACCCGAGGCCTTTAAACGCTGGCTGAGCTCAGCCGCATGAGATGAACTTGTCATCACCGCAAACCTTGGCCGAAACTCTAGACATTGCTGAAACAGCAATTCCACACGGGTCGCGGCCGTGAGCGCAAACACCTCAAACTTCTCGGGATGCCTTGAGGTGACATCCAAGGTGTTGACACCAATGGACCCAGTGGAACCCAAAATGACCAGTTTTTGTTTCAAGATTTAGACAACGTGTAAATCAACATTGCAAGAGGAAGGGCAGGTAATAGAGCATCCATTCTGTCTAAAAAACCTCCATGCCCAGGCAACAAATGACTGCTGTCTTTAACGCCAGCGCTTCGTTTGAATAAAGACTCCAACAAGTCCCCCGCAATGCCAAAAAATGTAAGGCTCAAGACCCCGACCACCAAAGCAATCCAACCTTGGTGCCACAACATGGTGAAAACGCTTGGCCCAGAATTGACCAACCACACCCGATCTGCCCAGCACCAAAACACAGCCAGGACTCCAACGCCAAGCACCGCGCCTAAAACACCTTCCCAACTTTTGCCAGGACTGATTAAGGGTGCTAATTTTTTTGAAAACACGCGACCTCCGAAAGCCTGACCCAAAAAATAAGCACAAATGTCAGACACCCATATCAAAACAAAGATGGATAAGAGATAGTTAATACCCACATGGCGAGCTTGAGCCACCGCTACCCAAGACAAGCACAAAAGGCCAAGCCCCAAGTACCACCGTACAGGAGCCGAAAGACTTAACCAAAAAATGGGGCCTCGTCGCAACAATACACCCGAAGCCAAGACCCAAACGCTCACTACAAGCGACCAAACACCAAACCAAAGGTCATGATCTAGCTTAAACAGCCATTCGCTACACCAAATCACCCCACCACCCAAAGCAACAACGCAACCACCCCATACAGAACGCATCACACCAAATCCGGCAAGCCGTCCCCATTCCCAAGCACACAGGGAAATGAGCAATAAGGTCACGCACAGAAAGGGGGAGAGGGTTGGATACACAAGGGCTGGCAACAAAATGCTCAACATTAAAATGGCTGTGATGACGCGCAGTTTGAGCACTTGTGTATTGGTCAAGGTTCTGATGGCGGTTTTTTTGAAAGTTGCTCAGGCGTTAAACCAAAGCGGCGCTGACGTTGGCCGTAAGACTGTATAGCCAAAGACAAATCTGCCTCATCAAATTCTGGCCATAACTTTTCAGTAAACACCAGCTCTGAATAAGCCGCCTGCCAAAGTAAAAAATTACTCAGGCGGTGCTCACCGCCCGTTCGGATGATCAAATCCGGGTCTGGCACATGAGCCAAGGCCATGCAATCGGCCAATTCAGTTTCATTGATGGGTCGATTTTGGGCGACCAGCTTAGCTGCAGCCTGCGCAATATCCCAGCGCCCCCCATAGTTGAAACACACATTCAAAATCAATTTGGGCTGATCCGCCAAAGCGTCTTGGGTCTGCTGTTCAGCACTTGCAAGGCCATCAAGGATATGGGTGGATAAATTGACACGGTCTCCCACAAAATGAAAACGCACTTGGTTTTTGCAAAGATTCGTGACCTCGCGCTTGATCACTAAGGACAACAAGTCCATCAGACCCGAAACCTCTTCTGCGGGGCGGCTCCAGTTTTCCGAGGAAAAGGCAAATACGGTCAGCACCGAGACGCCCTGATCGATACAGGCTCGAATGCAACGACGCAAACTCTCCACGCCCTGGCGATGACCTGCCAAACGGGGCAGCATTCGTTTGGCCGCCCACCGTCCGTTTCCATCCATGACGATGGCTATATGGCGAGGTACCACTTAAACCGCCATCACTTCCTGTTCTTTGGCAGTGACCAGCTGTTCAATGGTTGCCACATGTTTGTCAGTGTGTTTTTGTATGTCAGATTCAGAGCGTTTTTGCTCGTCCTCAGAAGCCAACTTGTCTTTGACAAGCTTTTTCACCGACTCATTGGCATCTCTGCGTAAATTCCGCACCGCCACCTTGGCATTTTCGCCTTCATTACGAACCAGCTTGGTCATTTCTTTACGGCGCTCCTCAGACATGGGAGGCATGGGCACACGAATTAGGTCCCCCATGGACGCAGGGTTCAAGCCCAAATCGCTCTCACGAATGGCTTTTTCAATTTTGGCGCCCATTCCTTTTTCCCATGGCTGCACACTGATGGTGCGCGCATCCAGCAAAGACACATTGGCCACCTGACTCAATGGCACTTGAGAGCCGTAGTACTCGACTTGCACCGAATCTAAAAGAGAAGGGTTGGCGCGACCTGTTCTGATTTTGGACAAATTAACCTTGAGCGCCTCAATGGATTGGTCCATCTTGGTTTCCATGACTTTTTTGATTTCTGAAATAGACATCAACACACTCCCTCAGCAAATAAAACAGCAAAATTCTTTGGAGCTAAAGTGCGCAGCGCAGTTCCACCTTGGCTCGCGGCGAAGGACCAACTCAAACCGTTACCAAGGTTCCTTCATCTTCCCCCATAACCACTCGTTTGAGCGCGCCATGCTTGATGATGGAAAACACCCGAACCGGCAATTTTTGGTCTCGGCACAATGCAAACGCTGTGGCGTCCATGATGCCCAAATTCTTGACCATCGCTTCATCAAAACTCAAAGTGCTGTAACGGGTAGCAGACGGGTCTTTGTGAGGGTCTGCGCTGTAGACACCATCTACCTTGGTCGCCTTGAGCACCAGTTCGGCCCCAATTTCTGCTCCACGCAAGGCAGCAGCTGTATCGGTGGTGAAGAACGGGTTACCTGTACCAGCAGCAAAAATCACCACCTTACCTTCTTCTAAATACTGCAAGGCTTTGGGACGCACATAGGGCTCCACCACTTGCTCGATTGCGATGGCAGACATCACTCGAGCCGTCAATCCTGCTTTGTTCATGGTGTCGGCCAAGGCCAAGGCATTCATGACAGTGGCCAACATACCCATATAGTCGGCCGTGGCACGGTCCATACCCACTGAACCCCCAGCCACACCACGAAAAATATTGCCGCCACCAATCACGACGGCCACCTCAACTCCTAAGCGAGTGATTTCAGCCACCTCTTCCACCATTCGAACGATGGTGCCGTGGTTGATGCCGAACGGATCGTCACCCATTAAGGCTTCGCCAGACAATTTGAGCAAGATTCGCTTCAAAGCCGGCTTGGTTGAGGACATGGCTGAATCTCCTGGGAATGAATGAAATTAACTGGATTGTTGGGCAGCAGCCACTTGTGCAGCCACCTCGGCGGCAAAGTCGTCCACTTTCTTTTCAATACCTTCGCCCACAACAAACATGGTAAATCCTTTCACGGTGCAGCCTTTTTCCTTAAGCATTTGCTCTACCGTTTGCTTGTCGTTTTTTACAAAAGACTGATTGAACAAAGAGACCTCTTTGAGGTACTTTTGTACCGCGCCATCGATCATTTTGGTGGCGATATCAGCTGGCTTGCCAGATTCAGCTGCCTTGGCCGTTGCCACTGAACGCTCTTTTTCAATCAACTCAGCGGGAACATCTGCGCTGGTTAAAGAAACTGGCTTCATGGCCGCCACGTGCATGGCCACATCTTTGGCCGCCAAGTCATCGCCCTCATACTCCACCACCACTCCAATTCGGGTACCGTGCAGATACGATGCCAGCTTGCTGCCCGAATCAAAACGCTTGAAACGGCGGAATGTCATGTTTTCACCAATTTTTCCAATCAAACCCTTGCGCACATCTTCTAGGGTGGGACCGTAGCTGTCTTGTGTATAGCTCAAAGCCGTCAGGGCCTCTGCATTAGCCGGGTTGTTTTGGGCAATCAACTCCACAGAGGCCTGGGCCATTGCCAAGAAGCTGTCGTTTTTGGTGACAAAGTCGGTTTCACAGTTCACTTCAATCAGCGCTCCAGTGTTGCCTTTAATGAATATCGCCACAACACCTTCGGCTGTAACGCGGGAAGCGGCCTTACCCGCCTTAGTACCCAGCTTGACACGAAGCAATTCTTCGGCCTTGGCCATATCTCCTTGCGCCTCGGTCAGAGCTTTTTTGCACTCCATCATGGGAGCGTCGGTTTTGGCTCTGAGTTCAGCAACCATACTTGCGGTAATTGCAGACATTGGGTTTCTCCAGTTTCAGTTCAATAAAAAGTGGCTAAAAAAAAGGGGCTCATGTGCCCCTTTTAAGTGAGCTTTTACGGATTAATTTTCAGACTCTTCTACTTCGACAAACTCATCGTCGGTTTCGGCAGAAACGGCTTTCACCACATCCTCAACCGCATTGGCGCGACCTTCCAAGATAGCATCAGCAATACCTCTAGCGTAAAGAGTAACGGCTTTGGATGAGTCGTCATTACCTGGAATCACGTAATCGATACCTTCAGGAGAGTGGTTTGAATCCACCACACCAATCAAAGGAATACCCAGCTTTTTGGCTTCCAAAATAGCAATTTTGTGATAACCCACATCGATCACAAAAATGGCATCCGGCAGTGTGTTCATGTCTTGAATGCCACCAATGTCCTTTTCGAGCTTGTCCAGCTCGCGCGAAAACATAAGCTGCTCTTTTTTACTCATCGCGTCCAAGCCGGCTTCCTGTTGGACCTTCATGTCTTTGAGGCGTTTGATGGATGTTTTAACGGTTTTGAAATTGGTCAACATGCCACCCAGCCATCGTTGGTCGACATACGGTACGCCTGCGCGCTGCGCTTCCGCGGAGACGATTTCACGAGCCTGGCGCTTAGTACCCACCATTAGAACGGTGCCGCGCTTGGCTGTCAGTTGTTTGACAAACTTAGTCGCTTCCTGAAACATCGGGAGCGACTTCTCAAGGTTGATAATATGAATTTTGTTGCGATGGCCGAAAATATAAGGTGCCATCTTGGGATTCCAAAAGCGTGTTTGGTGACCAAAATGGACACCAGCTTCCAGCATTTGACGCATGGTCGTAGACATATCAAAACTCCAAAGGTTAGGACTTAAATTCGGTTCCGAAATCACTCCTGAGGAGCGACACCTTGGTAGAACCGATTTGGTATTTGTTGAACTGCAAAAGTTGTACTGTACAAATTTGCTCAACGATTGTTATTCTAGCATGCAGCCCCTGCAAGCCAATCATCCCTATCTGCTCACCAACATGTGCACACAGCCAACTCAATCCTCATGCAGACACCAAATAAGCTGATACCCGACCTTCACAGCCTGATCCAAAACATTCGCTCAGGACAGCGCAGTGCATTTGAGGAGCTAGACCGATCAATAGAAGCTGCAAGGTCTGATGCTTGCAGGCATGTGTTTATGGACACCTTATTTGAATCCGCCAAGTCTGAGCTTTCAGAAAAGCCCTTTCAATCTAAGCCCCTCGCGGGATTGGCTGTATCGGTTAAGGATTTGTTTGATATTCAAGGGCAAGTAACCAAAGCGGGTTCCATCGTTTTAAAAAACGCACCTCCTGCCACCTCGGACGCTAACGCTGTTACCCGATTGCGCCAAGCAGGTGCATGCTTGATTGGCAGAACCCACATGAGCGAATTTGCATTTTCTGGGGTGGGAGTCAATCCACATTACGGCACCCCAGCCAATGCTGCACTCATCGATGTGCCTAGGATCCCCGGTGGCTCATCAAGTGGCGCGGCGATTTCAGTGGCTACAGGCGCTGCACATATGGGATTGGGCACCGATACGGGTGGATCCATCCGCATTCCAGCCGCGCTTAATGGCCTGGTGGGCTTTAAGTCCACGGCAAGTTTGGTTCCCAAAGGGGGGGCACTTCCATTATCAACCACCTTAGACACCGTATGCGCCATCACGCGCTCGGTTCGGGACGCCATTTTGGCACACGAAATTTTGTCGGGTCTGACCGTTTGCAGGTCAATTTCGCCAGTCCAGGAAGTCCGACTGGCCTACACCGAAACCCTTTTTATGGACGGTGCTGACGACTATATCGCTGAGACTTTTGACCGAACCCTCAAGCTGCTGCGCGATGCTGGGGCACAACTGATCAAGATTGAGTTGCCTGAGCTCAAAGAACTCGCCCAAATTGCCGAAATGGGAAATTTTTCAGCAGCAGAGAGCTACACATGGCACCAACATTTACTTAAAGAACACGGGGAGCAATACGACCCTAGAGTGGCGTTACGCATTCAGCGAGGTGCCCAAATGAGTGCAAGCGACTATTTGGGTTTGATAAAAGCAAGAAGCGACTGGTTAGCTCGAATGCATCTTGCCCTGCAACCCTTTGATGCCTTGCTCTCGCCAACCGTCCCCATACTCCCCCCCGCTATTGCAGAAGTGGCGCCGGGTGCTGATCGTGATGACGTATTTTTTAAAATCAATGCTTTGTTATTGCGCAACCCCAGTGTGATCAACATGCTAGATGGTTGCGCCATTTCAATACCATGCCATGCTCCAGATGCACCGCCTTGCGGATTGATGATTTGGCAGACCGCCATGCAAGATGAACGAATATTGAATATCGCTTCAGAGATTGAAAGACTTTTGAACTCCCTATGAAAATCGCTGTCATTGGCGCAGGAATGCTGGGCATCTCTATGGCTCACGAATTGGTCAAAGATGGACATGAGGTCACCATCTTTGAGAGCAAGGCGTCAGTCGCTGAAGGCTCCAGCTTTGCCAATGCAGGCGTGATGTCTTGTGCTCTCACACATCCAGATATTTCAAGCTGGCTGTTCAACTCCACATTTCGCAGCGTCCTTGGCAGCTCTTATGGCTTGCATGTGCACAAGTCTTTTTCTTTGAAACAATGGACTTGGCTTATCAAGCGGTCTGGCGGTCATGTGGCCGACCCCTTGTCCACTGACCACCTGAAATGGAAGTCCTTGTTAGGACTTGCCCGTTTGAGCGCCGAACAATTTGACCTCACGAACTCAGATTTGCAACTCAGCTTTGATGGTCAAAAGGGGCAATTGATCCTGCTGCGAACCGAGTCAGATCAAAGGAGTCTGACCACCGCTTTGTCACATCTTCAATCAGAAGGTCTTTCCTTCAAGTTGCTTGATGCTGATGACACCTATCGCTTAGAGCCTGCGCTTCAAACTGACACCCCTTTGTTTGGCGCCTTGCACTTACCGGAGGATCAGATCGCTAACTGCCGGCAATTGGCTCAACTGCTCAAACAGCAATGTGAAAAACTTCAAGCCAAGTTTGTATTCCAAGTCGGCGTGAACGCACTAAAAACCATTCCAGAAGGTGTAGAGCTTCAATTGAGCAACGACACCTCAGCCAGCTTTAAAGCCGCAGTGGTGTGCTCTGGCGTTAAGGCGGCTGATTTGTTAAAGCCCTGGGGTATCGCTTGCCCCATGGAATCGGTTTATGGCTACTCCATCAGCAGCCCAGTAAAAGAGCCGCTCAATGCGCCGCAAAGCGCTATTTGGGATCTGAAGCATCAAGTCCACATTTCGCGCTTAGGGCAGCGCGTTCGAGTCAGCGGCAGTTATGAACTCGACGGAGACCCTGATGACCAAGACACTTCAAGTTTGAAAATTCTTTATAAAACCCTGCAAGACTGGTTTCCAGGTGCTGCGCAGCTGGATCAAAGTACCCAGGTCTGGAAGGGAGCCCGCCCCACCTTGGCAGATGGGCTACCGGTGGTGGGGGCCAGCGGCATCAAGGGCGTATGGCTGAACTTTGGCCATGGCAATTTGGGCTGGACTTTGGCCATGGGTTCGGCCAACGTCATAGCCCGCCAAATATCTGAACGGCATGTGTCTTTGAATATGGAGCATTTTGGAATCCACCGTTTCTGAACAGTGCTGCCAACGGTTTAACCCTGAGCCAACACGCCGGCCGCTATGCGGCGCAACTTGCCATGGCTTTGGCGCCCAAGATCCGCTGACCTCTTCCAAATAGGCCTGTGCATCTCAGGTGTCTAATTGGCCCGCTTGGAATTGCGCCCCTTGCTCGCTTTACCGTTTTTATTTTGAGCGGCCGCCTTTTTGACGGCTTGCCTAAGCGCCTGAATGGGGGTTGGCAAAGCCTTGGTTTGGGCTTTGAGGGTTTTGGCTCCACGTTTGGAGGATGTTTTACGGGGAACCATTTCAGCGTCAAAGGTGCCCGTCTTGCCCGCAGCCTTGTCTTTATGGCCACGAAGACCCTGCACTTCATCGCCCCGAACCAACCGGAAATCGATGCGTCTGCCATCCAAATCCACACGACTGACTTGCACCTGCACCCGAGTGCCAATCGCATATCGGATGCCAGTGCGTTCGCCACGCAGCTCCTGACGCGCTTCGTCAAAGCGGTAGTACTCGCCGCCAAGTTCGGTGATGTGCACCAAGCCCTCCACGTACATCGCATCCAAAGTGACAAAAATGCCGAAAGATGTAGCGGCAGTAACCACGCCCGCAAACTCCTCGCCCAGATGTTCGCGCATGTACTTGCACTTGAGCCAGGCCTCTACATCTCGACTGGCTTCGTCCGCTCGGCGCTCATTGGCGCTGCAATGCAAACCCGCTGCCTGCCATGCCAGCAATTCAGCGCTCATTTTTTTAGGAGCATCGCCTGAGTGCTTGGATTTAGCAGCTTCAGACTTTTCTAAACGCTTTGACAATCGGGCATGCGCCTCGCCCGGGGTGGGCAAGGCGGGCAAGTGGTAGCTCTTCTTTGCCAATATGGCTTTGATAACTCTGTGCACCAACAAGTCAGGGTAACGGCGGATCGGACTGGTGAAGTGCGTGTAAGCGTCATAAGCCAAACCAAAGTGACCGCTGTTGTGCGGGCTGTAAATGGCCTGCTGCATGGAGCGCAGCAACATGGTGTGGATTTGTTGTGCGTCTGGGCGCTCCCTAGTCGCCACCGCAATTGCCTGAAACTCGCCGGGCTTGGGGTCGTCGCCAATGGTCATCCCCAGGCCAATCGCTTTGAGGTAATTGCGCAGCATTTCATTTTTCTCAGGCGTTGGGCCTTCATGCACCCTAAATAAGCCTGCATGCTTGCTTTGGCCAATGAATTCCGCGCTGCAGACGTTGGCCGCCAGCATGGCCTCTTCAATCAAACGGTGCGCTTCGTTACGGGTGCGGGGCACAATTTTTTCAATTCGGCCTGTTTCATCGCACAAAATTTGAGTTTCGGTGGTCTCAAAGTCCACAGCACCTCGCCTGGATCTTGCAGACAACAGGGCGCGGTACACATCTGACAAATCAATCAAGTGTTGCACCAAAGGCTGGCGCCTTTGTGCCTCAGGGCCATGGGTGTTTGCCAAAATGGCTGCCACTTCGGTGTAGGTAAAGCGGGCATGGCTGTGCATCACCGCTGGGTAAAACTGGTACGCAGACACCTCGCCTTCATAAGACACAAACATGTCGCAGACCATGCAAAGGCGCTCCACATCGGGGTTTAGCGAGCACAAGCCGTTGGAGAGTTTCTCCGGCAGCATCGGAATGACGCGCCTGGGAAAGTACACACTTGTGGCACGCTCGTAGGCGTCCACGTCAATCGGTGTACCGGTTTCCACATAGTGGCTGACATCTGCAATGGCCACCAACAAGCGCCAGCCTTTCACCGCTTGCTTGCCCCTGCCTTGCGTTGCAGGTTCGCAATACACCGCATCGTCAAAATCTCTAGCGTCTTCACCATCAATGGTGACCAAGGGCACATCCGTCAGATCCACCCGGTTTTTCTTATCCTGTGGCCGCACCCTATCCGGCAGTCCACGGGATTGAGCAATGCACGCCTCTGAAAACTCATGCGGCACGCTGTACTTGCGCACGGCAATTTCAATTTCCATGCCGGGATCGTCAATTTCACCCAAGACTTCTTTGATACGGCCAACCGGTTGTCCAAACAATGCGGGCGGCTCTACCAGTTCCACGACAACCACCTGCCCCGACTTGGCCGAACCAGTAGCCCCTTTGGGAATCAGCACATCTTGCCCATAGCGCTTATCCTCTGGCGCAACCAGCCAAATGCTGTTTTCTTGAAGCAACCGGCCAATGATGGGATGGATGGGCCGCTCCATAATTTCCAAAACACGGCCCTCAGGGCGACCTTTGCGGTCAAAACGAATGATGCGGGCTTTGACGCGATCTTTGTGAATCACCGCACGCATTTCGTTAGGCGGCAGGTAAATGTCGGATTCTCCATCGTCCCTCACCACGTATCCGTGACCATCGCGATGGCCTTGCACCACCCCCTCAATCTCTTCTAGCAAACTGCCGGCGTGTTCTAGTGTTTTGATAGAATTCTCTCTTTCCTGAAAGCCCAGGTGGCGGAATTGGTAGACGCACTAGTTTCAGGTACTAGCGAGTAACTTCGTGGGGGTTCGAGTCCCTTCCTGGGCACCAATATAAATGAACTCCATGACGCCCCCAGCGTCTTTTTTTTAGCCTAATAGGCGCTACAAAGTCTAAACATTAAATCGGAAGGGCCACTAAATCATGGCCTTCCACGCCCACTACTCGAGCCTGCGTGAAGGCTCCCACTTTATAGGTCTTGCTGATTTTTTCAGGTGGTAGCAGCTTCACTAAGCCATCAATTTCTGGAGCATCGGCATAGGTGCGTCCCCATCCCCCCTTGCGTCCCATGCCCATTGAGCTGTCCACCAACACCTGCATGGTGGCACCCACGCGACGCTGTAATTTGGCCACCGAGACTTGCTCCGCAACCTCCATAAAACGCGATCTCCGCTCCTCGCGCAAGTCTGCGGGCAACATGGCAGGCAAATCATTCGCTGCAGCACCCTTGACTGGGCTGTAGGCAAAACAACCAGCCCGATCAATCTGTGCCTCGCACACAAAATCCAATAAATGCTGAAACTCTGCTTCGGATTCGCCTGGAAAGCCCGCAATGAAAGTGCTGCGCACCACCAGCTCAGGACATTGCTCACGCCAACGTTGAATGCGCTCCAAATTTCGTTCGCCACTGGCAGGGCGTTTCATGCGCTTCAACACATCAGGATGGCTGTGCTGGAAAGGCACGTCCAAATAAGGCAAAACCTTTCCTTCAGCCATCAATGGAATGATGTCATCCACATGTGGGTAGGGGTACACATAATGCAGTCTGATCCAAGCACCATACGCATCTGCCAACGCTGCCAAGGCCTCCACCAGTTCCAACATTCGGGTTTTAATGGGCTTGCCATCCCAAAACCCGGTTAGGTATTTGACATCCACGCCATAGGCTGAGGTGTCTTGGCTGATAACCAACAACTCTTTAACGCCTCCTTCAAACAAAGCCCGAGCTTCATTGAGCACTTCGCCAATGGGCCGTGACACCAAATCTCCCCGCATGGAAGGGATGATGCAAAAGGTACAGCGGTGGTTACATCCTTCGCTGATCTTTAAGTAGGCGTAGTGCTTGGGTGTGAGTTTCAATCCCGCCACACCAAATGTTTGAGGCACCAAATCTACAAAAGGGTCATGGGGTTTAGGGCAATGCTTATGCACCGCATCCATCACTTCTTGGGTGGCATGAGGGCCCGTAACGGCCAACACTGCAGGATGCATGGACTTCACAAGATTGCTGCCACCCTCTGCGGTTTGAGCCCCTAAACACCCTGTGACAATAACGCGACCGTTCTCAGTCAGAGCTTCGCCTATGGTGTCCAAACTTTCCTTAACTGCGTCGTCAATAAAGCCGCAAGTGTTGACGATGACCAAATCGGCGCCGTCAAAACTTTTGCTGGTCTGGTAGCCCTCAGCGCTGAGCTGGGTCAAGATGAGTTCGGAATCGGTCAGTGCCTTAGGGCAACCTAAGCTGACAAAACCAATTTTGGGTGGCGATGTTTCAAGTGTCATGCACCTATTGTCACCAACTCAATTGCTGGATGAACGGATGGCTAAAAAAATGCCTTATGAGCGCCTGTTTCTGATTGTCCATGAGTGCGCTGGTCGCGATCATGTCAGGCCAAAGCTCCAATGCCCTGTGCACGGCATCCTTAATCACGCGCTGTACTGGTTTTTCGGGGATCTTCATCACATTGCACATTGCACGCACGGACGCCGGGCCGAGTGTTCTGGTGGCCAGTGTGCCATCCTCGCTGCGATAGAGTGCCAATGCATTGCAATGACCTTGGATGAAGACAGACCAGGCGACTATGTCGTAGGCGGGCGATAACTCTGGTGTTACTCCATCGCGGTACAGCAGTGCGAAGTTCTGCAGGAGTGCGTCAACGATTCCCATTAGCTCATTGATGATGATGAGGTGTATGAGCTCGTGTACCGCAGGTTGACCCAGCGATTCTGGATAACGCATCATCAAACCGGCTATGGCTGCGTAGGTAGCCCCTGAGTATTTCTGGCGGGGATCGATGGCAAGTGCTTGGCCGAAAACCTCGCATTGAATTCTTTTACCTTCTTCCCTGTCAAAGCGAGAGACCACCAGAAAGTTCTAGCTTCCGCCAATCGCGTGCCCGTGGTCTAAGCAAAGCTTCTCCAGTAGAACTAGCTTGTATTCGCAGACATTCGCCCCGGCCGCTTTCGCGAGCTGCAAGCTCAGGTGTTCAACTTCGGGCATCATGAGCAGGTCGGTTTGAGGGAGTTTTCTGGTGATGCGAGTTGCACCCAGCCTATGCGGTCGGTGATTAGGTCACGGAATCAGTGTCATTCCAGCTTGCTTGGACGCTTTGACATCAAAAGTCATCGTCTGCTCGCAGCCAGCACCAGCGGCCGAGCGCTCAATCAAACAATCCGCAAAGTCCGCGCCACCTTCGCCAAACACTCGAAGCGCACGCATCACTTGATCCGCACGCTCAACCAAAAATTGCTTGGTACGCAAAATCGCCTCTAGCGCCTGAGCTACCTGTTTCCCCGTCAACCCGTAGCACGAAGTCAATACCCAATACAGTTCCACGACCGAGACCATGGTGATGTACCCTGGTTTGTCGGCATCCAGCGCTTCTATCAACTTGGTAGCTTTAGCCGCTTGCTTTGCATCGTCCTGCATGATGTAGCGCACCAGAACGTTGGTGTCTAGACCAATCATCGCGATGCAGCTCCGCGCTGCGCAATCGCCGTGTTCATGGATTCGATGGATACGGACTTCTTGGCGACACCGAACATCCCCTTGAGATCGGTCACGTCACTGGTGGCTGCCACAACCTCATAGCGGCCTGGTGCAAGTTGCACAAACTCAACGCGATCTCCCGCGTCGACTTTAAGATCATTGCGCACATCGACCGGAATGGTGATCTGCCCCTTTGATGTAATTGTGGCTGTTGACATGAGTGAATTCCTTTTTCCTTACTTTAATGTAAGGAGCAAAACTCGTCAAGTCTTCTATTCCAATAGTTTTCTGTTCGGTGCGTGCCCAGATTTCGCTACAGCAGCGCAACTTTGCGCGGGCGACCTCGAGGTTTCTTTTGCGGGCCGACTAGCTCTTGTGAAACCGGTGTGCTTTGCGGATCATGGGGTATTGATGCCGCGACTGGCCTTCCCTTTAGCCATGCATCGATTTGGGCTTTGGACCAGAAGATCCGCCTTCCAAACCGGATATAGGGTGGTAATCCTGCTGGGGCTGATTTGGAAAAAAGCGTTCTCTCGAGTGTTCTGTACGCGCGACCTTCAACACGCTACTTTTTTAATCCAAACGCTTGGTACATCAATTCCGTTTGCTTCTGAATTTGGGACTGCATTTGCTCTTGCATTTGAGCAAAAAGGTTCTTCGAAAAATCGGCGTTGTTATTCAAAGCAGCCTGCATCAGGGGGGCTTGCAAGTCTTGCATGGCCTGGATGTTTTTTTCCAAATACCCGCCCATAAAGCCTTGCATGGCATGGCCATAAAAACGGATGATGTTGGCCAACAAGGGTGCAGTAAACATGGGCGTACCGGCAGCCTCTTCTTCCAAAATAATTTGGAGCAAGATGCTGCGGGTGAGGTCTTCAGAAGTCTTGGCGTCTCGAACCACAAACACCTGACTCGCCATGACCATGTCTTTGATCTCAGTCAGGGTGATATAGCTTGAAGTTTGGGTGTCGTACAAACGGCGGTTGGGGTATTTTTTGATGACCCGCTCTTTGCCTGCAGCAGATTCCGATGCTGAATTCTGGTCTTTATCGTGATCTTGAGTCATAAAAGCTGTCCTTCAAACCCAAACGGCGGGGCGCCGAATCTATGGTTCATATTCTAGAAACACTTAAAGAGCATCTACACCCATGATTAACCCTGAGTACCTTCAGGTAGTGAATGGGCCATCAAACTAAAAGACCGCGTGGTCTCCACGAACCGGAACGCCCCCGTCTTTCACCCACACCTCGTAAGCCTCAAACAGGGTTTGAGTGCCATACGATGGCGTCGCCTCTGCATCGTATCGGCCCAAGGCGGCGTCCCAAACCAACATGGATTCAGTGGCGTAGTAACGGCCAATTTTGGCCAATTCAGCTTTGTCGGCTGCTCGTGGCCATATGTTTCCGACCCAGCTCAAAACAACAATAATGAGGTCTAAAAAGCCAACCGGCACGTTCTTAAACCGTGGCTTCAACCCGAGCAACTTAAACAAATACTCGCCCTGCTGAAGCGGTGTGATGGCGGAACCAGGACCGCCTATGGGCAAGATTTGGTTGTGGCGGCTTTCTTCATCCAAGCATCCTGCCAAATAATCTCCTAGATCATCGTCGCTAATGGGCTTGCAGGCAGTGAGCTCTCCGTCGCCAAACAATAAAAAAGGCTTGCCATCTTTGACCCGCTGTATCTGCCCGGAAAGCGACTTAAAAAACGCTGTGGGCCGCACGATGGAATACACAAGACCAGAGGCCATCAAGGCGCTTTCAAAAGCCAATTTGGCTTGCTGAAAAACCAGCAACGGCTTTTGCACACAAATAGCCGAGAGCAGCACAAAATGCCTCACCCTCGCTGCCTTGGCCGCTTCTAGCACCACCAAATGGGCTTGGTGGTCTACACGCCAGGCGTCTTTAGGCAAACCGGTTCTCGAAGCCATACAAGAGACCACGGCATCAAACGACTCATCTGCAAAGCCATCTCGGCTGAGCGATACCACATCAGTCGCATCACCCCAGCGCACGGTGGCTCCTGCTAGGCACACGGCCAAATGCGGGTCTGCCTCTAAGGAGGCCAGCCCTTGGCGAGGCCTAATCAAGCACACCACACTGTGGCCACGCCGAACCAATGCGCGCGCCGTAGCCATCCCTATGGTGCCCGTAGCACCCAGTAACAGCACGCGCATCAAGTATCTACATCCTGAGGCTGCGCGAGTGCTGGTGCACGGTTTCTACCAAGGCCTGAACATGCTCGGGCGGGGTGAACTGGCTGATGCCATGCCCCAAATTAAAGATGTGTGTAGGTCCGCTGGTACGAGTATCAGCGTGGGGCTTGCCAAAACTGTCCAACACATTGCGCACCTCACGGGTAATGTGGTCAGGTGGGCCAAATAACACATTAGGGTCTAGGTTGCCTTGCAAGGCTTTGCCTGGGCCCCCCACTTGCCCGCCCACCTGCTGACGCGCCTTACCCAGGTTCACCGTCCAGTCCACACCCAGCACATCGCAAGACAGGTCGGCCATTTCTGACAACCACAGTCCCCCACCTTTGGTGAACACAATGCTGGGGATGCGTACCCCGTCATGTTCTTTTTTAATTTGTTCCAACACCCGAGCTGTGTAAGCCAAGCTGAATGTTTGGAACGCACCGTCGGCCAACACGCCGCCCCAGCTGTCAAAAATCATCACGGCTTGTGCTCCGGCCTCAATTTGTGCATTCAGGTAATGCGCTACGGCACCGGCATTGATTTCCAAGATGCGGTGCATCAAGTCGGGGCGGCTGTACATCAGGGTTTTGACGTGACGGTAGTCGTCCGAACCGGCTCCCTCCACCATGTAACACGCCAAGGTCCAGGGGCTACCCGAGAATCCAATCAGGGGCACGCGCTCTTTCAAGGCTTTGCGAATGGCGCTGACCGCATCAAACACATAGCGCAACTTATTCATGTCGGGCACGGCCAGAGAGGCCACGTCCGCTTCATTGCGCACGCTTTTGGCAAACTTAGGGCCCTCGCCTTGCGCAAATGTCAAACCCAAACCCATGGCGTCTGGCACCGTGAGAATGTCTGAAAACAAAATCGCCGCATCCAGCGCATAGCGCTCCAACGGCTGAAGCGTGACCTCGGTTGCGAAGTTCACATTGGTGGCGAGGCCCATAAAACTGCCGGCTTTGGCCCTTGTGGCGCAATATTCAGGCAAATACCTACCTGCCTGCCGCATCAGCCAAACAGGGGTGTAGTCGGTGGCTTGGCGCAAACAGGCTTTGATAAAGGTGTGTTGGCTGTGAGAAGAGTTCATGAAGGGTAAAGCTCAGGCTAATTGGGGCTTGGGTGCGTTTTGTGAGTGAGCGCGCCCTTGGTCACCAGTTGTGCTGCGACAGCCTCCCCAAGCGATGTGGCTTGGGCGAGCACATGGGCGTCGGCCAAATTCACGGTGCATTGGTCTTTGGCCTCAATCAAGGGAACGCCTTTGAGGGCGGGGTCGCCCCACGCTGCGTGTAGAGCCAACGTGCCGTTGTGCAGCGTCGCATGCGCAGCCAGGGGCATGGAGCAACTGCCGCCCATGGCCCGGCTCACACCCCGCTCGGCATACACCGCCACAGCGGTGGCTGCATCGTTTAAAGCCGACAAAGTCTCCAGCAAATCCGGCCTGTCATCGGCAATTTCAATGCCAATGGCCCCTTGCCCAGCGGCAGGAATCATTTGGTCTAGGGAAAACAGATGGGCAATGCGGTCATGCAAACCCAGTCTTTTCAGACCAGCAGCGGCCAGCACAATGCCGTCGTACTGACCTTTGTCAAGTTTGCTCAACCGGGTGTCTAGGTTGCCCCTTAAGGCTTCAATTTTTAAATCGGGGCGCAAGGCGCGCAGCAGCACAGTGCGCCTCAGGCTCGATGTACCCACCAAAGCACCCGGCGGCAAGCTGTCCAGGCTTCCGTAACGGTGCGAAACCCAGGCGTCTCTGGGGTCTTCGCGCGACAAAATGCACGCTAACCTGAATCCGCTGGGCAGGTCCATGGGCACATCTTTAAGTGAATGCACTGCCAAATGGGCTGATCCTTGGGCAATGGCGACTTCCAGCTCTTTAATAAAAAGCCCCTTGCCGCCAATATTGCTCAGCGGAACATCCAGTATCTGATCTCCCACCGTGGTCATGCCCATTAACTCCACTTGGTGGTTTTGGGCTTCAAGCAGCTGTTTGACGTGATGGGCTTGCCACATGGCAAGCCGGCTTTCTCTCGTGGCGATGGTGAGTTTCATGGACAAAGGTACAAAGTCTTGGTGAGATTACACGAGGTATGGACTTTTTCCCTCTGTATATTACCCTATTGTCAATTTTGATTGACATATGTTATTGTCTAACTTGTTTAACAAAATAAGAGCAATACCTTAAGGCTCCACCTTAACCAACCATGGCTGTTTGGGCACTAGGTCTTAACCACAATACCGCTCCTTTGGACCTGCGGGGCAAATTTGCCTTTGCCGTTGACCAAATGGGCGCTGCGCTGTCGGCGCTGCGCTCTAACCTTCAGGGGCAAAGTGAAGCCACCATTTTGTCCACCTGCAACCGCACCGAAATTTATTGCTCCGGCTCGGAACTGCAAATCCCGCAAACCCTGAATTGGTTGGCCAACGCACGAGAGGTTCGCCCCGAAGAACTCAAGGCGCACACCTACCAACTGCATGAACAAGAGGTCACCCGTCACGCCTTTAGGGTGGCCAGCGGGCTGGACTCTATGGTGCTGGGCGAGCCCCAAATTTTGGGCCAAATGAAAGATGCCGTGCGCGTGGCCTCAGATGCGGGCGCACTGGGCACCACGCTCAACCAGTTGTTTCAGCGCTCATTTTCTGTGGCCAAAGAGGTGCGCTCTAACACCGAAATTGGATCGCACTCCATCAGCATGGCCGCTGCAGCCGTGCGTTTGGCGGGTCAAATATTTGACGACCTCAGCCAAACCAAAGTGCTGTTTGTGGGTGCGGGCGAAATGATTGAACTCTGCGTCAACCACTTCAATGCCAAAAAACCAAGTTCCATCACGATTGCCAACCGCACCGTAGAAAAAGGCAACAAACTTGCGCAAGCCTTAGGCGGCAACGTGATGCAGTTGTCTGAATTGCCTTTGCGGTTACATGAGTTTGACATTGTGGTCAGCTGCACCGCCAGCACCTTGCCCCTGATTGGTCTGGGAGCAGTAGAGCGTGCCGTGAAGCTTCGAAAGAAAAAGCCCATGTTCATGCTGGACTTGGCTGTACCGCGAGACATAGAGCCCGAAGTCAAATCTTTGCGTGATGTGTATCTTTATAGCGTAGATGATCTATCCAGCGTGGTTCAGGTAGGGCAAGCACATAGACAAGCCGCTGTAAGCCAAGCCGAGAGCATTATTGATGTGGGGGTTAAAAACTTTCACCAATGGATGGAACAGCGTGGCAACGTACCGCTGATCCAACAGCTTCACTCCAAGGCAGATGCATGGCGCGAGGCCGAGTTGACTAAAGCCAAAAAGCTTTTAGCCAAAGGCGAAGATTTGGAACAAGTTCTAGAAACCCTATCCCGTGGCCTCGTTAAAAAAATGATGCACGGCACCATGAGCGAGTTGCACGCCGCCACCTCTCATGACTTGCAGCACATGCAAGCCACTATAGAAAAGCTTTTTTTACGTTCTCGCCACTGAGTACTTGGCCAGCCAAGAGGTCTGCCATATGTCGCGAAACCTACAAGCTGAAGGTCTTGATTGACAACCCTACATTTTGTGTGTTAATTTAGGTTTACATGTATATGTGTTTATTCAGATTAACACTTGGGTTCACAAGTGGGCAGAATTTGTGTCCATGGGGGACACGAATACCTCGTGCGGTTTGAGCACGTTTTGGAGTACTACTAGGAGAAATCCAATGTCTGATTCCCAGAAAGTATGGCCGACAGGATTAACTGAGGCCGAATCCGAGGAAATACATAGAAACCTCATACAGGGCACGCAAATTTTCGGCATGATCGCCGCGTTTGCCCACCTGTTGGCG
>Ga0214917_10000547_pt1 | contig 49408 bp, 43 predicted proteins | sample LL_1208_BB_MetaG_FD_177983 | JGI IMG/M metagenome (GOLD analysis project Ga0214917, IMG submission 177983) | Freshwater microbial communities from Lake Lanier, Atlanta, Georgia, United States - LL_1208_BB | ecosystem: Environmental > Aquatic > Freshwater > Lake | place: USA: Georgia | collected... | reverse complement strand
GATCACCCGCGAATTTATCGCGTAAGGCGGCAAGGTCGTCGGGCAATACATTGTATTTACGAGCGGCTGCACGCAGTGCAAACAAGCGCTCTTCCACACGCTCCAATTCGCGCGGATCGAAATCGGCATCGCGCTGCGCCTGTTCGAGGGCATCGCGCGCAAGCTCCAAAGCTTGCAGCGAATCCTCCAGCGCCTTCACACTGGCTGCCACCAATTGCGGCGTTTGCGCTGCGCGCCGTTCGAGCCGACGCATAGCCGAAGAGAGGGCAGGAATGGGCGATGCTTCGCCCGCCACTGCGTCATGCGCATCATTAATGTCGGCAATGATCTTTTCAGCGCCCATCATTAATTGTCGTTTTTCAGCAAGAAATTGTTCTTCGCCCACCTCAGGTGCAAGCTTATCGAGCTCGGCGAAAGAATGGCGCAGATAATCCGCTTCGCGCCGTGCGGTTGCAATCCGCTCGGTCAAGGCATCGCGCGCATCGCGCGCATCGCGCCAAGCGGCATGAGCTGCTGCAAGTTTCTTCAATTTCGGCCCATGGCCGGCAAAGGCATCGAGCAATGCGCGATGGGCCGCAGGATCGGTCAGTGCGCGGTCGTCATGCTGGCCGTGAATTTCAACGAGGGTTGCACCGATCGCACGCAACGCTTGCACCGAGACAGGCTGATCGTTGATGAGCGCGCGCGTGCGCCCATCGGCCATCTGCACACGGCGCAGGATAACGTCACCATCGTCGGGAATATCGTTCTGTTGCAGAAGGGCGTGCGCCGGATGGTCCGATGCCAGTTGGAAAACGGCCGTTACCTGCCCTTGCGCCTGTCCGTGGCGGACGAGCGAACCGTCGCCCCGGGCACCCAGCGCCAGAGCAAACGCATCGAGCAGGATCGATTTGCCTGCGCCGGTCTCACCGGTCAGCACACTGAGCCCGTCCTCGAGAGCGAGGTCGAGGCGGTCGATCAGGACGATATCGCGAATCGAAAGCTGTACGAGCATGGGCTGAATCCTGCCCGACTATAGGTCGCGCACAAGCCGCTGAAATCAAGCCGGAGAAGGCCTTAAGCCCTAACGGAGTGGGGATGGACGTGGATTAGCCCATTCCCATCGATTTGAAGGCCTTCGTGATCCAGGAATCGCCGCTCTCCCGTGGCGCGAGGCCGCGCGATTGCAGGAGGCTGAAGGCGTCCTTGTACCAAGGCGAGTCAGGGAAGTTATGGCCGAGCACGGCAGCGGCCGTCTCCGCTTCGCCGATCACACCCAGTGCCAGATAGGCCTCGGTCAGACGCGCCAGCGCCTCTTCGATCTGGTTGGTCTGCTGGAATTGCGCCACCACCACACGGAAGCGGTTAATCGCGGCCGGGTAATTGCGCTTCTTTAAATAATAGCGGCCGACATTCATTTCGCGTCCGGCGAGCTGATCCTTCACCACATTCATCTTGAATTTGGCATCTGCCGCATATTCGGATTTTGGCCAGCGCTGCACCACTTCTTGGAAGGCAAGCAGCGCCTTTTCCGAGCGCTCCTGATCGCGCGTCGTATCCGGGATCTGGTTATAATAGGATTGGCCCACGAGATAGGCGGCATAAGCCGCTTCGGGGCTGGCAGGGTGCAGCCCGAGATAGCGTCTTCCGGCTGCAATTGCCTCGTCGTAATTGCGGGCCTCAAAATTGGCGTAGGTTTGCATCAACAGCGCGCGTTGTGACCAAACGGAGAAGGGATAGGCCTTGTCGAGTTCGCCAAAGCGTTTCGCGGCGCCTTCGAATTCCTTCTTGTCTACATAGGCGAGGCCTTCATTGTAGAGCTGTTCGGCTGGAATGGTCGGCTTGATCTCGGGCTTGTATACCTCCGGCTTATCGAACGGGTTGAGGCTCGAGATCGTGTCGCAGGCAGCAAGCGGCATCATGGCAAGGACCAAAAGTCCGGCGCGGAAAAGCCTCGTCGAAAAACGGTCGGCGCGCATCAATCCTTGATCCTCCGGTCGGAACTCTGCCTCGGCAGCCTACAGACAGCCCTCATACTCGATTGAAGGGCATAATTCCATAGAGGCCGGGGGATTGCGGCGCGGTGAAGGCAGCAATCAATCGTTCTGTGCCGCATAGGCGGCTACACGGACGCCGATTTCGGCATGCCCCGTCTCGCGGCGACCTTCCTCGACAAAGGCATAGGCCGAACGGTCGGCAAACAACGCCTCAAGGATCGAGAAGTTAAGCCGATGGCCTCCCATATAGGAGCGATAGAGGCCAAGGATCGGCGCTCCGGCCAAAGCGAGATCGCCCACCGCATCGAGCGTCTTATGGCGGGAGAATTCGTCAGGCCAGCGCGTACCTTCCGGATTGACAACAGCGTCGTCCCCGAGCGCCACGGTATTGTCGAGCGAAGCACCGAGCGCAAACCCAGCCTTCCAAAGCTTTTCGACATCGCACATGAAGCCAAATGTACGGGCCCTAGCCAAATCCTTGCGGAAGGACTGTGGATCGAGATTGATTGAGGTCTTCTGCCGACCGATCGCCTTCGTATCGAAATCAATCTCGACTTCGAGGCGGAAGCCCCGGGCATGCGGATGCAGTTCCGCCCAAGCACGGCCTTGCTGCACGCGCACCGTTTTCAGAACACGGAGATAGCGGCGGGCCGCCACCTGCCGGCGAATGCCCGCGCTGTCGATAGCCTCGACGAAAGGCGCCGCACTGCCATCCATGATCGGTACTTCAGGACCATCAATTTCGATCAAAACATTGTCGATCCCCAAACCGGCGAGCGCGGCGAGCAGATGCTCGATCGTCGAAACCGAACCGGTGGCGACATCGCCGACAATGGTGCAAAGCTCCGTCGCGCTGACGAGGGTGTGCCGCGCCGGGATCAGACGATCATTGCCGCCGGGCAACCCACTGCGGAGAAAAACGATTCCCGAATTAGCTTCCGCCGGGTGCAGGATTAAAGAAGCAGGCTTGCCTGAATGGACGCCGATGCCTGTAACTTCGACGCGCTGGGCAAGCGTGGTTTGGCTGGTGAAGGCCATGCGTTCCGTCCTCTTATCCGCCGCCCGGAGAACCGCGGCGGAGCCTTGGGGTTTAACCCCCTGGGAACGTTTGCGGCTAAGACACCGCCTGCCCTTCACGAGCCCGCCCCGAATTGAGGCGGGACAATACGCGCGCGACCCCCTTAGGCCAAATCACGCTTTCTATCGCTTTGTTACAAAGCCACGCTTCTTTGAAACAGTGATTTTGCCAAGTTTAACAGATAGTTAACAAAAAGCCCGGGGTGCATGACCCCGGGCTTTGCAACTTCCAATAGGTTATCGGGTCAGTTCGATTGGCGGCGCAGGAAGGCCGGGATTTCGAGCTGATCGTCTTCCGTGAGTCGCTGCTGCGGGCGCGGAGCAGGCGCTGCACGCTTAGCGAATTCCTGAGCCGCAGGAGCGGCTTGCGGCAAAGGCTGCGCTTGCGGCACGGGCTGCTGCGGCTGCTGCATACGCACCGGCTGCGGCGCCGGCGTTTCCGGCTCGGCGCGGCGGCCGAAGCCAGCCGCTGTCAGGCGGTCGAGTAGCGAGGTGCGCTTTTTTTCCACAGGAGCCGCGATCGGCTCGCGCGCCTGTTCGAACTGGCGCTGGGCCACTGGCGGGAAATCGGCGATGTTTGGCATCTGCGCTGGACGCATCGGCTGTTCCGGCGCGGGCGGCACGAACTGCCCGGCCTGCATGTAGGGCGTAGGCTCAGGGTGATGTGAGACGGGCTGCTGCACCGGCGCCGCCTCATAGTTCATCTTCGGAGCGGCGGGACGGACCGTCACATCGCTGCGCATCATCGGCTGCGGCGCAGGCTGATGCTGTGGCTGGTGCATGACCGGTTGCGGCGCAGGCTGCTGGACGGCCACCGGCTCGGGCTGACGCCATTGCGGTTCGACGGCGGGCGCAGCGGGAGCAGCCAAAGGCATCACTGGGCGAACGGCAGGCTGTTGCGCCTGCTGCGCGGTGATTGCACGGAGGCGCTCAGCCGTAGCGACGATGCGTTCTTCCGTACGGCCCGGGTTCAGGCGCGCCATGATGTCTTCGTGATCGATGCCTGTAGCGACAACCGAAACACGAACGATGCCTTCGAGCGAGTCATCGCGTGTTGCGCCGAAGATAACATTCGCTTCCGGATCGACTTCCTCGCGAATGCGGGTTGCGGCTTCGTCGACTTCATAAAGTGTAAGATCGGCGCCGCCAGTGATGGAAATCAAAAGGCCGCGCGCCCCCTTCATGCAGACATCGTCGAGCAGCGGATTGGCGATCGCCGCTTCGGCCGCGCGCATGGCGCGCTTTTCGCCCGTGGCTTCGCCTGTACCCATCATCGCCTTACCCATTTCGCGCATGACAGCGCGCACGTCGGCGAAGTCGAGATTGATCAGACCTTCCTTCACCATCAGATCGGTGATGCACGCAACGCCCGAATAGAGAACCTTATCGGCCATCGCGAACGCATCTGCGAACGTGGTCTGTTCATTGGCGATACGAAACAGATTCTGGTTCGGGATGATGATGAGCGTGTCGACCGATTTCTGCAGCTCTTCGATACCCTGATCCGCGAGGCGCATGCGGCGGGTGCCTTCGAACTGAAACGGCTTTGTCACGACGCCAACCGTGAGAATCCCCATATCGCGTGCGGCCCGCGCCACGACAGGTGCAGCACCCGTGCCGGTGCCGCCGCCCATGCCGGCGGTGACGAACACCATATGCGCGCCGGCAAGCTGATCGCGGATTTCGTCGATGACTTCTTCAGCGGCGGCCTGGCCGATTTCCGGCTGCGAACCTGCACCCAATCCTTCGGTGACCTGCAGGCCCATCTGGATCACGCGGTGCGCCTTCGAAGAGGTCAGCGCCTGCGCATCCGTATTGCCGACGACGAATTCGCAACCCTGCAGACCGAGCTCGATCATGTTGTTGACGGCATTACCACCAGCACCGCCCACACCGAACACGGTGATCCGAGGTTTCAGCTCGCGGATATCCGGAACCTTGAGATTGATCGTCATTGTACTCGCCTCTCTTTGTGGCACCCGCCGGTACCCGTGTTGTCATTCAGATCCGGTCGCCGCACCGGATCATTTCACCTTCAGAAACTATCTCGGAACCACCGGCCCATCCGGCTGAAATAGCCGTCTGTACCCGTGGCCTGCATGAACCCCGCCGAGCGCGGCTCGAAATGTTCGAGCGATGCGACCTGCGGATAAACGAGAAGACCGACCGGCGCCGCGAAAGACGGCCCACGCGCCGCTTCGGGCAGACCCTGCACACCGAGCGGGCGACCGATGCGCACCTGCTTGGAGAGAACCTGCCGCGTGAGATCAGCCATGCCGGTCAATTGCGCACCGCCGCCCGTCAAAACGATGCGGCGTCCGGCCTCCGTACCGAAACCTGCTGACTTCAACCGGTCGCGCACGAGTTCGAGAATTTCTTCAACGCGCGGCTTCATGATCCGCACGAGATGGGATTTCGGCACGTGATTGACTGCATCGCGATCATCTTCATCGACGGATGCCACCGCGATCATCTCACGATCATCGGATGCCGTCGCAATCGTCGATCCATAAAGCGTCTTCAGACGTTCCGCATGTGTCAGCGTCGTCGAGAGTCCGCGTGCAATATCCATTGTGATGTGGTTGCCGCCAACCGCAAGGGCATCGGCATGCACGATTGCCCCTTGCGCGAACACGCCGAAGCTTGTCGTGCCGCCACCGCAATCGACAACAACAACACCCATATCGGCTTCATCGTCGACAAGTGCAGACAGACCCGCTGCGTAAGGGCTCGCTACAACCGCTTCGACACCGATATGGCAACGCTCGACAGCGAGCATCAGATTGCGGACAGCATTCTGATCCGATGTGATCAGATGCATGTCGACGCCAAGTTTCTCGCCAACCATGCCATGCGGATCGCGAATGCCCTTGATCTGATCAAGCGCGTAGCCCGTCGGCAACGAATGTAAAATAGTACGGCCCGGTCTCGCGCCCGTATGGCTCGCCGCCTCGAGCACACGGTTCATCTCATGTTGGCCGACCGCAGCGCCACGCAAGGGAATTTCTGCGTGATAAGATTCGGACGAAAGGCGTCCGCCGGTCATGTTGAGAATGAGCGAACGGATTTCGACCTTGGCCATACGCTCCGCTGCATCGACAGCAAGACGGATCGATTGTTCCGCCGCTTCGAGATCGACGATGGCACCGCCCTTGAGACCGCGCGAGCGCTGATGCCCGATGCCGATGATCTGCGCCTTGTGCGTGCGGCCGCGTAACGTGTCGCTTTCGGGCACCGGATCAAGCCGTGCCACAAGACAGACGACCTTACTCGTACCAACATCAAGTACAGACAGGATTGCATTCTTGCGCGCGGAGAGCGGCTTCATGCGGGGGGTCAGGCTGGTGCGGCGAAAACTCACGTCGCGTTCCCCTTCCCTTTGGATTTTGATTTTTGCGCTTCGGCGAGCGCAGCAGCGCCTTCTTCCGTCAAACGCAGCACGACACGATCGGCCTTACGCAGATCGACCGAGAGCACCTCTTTATCGAGCAGAACCCTGTCTTTGATCAGCGTGGCAAGACGGGACAACGCTGCATCGACATCATCTTCTGGGAGGCGAACGTCGATTCCATTGTCGAGCTTCAATGTCCAGCGGCGCTGACCGACAAGAATGCCGGCGCGGATATGTGGCTTCAGCGTAGGTTGCGCTTCGAGCAGCTTCGCAAAAGCGACAGCGCGCTCATTGGCACCTTCGCCGACAACCAATGGCAAACTTAAGAACCGCTCGTCGCGTAGCGTGTCGATAGGCTTGCCATCGGCACTGATGACGAAAACCTCACCCTGGCGCTGCCAGAGCGCGTAAGGCTCGCGCTCGACAAGCGTGATCTGCAAACCATCGGGGAATAATTTGCGGACGGTCGCCTCACGCACCAGCGGCATCGCAAGCAGACGCGCCCGCACAGCTTCGGCATCAACGGAAAACAAGGAATCGTGCGCATCGATACCGGCAGTGTACAACACTTCACGTGCAGTCAGTGCGTTGAGACCCGTAATCGTGATGCGATCAAGTCCAAAGCCGGATGCACGCGCAATCGCCACATCGGGTGGCCCGAACGCATTCACGAGGGCGTCATAATGGCCACCGCGGATGATTCCGTAGCCGATGGTGGCAGCGAAAAGACCGAGCGTGAGAAAAGTGCCAAGCCCGCGTGGCAAACGCTGCTCAATCGGCTTGACCACGAATGCGCGGCGCCGCGGGCCCCGCTCACGCGGGCCCGGGTCGAAACCCTTGGCGGTCGGAAAGGCGGCGACATGCGCGCCTGCATGCGATGAACGCAGTACAGTAGGCATGAGCGAACCGCTCATCGATCGCAGGAGGCGTCCTCCACCATCCATACCACTAGCTCACCAAACGAATAGCCCGCATGGGCCGCGAGTTCTGGCACCAAAGACGTCTCGGTCATGCCGGGCTGTGTGTTAACTTCAAGACAGACGAGAGCACCGGTTCCCTCCGGGCGATCGTCATATCGGAAGTCTGCACGGCTTACCCCGCGGCAGCCGAGTGCCTCATGCGCCATCAGGGTTAGTTTTTGGACCTCTTGGTAAATTTTTGGTTTAATTTCTGTCGCCAAGACGTGGATTGAGCCGCCTTTGGCGTATTTTGATTCATAATCGTAGAAGAGACCGGCCGAGGGACGGATTTCGATGATCTCGGTGGGCTTACCTTTCACGACGGCACAGGTCAGTTCGCGCCCGGCGACATAGGTTTCGACCAACACCTGATCGCCATGCGGCCAATCGGCCCGTGCTACTTCCTGCGGCGGGTGAGAGCGATCTTCGCGCACGATCACCACCCCGACCGACGAGCCTTCATTAACCGGCTTCACCACATAGGGCGGCGGCAATTGATGGGTTTTGGCAGCTTCGAAGCGCGATACCGTAATACCCTGCGCGACCGGTATGCCGGCAGCCGCCATCACAGCCTTGGCACGGTCCTTCTGCATCGCAAGCGCTGACGCGAGCACGCCAGAATGCGTATATGGAATCTGGAGCATCTCAAGAATGCCCTGCATGACCCCATCTTCGCCGAAACGACCATGCAGTGCATTGAAGCACACATCGGGTCTCAAGGCGGATAGAACGGCTGAGACATCGCGTCCGACATCGACGCGGGTGACTTTGAAGCCACGCTCCTCAAGCGCACGGGCACAGGCTTCGCCGGAATTCAGCGACACTTCGCGTTCGGCGGAGAGTCCACCGAATAACACCGCGACGTGTTTTGCCATCTTCCACCCCCAGCGCGACGGATTCTTAACAGGCTCTTTCGGCGCGTTTGCGAATCACTTCACTAGAGGTCGCTGATTTGCCCCCCTTATGGCAAGCCCACTCTGCGAATTTCCCATTCAAGCGTGACGCCTGTTGCATCGAAGACTCGTTTGCGAACCTCTTCGCCAAGCGCCTCAATGTCAGCTGCACGTGCACCGGGTGAGGCAATCAGAAAATTACAATGCAGCTCCGAGACCTGAGCGCCGCCCAAAATGAGTCCGCGACACCCTGCTTTGTCGATCAATTCCCACGCTTTCGCTCCCGGTGGATTCTTAAATGTGGAGCCGCCCGTGCGTGTATTGACAGGTTGCGTCGCCCCGCGCGCTTCGGTGATCGCATTCATCTCGGCAAGAATTGACTCTGCGTCACCAGAGCGACCTTCGAATAAGGCCTCGGTAAAGATAATGTCATCGTCCACGCCGCAATGGCGGTAGCTGAAATCCATCGCCGCCAAATCGAATTCATGAGTCTTTCCAAGGCGATCGAGTCCACGTGCGGCCACGAAGATCTGCGCCACCTCGCCACCGTAAGCGCCGCCATTCATACGCAAAGCCCCACCGATCGTGCCTGGAATGCCGCGCAGAAAAGAGAACCCTGCCAACCCGCGCTCAGCTGCAAAGCGCGCCACTTTCACATCGGCCAAACCCGCACCCGCACGAATACGTGTCGCGCCATCCGCTGTTAAGTTTTGAAAACCCCTACCGAGCCGAATAGCCAGACCCGGGAAGCCGCCATCGCGGACGAGCAGATTGGAGCCGAGGCCCAGAACAAGCACATCCCACTCAGAATGAGTCGCGGCTAGCAAAAGAGCGAGATCCGACTCATCTTGTGGCTCCGCTAAGGCTTCCGCTATTCCGCCGCAGCGAAACCAACTGAAGGGTGCGAGCGGCGCATCGGCTGAGAGCGTGCCGCGAAAACGGCCTTCGAGCTGTGCCTTAAGCTGAACGAAGCGCGCACTTGCCATCAGGCTGCGCCATTCAATTCGCCCGGCAGCGCATAGGCCCATTGCGTGATGGTGCCCGCGCCAAGGCAGACGACATAATCACCCGGCCGCGCCAACCCGCGCACGATACCAGAAAGCGCTGCCGGATTATCGAGCGCGAGCGCATTGCGATGTCCATGTGCTTTGATGGCCTGCACGAGATGATCGCGGTCGATACCAGCCATCGGCTGTTCGCCTGCCGCATAGACATCGGCAACGATCACGGCATCGGCATCGTTGAAACAGGTCGCGAATTGATCGAACAGCGATTGAAGACGCGTAAAACGATGCGGCTGAACAACGGCGATAACCTGCCCTGCCGTAGAGGCACGCGCCGCGCGCAGCACGGCGGCAATCTCGACAGGGTGATGACCATAATCGTCAAAAATCGTGACGCCCTTCCATTCGCCCGTCTTGGTAAAGCGTCTCTTCACGCCGCCGAAATTCTTCAGCGCTTCGCGAATGAGTTCAGGCTTCATCCCCAGATGATAGGCCACCGCAATCGCAGCCGTGGCATTGAGCGCGTTGTGATGTCCCGGCATCGGCAGCACGAGATCGTCAACACGCGTAACCTGTTGCGTCTTGCGGTCGCGAATTTCAATCGCGAAACGACACACGCCGCCGCGCAAATCCACGCCTAATAAACGCACATCCGCCTGCGGATTTTCACCATAGGTGATGACGCGACGATCCTCGATTTTGCCGACAAGATCCTGCACGGTGGGATGGTCGAGACACATCACTGCAAAACCGTAGAAGGGTAGATTTTCGACGAAGGCTCGAAACGCATCCTTGATCGAATCGAAAGTATGGAAATGATCAAGATGTTCGGGATCGATATTCGTAACAATCGCGACATCGGCTGGCAATTTCAGGAATGTACCATCCGATTCATCGGCTTCGACCACCATCCAATCGCCAGCCCCTAAGCGTGCGTTGGTGCCATAAGCATTAATAATACCGCCATTGATGACGGTAGGATCAAAATGACCAGCATCAAGCAACGTCGCCACAAGCGATGTCGTTGTCGTTTTGCCATGCGTTCCCGCGATCGCAACGCATTGCTTCAACCGCATCAATTCGGCGAGCATCTCGGCACGGCGGACGACAGGGATACGACGCTCGCGTGCCGCCATCAATTCCGGATTGTCGCGCCTGATCGCCGTGGACACGACCACAACAGCCGCCTTGCCAACATTCTCAGGCCGATGACCGACCTCGACCTGAATGCCTTTTTCGCGCAGCCGTTTCACATTCGCATTATCAGATGCGTCAGAGCCCTGCACGACATAGCCGAGATTGTGCAGCACTTCGGCAATGCCGGACATGCCGATGCCGCCAATGCCGACAAAATGAATCGGGCCAAGTTCGGCAGGAAGTTTCATGGGCGCTTATCCTCAACACCGATCAACTGTGCGATTTTCTGGGCCAACCTGTCGGCCGCATCGGGAATACCGGCGCTTTTGGCGGCGTCTGCAGCGCGGGTCAAGCCCATCGGTTCGTTCAGTGCTTCCACGATCATCGAACGCAGCTGTGATCCGTCGAATTCACTTTGCGGAACAAGCGTGGCGGCGCCACAGGCCGCAAACTGAGTCGCGTTCGCGGCCTGATCGCCATCGAGCGAATGTGGCAGCGGCACAAGCAGAGCAGGGCGACCAATCACGCCGAGTTCGGCCACGGTCGAAGCGCCCGAGCGGGCCACCACGAGATGGGCTGCCGCCATGCGTTGCGGTAAATCCTTGAAGAAGGGCGCAATCTCAGCTGCAATTCCCGCGGCCTCATAGATCGTTTCGACACGGGCGATATCTTCCGGCCGTGCTTGCTGAACGACATGAAGTCGCGCGCGCGCTTCCGCCGGCAGCGCTGCTAACGCGGCCGGTACAACGTCGCTCATGACCCGCGCACCCTGACTGCCGCCAAACACCAGCAGCGAAAAACGGAAGCCGAGCGCGGTAGAGGGATAAGGAATCCCCGACGCTTCCAGGACCGCGGGCCGCACAGGATTGCCGACATGCAGCATCTTGCTGCGCCATTCTGGCTTAACTCCGCGCACAAGCGGAAAGCCTGTCGCGATCATCGTCGCGCGACTGGCAAGAGCACGATTGGCCCGGCCCATCACGCCATTTTGCTCATGCAAAACGAGCTTAGTGCTTAAAACGGAGGCCGCAACAGCAGGCGGCAAGGTGGGATAACCGCCAAACCCGACTAAAACGGCAGGCTTGCGATGACGGATCAGCAAGAGCGATTGCGTGAAGCCCTTGAACAGCTTAAAGGCGCTTTGCGCCAGCGCCACCGGCGAACGCGACCCAAATGTCGCCGAGGCAACGCCGTGAATTTCGTCAGCAGGAAAATCTTTCGCATAGGCTAAAGCGCGCTCATCGGTGACGAGGCCGATCCGAAAACCCATCGGTTTGAGTGCGTGTGCCAAGGCTTCAGCAGGGAACAAATGCCCTCCCGTTCCACCGGCGCACAAAAACACGAGTGGCGCAGTCAACGGCGCGCTCCTTGCACGATCCGATCGTAGAATTCCGCTCGCGAGCGCCGCCGCGTGACGGCAAGTAGAAAACCCATGCCAAGCGCTAGCGAAATCAAGGATGAACCGCCATACGAAATGAAGGGAAGCGTCATCCCCTTTGCAGGAATGAGGTGCACATTGACTGCCATATTGATGACCGATTGCAGGCCGAACAGCATGATCAATCCCATCGCCGCAAGACGACAGAACGGTTCTTCGTTACGGCGCGCAAGCGCCATGCCGCGCAACACAACAAATGTGAACAAAAGCAGGATGATGAGGCAGACAATGATGCCGAATTCTTCTGCTGTCACTGCGAAGATAAAATCGGTGTGACTATCGGGCAGAATGCGTTTTACAGTGCCCTCACCCGGCCCTTTTCCCAACCAGCCGCCCTGCGCAAAACTATCGAGCGCATTATCGACCTGAAACGTATCGCCCGACTGAGGATCGAGGAAGCGATTGATGCGCCCCGTGACATGAGGCAGAAACTTGTATGCGCCTGCAACAGCCACGCCGATGCCAGCAATCAGGAACAAAACCCAGAACAGCGATAAACCCGCGACGAAAAGCATTCCTGCCCAAACAATCCCGAGAAGCATCGTCTGACCAAAATCGGGCTGCAGCACCAAGGGAATTGTTGTGCAAACAAGAAGGACGAAACCGAGAAATGTCCCCGGCATGTCGCGTCGCACAGCTCCCTCCGAAAAGGCCCATGCCACCAGAATAACGAAAGCAGGCTTGACGAATTCCGATGGCTGAATGCTAACGCCGGCTAAACTGATCCAACGTTTCGCACCTTTCACTTCAACGCCAAACAGGATCGCCGCGATCACAAGCGCCATGCCCATAAGATAAACCGCGAGCGCCGCTCGCCGCACATAGCGAGGCGACAGAAAGCTTGCCACCAGCATGACGATCACTGCAGGTGCGAGATAGAAAACCTGCCGATGAACGAAATGGAATGTTGGAAGGCCGAGACGTTCAGCAACGGGAGGGCTGCCCGCCATAGCAAGAACAATCCCTGTCATCATTAAGATGCCGATGACTGCAAGCAGAATACGATCGACAGTCCACCACCAATCGGAAAAAGGTGAACGTTCAGCACGGGATACCATGGCCTAGACCTCTGCCATTGGACGAAAACCGGGAAGTTGCTCGACAAGCGCACGAAAATGCGCGCCACGAAGCTCGAAATTACGATATTGATCGAAGGATGCACAGGCGGGCGAGAGCAATACAACTGGCGCTTCAGCGCCCGACTCTTGCGCAGCTTGGGTCGCGTGCTGCACCGCCGTGTCGAGGTCGCTGCAAAAGCGATGTGGCACAGGCCCCAGCGTTTTGGCAAAATCCTCGCTGGCTTGCCCGATCAGAAAGGCAGCACGCACGCGACCGAACAACGGTGCAAGCGGCGCTATTCCACCTTCTTTCGGAACCCCACCGCAGATCCAAAAGATATCGCGCGGAATGGCGAGAAGCGCCTTTTCCGTGGCATCGGCATTCGTTGCCTTTGAATCATTGATAAAGAGAACCGAACCGACCCGGCCCACCTGCTCCATGCGGTGGGCAAGACCCGGGAAACTCTTTAAACCGCGTAGGATGGTTGCGTCGTCAACTCCCAGAGCCCCGGCAGCTGCAATGGCCGCAGCGGCATTCTGTCCATTATGCGCGCCCCGCAAAGAGCCAATCCCATTAAGATCGAAAGCGCGTGCACCATTGCGCAGAATGAAACCATCCTCATAGGAGTACCCATGTGGCAGAATGCGTTCGACCGAAATGGTGACAGGCAACTTTAGACGCTGGGCGATTGCGCAGCACCAATCATCGTCGACGCCGATAATGGCATGATCTGCTTTGGCGACGAGCCGTTCCTTAACCGCCGCATAGTTTTCCATAACACCATGTCGCTCGAGATGATCGGGCGTAACATTCAAGAGAATACCGACGCTCGGTGAGAGCGATGGTGCAAGGTCAATTTGATAGGATGAGCATTCGATAACGTGCACGCGGTCCGATGCGGGCGGCGCAAGCGAGAGAATTGCCGTACCGATATTCCCGCCCATCTGCACATCAAAACCGGCCACTTTCATCATATGAGCAATGAGTGCCGTTGTCGTCGATTTGCCATTGGTACCAGTGATGGCGACAAAAGGTGCGTCGGGTGCAAGCCGCGCCCGTTCAAGGCAAAACAATTCAATATCGCCGATTACCGGGATATCTGCCACCTGTGCGCGTTTCACCGTCCAATGTGGCTCTGGATGTGTCAGCGGCACACCTGGTGCGAGAATGAGCGCAACAAAATTTAAGAAATCAGCCTGCGCGAGATCAACGACAGCAAGCCCTTCTGCCAGCGCCTTTGTGCGCGCGCCTTCATTATCATCCCATGAGACGACGTCTGCACCACCCGCCTTCAGCGCACGTGCCGTCGCAAGCCCCGAACCGCCGAGGCCGAAGAGCGCGACGCGCTGTCCTTTAAAAGCGTATACGGGCGTCATGTCACCGTAGCTTCAGTGTTGAGAGACCGACCAAGGCAAGCACAACAGCGATGATCCAAAAACGCACGACGACCTGCGGCTCCGACCAGCCAAGTTGCTCGAAATGGTGATGCAAGGGCGCCATACGAAAGACACGCCTGCCCGTCAGTTTGAAAGATGCGACCTGAATGATGACCGACAAAGCCTCGAGCACGAAAAGTCCGCCAACAATAGCGAGTACAATTTCATGCTTCGTTGCAACGGCGATAGTTCCGAGCAGTCCGCCCAAGGCAAGCGAACCGGTATCACCCATAAAAATCTGCGCAGGCGGCGCATTAAACCAGAGAAAGCCGATGCCGGCACCGATCAACGCACCGCAGACGACTGCAAGTTCGCCTGTCCCGGGTGTGTAATGGATCTGCAAATAATTGGAGAAGACCACGTTGCCTGCGAGGTATGCAATGAAGCCAAACGTTGCAGCAGCAATCATCACGGGCACGATCGCAAGCCCATCGAGCCCATCTGTGAGGTTAACAGAATTACCAGCCGACACGATGACAAATGCACCGAACGCTACGAAGAAAATGCCAAGATCGATCACAATGTCCTTGAAGAAAGGCAATGCCAGACCGGAGGCCAATTTGCCGGTTCCCAATTTCATGATCGCTAAACACGCGAAGCCGGCTATCACGAATTCTGCAGCAAGGCGTGCTTTGCCGGAAAATCCTTTATGTGATTGTTTAGTCACTTTTAGGTAATCGTCATAAAAACCAATCATGCCGAAGCCAAGCGTGACGAACAAAACGATCCACACATAAGCATTAGCTGGATTAGCCCAAAGCAGCGTCGACACAACGACACCCGATAAAATCATCAACCCGCCCATGGTGGGCGTACCTTTTTTGGCAAGATGACTTTGCGGCCCATCGGTGCGTATCGGTTGACCCTTGCCCTGCTTGATACGGAGCGCGGCGATGATACGCGGACCGAAGAAGAACACGAAGAACAGCGCGGTGGCTGTCGCTCCGCCTGTGCGGAATGTGAGATAGCGAAACACATTCAGGAAATTCAAATTGGCGCTGTAATCAGCGAGCAAACTCAACATGTCACGCCCCCCCACCCGTCTGTGGGTTTTGGAATTTATCTTTGATTGCGCGCACGATCTGACTCATGCGACTGCTGTTGGAGCCCTTGATCATGATGATGTCGCCGGCTTCAAGCGCGTTGAGAACATATGGTGTCAGCGCGGCCGCGTCGGGTGCCCATGCGCCGCGCTGATGGCCTGGCAGCGCATCGAACAAATGCTTCATTCTTGCGCCGGCAGCATAAACATGATCGATGCCATGCTGTGCGAGATCGGAAGCAAGATCGCGATGCATAGCAATTTCGTCGGGGCCCAGTTCAAGCATGTCGCCCAGTGCAACGATCTTGCGCGCCTTCTTGGTCGCACTGCCGAGCACCGAAAACGCCGCTCGCATGGACGCCGGATTAGCATTGTAGCTTTCGTCGATCAGTGTGATTCCGCCAAGAATTACGCGCTCGCCACGACCAGAAGGCGGCATCACAGCAGCAAAATCATCGACCGCTTGCCCAACATCGCCGCCAAGTGCGGCAACCGCAGCAAGCACCGCGAGAGCGTTGAGCGCCGTATGCTTACCCGGGCTGCCAAGGCGGATCGGAAATTCAGTGCCACCCATGGCGATGATTGCATCTGAGCCCAAATCATCCAGTGTCAATGCAATGAGGCGCAGGTCGGCGTTTTGACTTTCACCAAAACGCAGGATTCGTGCTGCATGATTACGCATAGCAGACGCGGCCAAGCGATCGACGAATTCTGAATCAGCAGGAATGATGGCCGTTCCATCGGGTTGCAGCCCATCGAATATTTCGCCCTTGGCTTCGGCAATAGCCTCGAGCGATCCGAGATTCTCGAGATGGACGGGCGCAATGGCAGTAATCACCGCAACATGCGGACGTACCATTTTCGTCAATGGCGTGATTTCATGCGCATGGTTCATGCCGATTTCGAAAATACCAAACTGCGTATCCGCCGGCATGCGTGCTAGCGTCAGCGGCACGCCCCAATGATTGTTGTAGGATGCGATAGAGGCATGCGTATGTCCCTGCCGTGACAGTAGGGCTTTCAACGCTTCCTTTGTGCCAGTCTTACCGACCGAGCCTGTAACGGCCACGATTCGCGCTGAGACGCGCGCACGCGCCGCAAGGCCAAGCGCTACGAGTGCGCCAAGCACATCGTCAACGCCGTAAAGCGCTCCTTGGCCTTCGAATTCCTTAAGCCGTGAACGCAAAACGACCGCACCGGAAGCACCTTTGGCAAGCGCTGCACTCACAAAATCATGACCGTCCCGCGCATCTTTAAGAGCAAAAAAGAGATCGCCGTTTTCGAGTGTGCGTGTGTCAATGGAAATGCCATTGATGGTCGCAGGCACGCCGGTCACTGTCGCAGCCATGGCATGGGCAGCATCTTGGGGTGTCCAGAGGCTCACGCGCGCGTCTCCCGTTCTGCAAGCGCTGCAGACAAAACCGCCGAATCAGAGAAGGGCAAGGTTTTTTCGCCGATGATTTGCCCAGTTTCATGCCCCTTGCCAGCCACGATCAAGACATCACCCGGCACGAGCATTGAGACCGCGGTCTCGATCGCCGCCGCGCGATCACCAATCTCGCGTGCACCGGGGGCCGCCGCCAAGATCGAGGCACGGATCGCAGCCGGATTTTCGCTCCGCGGATTGTCATCCGTTACGATCACAACATCGGCCTTGCGTGCCGCGATTTCGCCCATGATAGGACGCTTGCCAGGATCCCGATCACCGCCGCATCCAAACACACAAATGAGGCGTGCAGACGCATAAGGCCGCAATGCATCAAGCGCATGGGCCAAGGCCTCTGGCTTGTGAGCATAATCAACAAGCGCGAGGGCGCCGTTCAAATGGCCAATGGGCTCCAGGCGGCCCGGCACTCCTTTTAATTGCGCAATGGCGTTGAAAACAGATGTTTCATCGGTGCCACAAGCCATGACAAGACCGGCAGCAACCAGCGCATTCGCCGCCTGAAAGTCTCCTGCCAATGGGAGCCGCACGCGGTGTGAACCCGACGCAGTTTCAAGGATGAGCGTTTGTGTAAACCCATCGCGCTGAAGCGAGGCAAGACGGATAGTCTGTCCGCGCATTCCGACGCTGAAGACCGGATGTCCAGTTTGCTGTGTCACATCCATCGCACGTGTGGACCATGCATCATCGGCATAAATGACAGCCGGCGCACCTTTCGGCAGAAGATCACGGAAAAGTCGCATCTTTGCGTGAAAGTAATCATCCATCGTCGCATGATAATCGAGATGGTCGCGCCCAAGATTAGTGAAGGCCGCGGCTTTCAACCGCACGCCATCAAGCCGGTATTGATCAAGCCCGTGCGATGAAGCTTCCATCACCGCATGATCGATCCCCGCCCGCGATAATGCATCAAGTCTATGATGCAGAGATATAGGATCCGGCGTGGTCAGCGCGCCGTAATCCGCTTGTCCGCGCGCGATAACGCCGATCGTACCGAGGCTCGCAGAATCATGGCCACAATGTTCGAAAATCTGCCGTGTAAAATCTGCGACTGAGCTTTTGCCGCTCGTGCCTGTGACAGCCACCATGATTTTCGGCTGGCGTGGATAGAAGATCGCGGCAGCGCGGGCCACAGCTTTGCGCGCGTTCGGCACAACGACACATGCAACATGCGTGTAGGGCCATCCATCCGGCATTTTTTCCGTGATAATTGCTGTTGCACCTTGCGCAACCGCCTTGTCGATAAACTCATTACCATCGGCTTTTGCACCTGCTAGCGCAAAAAAAGCAAAGCCGGGCCCAACGGCCCGGCTGTCGAGAGCCACTCCGGCAATGGCGCGCGTGTCGTCCGTCGCGCCCGGCAGGAGATCGCACAATCTCACGGCTTGCTACCCCATGCATTCATCTTTGCCATAACAGGGAAAGGCTGTTCGGGCGGATCAAAGCGTGGCGGTAGGCCAAGCAGCGGCGCAACGCGCTCAATTACTTTGCCCGTGATAGGGCCGGCATTCCAGCCTGCAGTTGCAAAGCCATAGGTTTCTGGCAAAGCCTGCGGCTCATCGACAAGCGTTACAAACAGGTAGCGAGGCTTGTCGGACGGCACGATCGCCATGAACGTTGTGAGCAAACGAGTTTTTGCATAGCGCCCGGCGATCACTTTTTCCGCCGTTCCCGTCTTGCCGCCAACGAAATAGCCGGGCACAGCCGATTTGGCAGCCGAGCCCTTGGTGCCATTAAGCCGCATCACATAACGCAGCGCCTCACTTGTCTCAGGCTTGATCACACGCGTTGCTTGTGCACGCCGGTCGCCATCTTGTTTCAGAAAAGACGGCGTCATGAGATAGCCGCCATTGACGAGCGCGCTCACTGCCATCGACGCCTGAAGCGGCGCGACAGCAAGGCCGTGGCCAAAGGCGATCGTCATCGTGTTCAATTCACCCCAGCGCCCCGGTACAATCGGCTCTGCGTTCTCCGGCAATTCCGTGCGCAACCGATCGAGCTGACCCATCTTACGCAAAAAAGCCTTATGATGCTCGACGCCAACACCCAGCGCCATTTTGGCCGTGCCAATATTGGATGAGTGAATGAATACTTCTGGCACGGTCATGACACGATTTTGCGCATGATAATCACCGATTTTAAAACGGCCGTAACGCAAAGCAGAACGCGCGTCGAGTTGAGAGTTAATCTTGAATTTTCCGCTGTCGAGTGCCATCGCTGTTGTCAACGCTTTGAAGGTCGACCCCATTTCATAAACGCCCACAGCAAGGCGATTAATATGGTTTGGATCGAGCGCATCGACTGGATTATTCGGGTTGAAATCCGGCAACGACGCCAGCGCAACCACTTCGCCTGTATTCACATCAATGATAAGACCGGCTGTCGCTTTTGCCTTGAACTTTTCCATTCCCTTGAATAATTCATCGCGCAGCGCATGTTGAACGTTCAGGTCAATTGAGAGTGCGATTGGCTTGATATCGGAAGGCTGGCGCGCAAAGCCGAGACTATTGATCTCAGCCAGTCCGAGGCCATCAATATATTTCTCGATACCAGCAATACCGATATTGTCGATATTGACCGCGCCTAGAATATGAGCGGCAGCAACTCCATTGGGATAAATGCGCTTGTGCTCAGGCTGAAAGCCGATTCCCGGCAGACCAAGACGATGGATTTCTTGCTGTTGCTTCGGCGTGATTTCCCGCTTGATCCAGACGAATCCATTTTTTCGACCTAGCTTTTCACGCAACTCGTTCGCATTGAGATCCGGGAGAACGGCGGTTAAAAGTTCGGTCGCTTCGTCCTTGTCGATGATGCGGCGCGGCTCTGCAAAAACCGAAACCGTCTTCACATCCGTCGCCAATACAACGCCATTGCGATCAACAATATCAGGACGCACGGCAGCAATAGATTCCTGCGTATGCGCACGCACCGCCTGCCCTTCATTTGGCTTCAAGCCGAGATAAACGAGCCGCGTACCGATGATGGCATAGATAGAAAAAAAGCAAAGACCAACGAAAATAATACGGCCACCGCTTTTATCAATTCGCATTTTGAACAACGAAGCAATCGCACTGCCACAACGACGCAAGAAGTCATCGTGTGGCCGGTTCTCTTCGTTGAGATCGCGCGGATTGCTCATGGCTGCTTCTCTTGCGTCTTTTTGGGCTGCGGCTTGGCGTCCGGCTTTTTCACGATAGCCGAGGTCGTCTCAATCGCACCGAGGGCCTCAATCTTTGCACCGATGGCGTCGCCCTGATCTTTACGAGCTGGCACGTCCTGCCAACGCACGATGCGTTGTACAGCCAGCGGCACCAGATCAGTATGGGATTCCGTCAAAGTTTGGACACGATCGGGTCTATTGAGGAACTGCCATTCGGCACGCAGCGTGTTAATCGCATCTTGCTCGCGCACGATGCGGTTTTTCATCTTTGCGACCTGCTCAGAGAAATAAATCGTGTCATACTTCACGCGATAAGCGAACAAGGCTGAACCAATCAGCGCCGCAATGGAAACCAGCGTCAGAAAGCGATTCATTATGCGTTTCCTCTTGCAGGCGTACTCGTGCGTTCGGCCACGCGCAGTTTTGCGGAACGCGCCCGCGGATTGCTGCGACATTCCTCTTCATCTGCCACCACTGGCTTACGCCCAATCAGTGTAAACGTGGCGACATCGCGTGTTTCTTCCGGCGCATGGCGTGAGGGCGAAGCGGCACGGCCGGCACGTTCCGTCAGAAAACGCTTCACGATCCGGTCTTCCAGCGAATGGAAGGTGACGATGGCAAGCCGTCCACCCGGTGCCAGCACTTTTTCGGTCGCATTGAGGGCGCGTTCGAGTTCGCCGAGCTCATCATTAACAGCGATGCGCAAGGCCTGAAATGTGCGCGTCGCGGGATGGATGTCGTCAGGTGCTGCACGCACTACGCGAGAGACAAGATCGGCAAGCGTTTTCGTGCGTATGATCGGCGCGTCGCGGCGCGCCGCAACAATGGCGCGTGCAATCGCACGCGAACGGCGCTCCTCACCATAGAGATAGATCAGGTTGGCGAGCTTTTCTTCCGGCAATTGATTGACGAAATCGGCTGCGCTTTCGCCTGCCTGCTCCATCCGCATATCAAGTGGTCCATCGAAGCGAAACGAAAATCCGCGTTCCGCTTCGTCGATTTGCATGGACGAAACACCGATATCGAGTGTCACACCCTGGCAGGACGAAAAGCTGAAAGCAGCAGCCAACTTTTCCATTGCCGAAAAGCGGCCTTCACACAAGGTCAGCCGACCAGCAAAATGATCAACCAACCCATAGCCGCGCGCAATGGCATCCGGATCGCGGTCGATGGCGAGCACGCGCACGCCCGGCGCGGCGTCGAGAATGGCTTTGGAGTATCCGCCTGCGCCAAAGGTGCCATCGATGTAGCGGCCGTCGCGTTTGATCGCGAGCCCATCGACGACATCCCGAAGCAGCACGGGAATGTGGGGGACCGGTCCGCCAGGAGCAGCGCCGGTTGTGCCGTCGCCGCGGCCCCTCCTCATTCCCGCGCTCCTTGGGTGATGCTGGGTCGCGCCAGCGCGCCCAGCTCTTTCTTGAGCGCCTTCACTTTCGCCCGCGCATCCGACAAATGCGCTACGAAGCGTTCCGGCTCCCAAATCTGAAACTTGTGGCCAAGACCGACGAAGGTTACCGCGTCGCGGATGCCGGCATGAACCTTCAGCGATTCCGTCAGCATGATGCGCCCTTCCGGATCCACCTTCAGCACGTCCGAAAGCCCGTAGAGCGCCGTCGAAAAATGGTCCCGCTCGTCCGAGAAAGGCGCGAGTTGGCCGATCAGAGTGTCGATTTCGGTGAGAAGACCGTGGCCGCCCGCATCGAGCGCTTGGGCTTCGAGCGATGGATGCAGATAAAGCCCGTCGAAACCGTCGCGCGTCAGTACGGCCCGAAAAGGCGCGGGAATAGATACCCGCCCCTTCGCGTCGAGCCGGAACCCATAGCTGGAAACAAAACGCTCCATTCCGATCCCACTGCGCGCCATGGCCGGCCGCCCCTGCGACCAATCCCGTGCGCAGAGGATGCCCAAGCTTCGCCATGCCGCGCGATTCACTCGCGCCGCCGAAGCCCGCCATCTGCCTGCCTCTCGGGATGATTTGGGATACCATGGGATACTATGGTCGTCAATGGACGCAACGCGCTGTTAAGCATGTCGCATCAAACAGGAGCCGCCTTAACAAAGGGTTGCGGAATTCGGGCAGGAACAAGGAAAAGCCGAGGAATCGACCCGTTCAGGGCCGTCTGCCACATTGGGCCGCAAGGATAGGGGACGATGAGTGCCAGTCGGCCTGTAAGCCGGGTTCTGTAGGGCGCGGGTGACCCCGCGCGTGACGGCCATTCCTCTGGGACGGCCGTTACCGACCGCCTCTAGCAACCAACCCGGACGACCGGACTGGAAACGGTCCTGGGGCTTGCGCCCCTGTCGTCCCTATTCGGTTTTGCTCCCGGTGGGGTTTGCCCTGCCGCGTCCGTTGCCGTGCGCGCGGTGCGCTCTTACCGCACCTTTTCACCCTTACCGATGGGCCCGAAGGCTCATCTGGCGGTTCGTTTTCTGTGGCACTGTCCCTAGGGTCGCCCCCGCCGGACGTTATCCGGCACCGTGTTTCCGTGGAGCCCGGACTTTCCTCAATCCCGAAGGATCGCGGCCGTCCGGCCGACTGGCAGAACCACCTCTAGGCCTCTCAACCGCGTTGGGCAAGAACGGTGCGGACCTTGGCGCAATAAGCCTTACCCGCAGGCCCCATCTTTTCGACGCGATGGCCGCCCTGATAGCGCGCAAGCGTCAGGCAGGTATCGCCATTCGATAGGCGATAAGCACGGGCGAGATATTTGGCCCCCCAATGGAGATTGGTCTCTGGCTTCATGAGGGCTGACGCATCGCCGGTGAAACCGATGCCACGTGCGGTTGCGAGTTTGATCTGCATGAGGCCGATCGCCCCCGCATTGCGGGCATTCGGATTAAACCGGCTCTCGATGCGAACGACCGCTTCCAAGAGCGCGGGAGGCAATTGATGCTCTTGCGCCGCTTTCTCAATCAACGGGAGAAACTTATTGCGTGCCGCCGCAGCAGGTCCGGCAGCCGGTGCCAATGAAGCCGTCGTTTCAGGATCTTGAGCCGCCGTCGCAGCAGAAGGTCCGGCAGGAACGCTCTCGTCCTGCTGATCCGCATAGGCTCGCAAAGCGGCAACCGGGCTGGTTTCTTCATCAGCATGCGCCAAGGGCGCAAGGATAGCCGCACACAAGAAAGCAAGGAGCGGCAAGCGAAGTTTGATCGAGTTTCTCATTGTTTTGGACCTCATCGGGGCGAGCGGGTCAGTGCTCGACAATCAAGATTTGCTGAGATCATCCTGAGCTTGACCAACCCCCCGTTGGTTCAGGATGCAGAATTGTTCAGTTCACGCCTTTCGTTCTGATTGTAAAACGATAAGCAATACATAGCTCTAAATGTGGCAATGACAAGGCCAAGAAAGTATATATTAAATGTATGTTATTTTATTCGATTTTAATACTTTTTTAAAAATCTATTATTTGATTTTAAGTCAAAAAATACGGTGAATACTTGGAGATCAAGTATTCGCTGCGACGCAGCAAAGCATTCGAATTTTCCAAAATTGCCGAGGCCGCAGCGCGGGGTTAAGGTGAGGTCTAACGGTTTGTGGAGTGAAATCCGATGAAAAAGGTTCTTGTCGTGATGCTGGCGGCGCTGACGCTCGGCGCGTGTACGCCGCGCGAGGAACGTGCGGCTACTGGCGCCGGCCTAGGTGGGCTTGGCGGGGCGGTGATCGGCGGTCTGGCCGCCGGAACGCCACAGGGCGCTTTGGCTGGTGCAGCGATCGGTGCAGTCGGCGGTGCTATCATTGCTGACGTGACCCGCCCGAAGACAACGAAGCGTTGCTGGTGGGATGCCAATGGCAACCAAGTCTGCAAATACTACAGGAACAATTGAGACTGGCTGCTGCCAACTCATGAGAACGGCCGGGCCGCACGCCCGGCTTTTTTCATGAGTCTCATTGGTTCGCGGCGCTTGACCCGCCCCGCCCGTGAGCGGCAGATCGCGCCATGACCATCGCCGCCGATTCCTCTCTCGTGACCAAGGTCGTCCCCTCCCCCAATCAGGGCGAGCGAAAGGACGGACGCCGGCCGGACATGATCGTCCTGCATTATACCGGCATGAAGGATGGTTTGTCGGCCTTGCAGCAACTCACCAATCCGCTGGCGCAGGTCTCAAGCCATTACCTCGTCTGGGACGATGGACGCATCTTTCAGCTCGTGCCGGAAAGCGCGCGCGCATGGCATGCCGGCGCAGGCGCGTGGGGCCGCGACACCGACATCAATTCCTGTTCGGTCGGGATCGAGATTGTGAATGGCGGCCATGATTATGGGCTACCCGATTTCACATCAGAACAAATCGACGCCACCATCGCACTTTGCCGGGACATAGCCGCTCGCTGGACGATTCCGGCCCATCGCATTCTCGCCCATTCCGATACAGCACCAGCACGCAAGGCAGACCCCGGCGAAAAATTTCCATGGGATAGGCTGGCCGCTGCAGGGATCGGCCATTTCGTGCCACCGGTTCCCCTCACCGAAGGGCCTCGCTTCGCGCGCGGTGCCGAAGGCCCGCCTGTGCAGGCCTTGCAGGCCATGCTCGCGCTTTACGGCTATACAATGCCAGTGACCGGCGTGTTCGACGAGACAACGGAGCAGGTCGTCACCGCCTTTCAGCGCCATTTCCGCCCTGCTTGCGTCGATGGCATTGCCGATCTCGCAACGATCAAAACACTGCGCGATTTGATCGCGGCCCTGCCAGCTGCCGTCTGATACACAACCCTTGCGGATCGGCTTAGAGCTTCCCACTTCCTGTTATGTCACAGGAGGACATCATGAACACCAATGCGTTCGGTCACTGGCGCTGGAAGCCCGTCGACATCATCGTCATGGTTGCGGCGTTCATTCTGTTTTGGCCACTCGGCCTCGTCTTCATCGCGTGGAAATTCTGGAACGACCGGCAACCGAAACCGACCGATCTCGAAATCGTGTTCCGACAGATTGGCGAACGCGTCTGGCGTCTGGCTGAGGCCGCGTCTGACGAATTGCGCCGCCTGTTCGGACAGGCGGGCGTGAGCCGTGAAACCGGCAATGCGGAATTCGATGCCTATGTGCGCCGTCGCGAGGCGGAAATCGCAGCACAAAAGATGGCTCTCGACGAAGAAATTGCTGCGTTTCGCGATTTCCTCGCCCGCGATCATGAAGCGGCGCGCGATGCCTATGATCGCTTTCGCCGCGACCGATCCAATTAAGCTGCCGCCTTCGCGTCCGGTTTGACGCCGATCATCCGGCAAATTGCCAGAACAAGGTCGGATTTATTCATCGTGTAGAAATGAAACAGGTCGACGCCCTGCTCCGCCAGAGCGTTGACCTGTTCGGCTGCCACTGCCGCCGCAACCAGCGCTCGCGTCGCCGGATCGTCATCGAGACCGTCGAAGCGATCCGCCAGCTCGGCAGGGAGCGTTGCGCCGCAACGCTCAGCGAATTTGGCCGTCTGCTTGTAATTCTGAACTGGAACGATGCCCGGTACGATCGGAATGTCGATGCCCGCTTTGCGCACGCGATCGACGAAACGCAAATAGAGGTCGTTGTCGAAGAAGAATTGCGTGATCGCGCGCGTTGCTCCCGCATCGATCTTAGCTTTCAACACATCGATGTCATGATCGAGGCTTGGGCTTTCAGGATGTTTTTCTGGATAGGCCGAAACCGAGATTTCAAAATCGCCTTCGTCGCGAATAGCGCGGATCAATTCCGCCGTCGTTTGAAAACCGTCAGGATGCGGCGCATAGGCTGTCCCGAGTCCGGTTGCCGGGTCGCCGCGCAAGGCCACGATATGCTTCACGCCTGCCGCGCGAAACCCACGAACAACTTGAATAACGGAATCGCGCGTTGCATCGACACAGGTCAGATGGGCTGCCGGCGTCAGATCCGTCTCCTGCGCAAGCCGCGCAACTGTCGCATGCGTGCGCTCGCGCGTCGATCCGCCGGCACCATAAGTCACGGATACAAAATCCGGCTTGAGCGGTGCGAGCGCATTGATGGCGCGCCAGAGGCTCGCTTCGGCCTCCTCGCTCTTTGGCGGAAAAAACTCGACGGATACGCTGGGACGTTTTTTCATCAGGCAATCTCCCGCGTTGCAAAGGGTAAAACAGGGCGTGTATCACGCGCCAAAAAGAGCGATACGGTCAAATGATCGTTTGCACTAGCTTCCGGTGCCAAATCGCGATGCGCGACTGGTACAAGCCCTGCCTCGCGAAACCAACCTTCCATTTGCTGCCGCGAGAAACCGAGACGCCGATGCGCCTGTTCGCTGCGCAAAAATTCATGGTGGTGCGGCGCGAAATCGACAACGAGTAAACGCCCACCGGGCTTAAGGCGCAGCGCCGCTTCGCGCAGAGCGCGGGCGGGATCATCTAAGAAGTGCAGCACCTGATGCAGAATGATCGTATCGAAACCCTGCATCTCGAATGGCAGCGCATAGACATCGCATTGCCGTAGCTCGGCCCGCACACCCGCTTGTGCGAGATGCGCGCGCGCCACCGCAAGCATCGCGTGGCTTGCATCGACGCCGACCAGGCGCTCGGCGCGATCAGCCAACACCTGCAACATGCGGCCCGTGCCGGTTCCAAGATCGAGAAGGGCGCCACAAGATTCATCGCCAAGCGCGGCACGCACCGCGGCTTCGACCTCGTCATCGGCAACATGAAGCGAACGGATACGGTCCCATTCGACCGCGTGGCGCGCGAAATAGGTTTGCGCCGCTTCGGCCCTTGCCGTCCGCACCGCGTCAAGGCGTTGACGGTCCGCCATGAGCGTCGCATCCATCGGGTCAAGAGTTGCAATGAGCGCGCGTCCCAAAGCCCCGCCCTCGCCTTCGGAGGCCAAGGCGAAGAAAGCCCAAGCCCCTTCACGATGCCGAACCAAAAGCCCAGCATCGACCATCAGCTTGAGATGACGCGAAATACGCGGCTGCGATTGGCCGAGAATGTCAGTCAGATCGGAGACGGAGAGTTCGCCGGTGGAAAGCAAAGCCAACAAACGCAGACGCGTATCTTCGCCCGCTGCCCTTAAGGCCGCCACCATCGGTTCCAGACCCATTGACGCCGCCACACCCACTCTCCGCTTAACGATATAAAGATATCTTTATATCGACAGAATGGCGTGTCAAGACGTCTCAGCGGAAAGGTGGTTCGTCGAAACTTCGCAATTTGCGGGAATGAAGCGACAATCGGTTCTCGCGCAGGAGGTCGAGCGCGGCTAGACCGATCTCGAGATGCTGGCTCACCGCGCTTTGATAGAAGGCATTCGCCGCGCCAGGCAACTTGATTTCACCATGCAGCGGCTTGTCGGATACGCACAGCAATGTTCCATAAGGCACGCGGAAACGAAAACCTTGCGCGGCGATCGTGCCGCTTTCCATATCGACCGCAATGGCGCGCGACAGATTGATGCGCCGCCGCTCCTGCGACCAGCGCAATTCCCAATTCCGATCATCATAGGTAACGACCGTTCCGGTACGCAGACGGCGTTTCAAAGCTTCGCCATCTTCACCCGTCACGCTCTGTGCCGCCACCTGCAACGCCGTTTGCACTTCCGCGAGAGCGGGAATGGGAATGTCGGTTGGGACCAATGTATCGAGGATGTGATCCTGTCGCAGATAACCATGCGCCAGCACATAATCGCCGATCTGCTGCGATGGCCTGAGCCCGCCGCAATGCCCCACCATCAACCAGACATGCGGGCGCAGAACCGCCAGATGATCGGTGATGGTTTTCGCATTTGACGGCCCCACGCCGATATTGACGAGCGTGGCACCCTGACCATTGGCACGCTTTAAATGATAGGCTGGCATTTGAAACCGCATCCATGGTGCGGCTGCAATGATGGAGTCGATCGCATGATCGTCATGGCGTGCATCAAGCGTGATGCCGCCGGGCAGCGATAATGTGACCGCCTGCCCTGCCCTAATCTCAGCGATGCCACGCCGGATGAATTGATCAACATAACGGTGATAATTCGTGAGCAAGATCCAAGGCTGCACATCGCGCCAATCAGTACCGCAATAATGGACAAGCCGCCTCAGCGAATAATCGACCCGGATTGCATCAAATAATGCAAGCGGGCGCGGACCATGATCGTGCCACAGCCCATCGGCAATTTCATCGCCAACAACAGAAAGCAGCGGCACTGGAAAGCATCGTGCCAATTCGCTGGCTGTCGTGTGGCCACGGGCCAATTCGTCGCCGCTTTCAATGACATAGGGATAGGGAATTTCTTGCCTACTTCTGCCCACATGAGCCACTGCACCATAATCGCCCATCAAGGGTCTGAGTTGCTCAAGCAGATAGGCGCGAAAGAGATGCGGCTGCGTCACTGTCGTGCCGAATACGCCGGGACCGGAAAACTTCGCAAAGGCACGCCGGTTTGAAGGTGTCGCGCCTTCAGGGCGATAGGTCAGTGTCAATCCTGGATAACAGAATTGCTCTCGGAGTGCAGGATCGGGCGCCGTGCCGGTTTCAAGAAATGTCTGGAGCGCCTGACGGAGCGTGGCAACTGCCATCTCATAACGGTTCTGCAACGCATCAACGACATCATGCGGATCGCTTAAACGGACGGGTTCGATCAGAAACGACTCGGTCATAGCCAAATGATCCACGAATAACGCGCAATGAAAAGGGCGCGATGGCTGGCATCGCGCCCTCTGTATTTGCCGAGAATGATCGGATGACGCAACCCCTCGCGCCCGGCCGGCACGGCTCCTTATCGCACTTCGAGACTAACAGCGGCGGTTTTGCCGCGCTCGCTCTTTAATTCGAATTTCACCCGCTGGCCTTCGTTGAGATTGCGCAAACCTGCAGCCTCAAGCGCGGAAATATGGACGAAGACGTCGCGTCCACCATTTTCAGGCTGAATGAAGCCATAGCCGCGATCCGGCGAAAACCACTTCACGGTACCTTCTTGCATCGAACTCCTCCAACGCTCCGAAAACGTCGAGACGTCATTTCAAGACGCTGATGATTTGTTCCCTTTTGAGCACAAACCAAAGCGCTCCCCCGTATCGACAACGCCCGCCTCCATGACGGTCGCTGACACAAATTAAGCGCGCATATTCCTTAACGTCAACTCGTTGACGTATGATTATTTTCGTTTTGATTAAGTTGATAATGGGAAGCTTTACCTTGACGAAAAAAGGCGGGCCTAAGCCCGCCTCTTGTCATGCCCGCGTTTGCAAGATGTCATCCACACCGCTTCAGCGGGTGAATTGCTTATACTTAATGCGCTTCGGGATGGTGGAATCAATGCCGAGGCGACGCTTCTTATCTTCCTCGTAATCGGCGAAGTTACCCTCGAACCATTCGACATGGCTGTCGCCCTCGAACGCGAGCATATGGGTCGCGATGCGGTCAAGGAAGAAGCGATCATGGCTGATGATAACGGCGCAGCCGGCGAAATCCTCGAGCGCCTCTTCAAGTGCACGCAACGTGTCGACGTCGAGATCGTTGGTCGGTTCGTCAAGCAGCAGAACATTTGCGCCTGACTTCAACATTTTCGCGAGATGCACGCGGTTACGCTCACCGCCCGAGAGCATGCCAACCTTCTTTTGCTGATCGCCGCCCTTGAAGTTAAAAGCGGAGCAATAAGCGCGGGAATTGATTTCTTTTTTGCCGAGATACAGCACGTCATTGCCGCCAGAGATTTCTTCCCAGACGGTCTTCTTATCGTCGAGCGCATCGCGGGACTGGTCGACATAGCCAAGCTGTACCGATTCCCCAATCGTGATCGCGCCGTCGTCGGGCTTATCCTGACCGGTAATCATGCGGAACAACGTTGTCTTACCGGCACCGTTCGGGCCGATAACACCAACGATTCCGCCGGGGGGCAATTTGAACGACAAGCCATCAATCAGAAGCTTTTCTCCATAGCCCTTTTTGAGACCGTCGAATTCGATGACGTTGTTGCCGAGGCGCTCGGCGACGGGAATGATAATCTGCGCGGTGCCGGGTGTTTTGTCGTTCTGCTTAGCAACGAGATCTTCGTAACGTTGGATGCGCGCCTTCGACTTGGCTTGGCGGGCTTTCGGGCTCGCCGAAATCCATTCGCGTTCGGCTTCGAGAGCACGCTGGCGTGCTTCTTCCTCACGGCCTTCCTGCTGCAGGCGCTTCTGCTTCTGCTCAAGCCAAGACGAATAATTGCCTTCATACGGAATGCCGCGACCGCGATCGAGTTCGAGAATCCACCCCGTGACATTGTCGAGGAAGTAGCGATCGTGGGTGACGATCAGGATCGCGCCGGGATAGGTCCGCAGATGGCCTTCAAGCCAGTTCACCGTCTCGGCATCAAGATGGTTGGTGGGTTCGTCGAGCAGCAAAAGGTCAGGTTGCGCCAAGAGAAGCTGGCAGAGCGCGACGCGGCGCTTCTCGCCGCCGGACAATTTAGAGACATCCCAATCGTCGGGCGGGCAGCGCAGCGCATCCATCGCCTGATCGACTTTGGAGTCGAGATCCCAAAGCCCTTTGGCTTCGATCTCATCCTGCAATTTCGTCATCTCGTCCGCGGTCTCGTCCGAATAATTCATGGCGAGTTCATTGTAGCGGTCGAGGATCGCCTTCTGAGCGGCGACGCCTTCCATCACGTTTTCGCGGACATTTTTGGTCGGGTCGAGTTGCGGTTCCTGCGGCAGATAACCGACGCGTGCGCCATCGGCGGCCCACGCCTCGCCAGTCCACTCCTTGTCGGTCCCCGCCATGATCCGCAGAAGCGTCGACTTACCGGCACCGTTGACGCCAAGCACGCCAATCTTGGCACCCGGATAGAAAGAGAGGTGGATGTTATCCAAAACCTTCTTCCCGCCCGGATAGGCCTTCGAAAGACCCTGCATGTGATAGACATACTGATAGGAGGCCATGGCAGCCCTTCTCCATTCGCAATGGGGCGGAAGCGTTGCTTATCTAGCGACTGCCCCGGGACCGGACAAGGCGTTTCCGGTGTTTCTGCCCAAATACGGCCAAGCTTCGGCCCCGCTCTTGCCCCGAGGCGATGCGACAAAAAGAATGACGATTCGCCAAGGGAGGGCGGAGGCGATGGGAATGCCGGTCTATTCGCTTCGATTTGCCGTTGGAGCCTTGCTGTTTGCCTGCGTCACGGCGCTGGCGGCTTGGCCTGCGCGCGCTGAAACTGCCCCGTCGATCATCGTAGAAGGTCGTGGTGAGGCGCAGGGCAAACCCGATATCGCGACCGTCTCGCTCGGGATCCTCACGCAAGGCAAAACGTCTGCCGAAGCGATGGAGGCCAATGCGAAGATTGCCGCCACGCTTCTCAGCCAACTCCGCGAGCGCGGTGTCGCCGATCGCGACCTCATGACGATCGGACTCAATCTGACGCCCGATTATGTGCAGGATAAAGATCGCACTGGAGCGCCAAAAATCGCAGGCTACCGGGCCAGCAATCGGCTCTCCGTTCGCTTGCGCGATCTTACCAAGATCGGCGCGGTGCTCGACCTCGCGACGGCGGCCGGTGTCAACGATATCAGCGGCCCAACCTTCGGTGTCGCCGATCCACAGGCCCTGCAGGATGAAGCGCGCAAGAAAGCCGCCGCAGATGCCCGCCGCGTGGCCGAACTCTATGCCCAAAGCCTGGGTGTGAAGGTCGGCGCCATTCGCGAGATCAGCGACAACACCTTACCCCGCGCGCTCGCCGAACCGCGTATGTTACGCGGCGCACCCGCTGCGCTTGCCGTCGCACCGCCTATCGAAGCTGGCGAACTCACAGCCCAAGCCAGCGTAACGGTGACGTTCGACATCCTCAGATAAACGTCGCCATCCGCATCAGCACGATGCCAACCACGATGAAAAGCGCGGCGGCGATCCGCAACGGCACCGCCTTCTCCTTGAGCACGAAGATGGCAATCAATGTTGCAAACAATATCGAGCTTTCGCGCAAAGCGGCAACGAGTGCGATCGGCGCAACCGTCATCGCCCAAATGACAATCCAATAGGCGACAAAACCCATGGCGCCGCCTGCCATGCCGGGAATGAGTGCGGGACGCGCCTGTTTCAGCCAATCGACCCCGCGTGTGGCAAGCGTGTACAGCAGCAAAAATCCACCATCGAGTACGAACATCGCGGCAGCATAGGCGTGCGGATTGCCCGAGGCGCGCGCGCCCAAACCGTCTGCAATCGTGTAGAGCGTGATTGTGCAGGCCGTGAGAAGTGCAAACAGCAGAGCCCGCCCATCGACAATAGATGCGCGCGAGAACGCCATCAGAGCGATACCGGAGCCGAGCACCACGATTCCGGCGATAGCCAGCGGCGGCAAAGGATCGCCGACGAAGATGAGCGAGCCGATCAGCGTCATCATCGGCGCAGCGCCACGCGCCACCGGATAAACGAAGCCCATATCCCCGACGCGATAGGCCTCGGCCAAAGCGAGGCCATAGAGGAGATGGACACCCCCTGACAACGCGAGCCATCCCCATGCCTCACGCGCCGGAAATCCGCTGAAGAGCAGAACCACAAGGCCAAGCACCGCGCAGGACCCGTTGATCAGCACAATGGCGAGAAGCGGCTCCACCCTGAGCTTGACGACGGCGTTCCACCCCGCGTGAAGCGCAGCAGCGGCAAGAACGGCCAAAAAGACGGTGAGCGACACAGCTAGGATCCGGCGGGAGGAAACCGGACGGTAACCGTCCCGCCTCAGGATGCAACCACGCACGGGGCAAGAGCGGTGGGATTTGCACCCGACCTATCTCCTATACTATCACCCCTGTACGGGCCTATAGCTCAATGGTTAGAGCCGACCGCTCATAACGGTCTGGTTCCAGGTTCGAGTCCTGGTGGGCCCACCATTTCCCTTAATTGCCGCTGAATGCGGACCATCACAGCCGCTTACAAGGCAAACCCTGCCAAACCGAACCTAACCCCGAAAAGCCAGTTGGGTTGATCGGCAGGAACTGATCAGCAGGGACCACACCCCAAACAAGTGTCAGGCTTTATCGTCAAGGCTCCGCTGAAAAGCGGAGGAAATTGCGCACAACCGACATTTGCAGGCGGTTCAGGAAAAGGCGAGCGCGTGGACGCTCGCCCCATTTTTCTCAATTGCCGTACAAAAATTCTGGCAGCCACAAAGTCAGGCCCGGCCAAATATACAGCAGCACCATGCAGACAATCACAATGAGCATGTAGGGCATCATGCCGGCAAAAATCTGATTGATGGTGACGTGCGGCGGCGCAACGCCTTTGAGGTAAAAGGCCGACATAGCAACAGGCGGCGACAAGAACGCCGCTTGTAGATTAACAAAGACCAGAACACCCCAGAGGATCGGGTCAATGCCAAAATGCTTGAGAAGCGGCAGAAAGATCGGCACGAAAATGACGATGATCTCAGTCCATTCAAGCGGCCAACCCAGAATGAAAATGATCGCCTGAGAAATGATCATAAATTGCAAAGGCGACAGGTTCAGCGACAGGACCCATTTCTCGACAAGCGCTTGCCCGCCCAGAATGGCAAAGACGCCAGAAAAAATCGCCGAACCGACGAAAAGCCAGCACACCATACTGGTTGTTTTCGCAGTTAGGAAAACCGCTTCCTTGGTGCGCTTCCAATCGAGTGTGCGTGCTGTCAATGCCAAGATGAAGGCACCCGCTGCCCCTACAGCCGCAGATTCCGTGGCCGTAGTGATGCCGAACAAGATCACTACCAGAACGACGACGGTGAGCAGGCCCAACGGCATGATTGACACGGTGAGCAGGCGAATAACCTCGAGCCGCTCCGCAACCATGTTGCGATAGTAACTCAACATGCCAAAAGCCGCGAGCGCAGTCACGAGACCAAAGCCGATATAGAAGTTCAGCGGTGGGCCGGCCTTCTCTGTGACTTCCGGCGCACTGTAACTGCCTAATTGCTCAACGCCCTGCGTATCGACAGCATCACCAGCCTGTTGATGGATCACCACATACCAGAAGATCAGCCATAATGTGCTGGCGACCAAAATGAACGGTACGGTTGAAAAACCGAGGTAGCGCATGAGCGTCGCACGATCGACGACTTGCGCCGACGAGCGCAGATTGGACAGGATCGCGACGATCATGTTGCGCGAACCCGTCTCGCTCAATGTTCGCATCCATTCCGGAAGCGGAACCTGACGCTCAGCCTCGGGCAAAGGCGGCGCCAGCTTTGGATTCAGCATGGCCATGCCGATGATGTAGACGAGATAGAGAAAGGCAAGAAAGAAGCCCGGAAACATCGTGGCCGCATAAAGCTTAACCACGGACTGTCCGGCCACCGCCGCATAAACGATGATCATCACCGAAGGCGGAATCAGAATACCAAGCGTGCCGCCCGCCGTGATGACACCGGAGGCGAGCTTCACATCGTACCCGGCGCGCAGCATCGGATTGAGCGCAATAACGCCCATCAGCACGACGACAGCGCCAACGAGTCCGCTCGCTATGCCCCAGAAAGTGCAGACGAGCAAAGTCGCGACCGCAAGGGCAGCAGGAACATTGCGGAACGCAAGCTGGATTGCGTAGAACATCTTGTCGACCAGCGCACCACGTTCCATCACATAGCCCATCAACACGAAGAGCGGGATGGAAATAAGGACGTCATTGGTCATCGCGCCATAGGTGCGCTGGACCATCAAATCGAAGACGAGATTGTCGCTGAAAGCCTGCCCGGATTTAAAATAGGCGATAAAGCCAAAAAGGATTCCAAGACCCATCAATGTGAAGGCCGTTGGAAACCCCATCATGATCACGACCACGATGAGCGCAAGCATCAGAATTCCAAGTGCTGGATCGCTCATGATCAACTGTCTTTCACACTGCGCTGGCGCGCTTCTTCATCGATATCCTGAACGCGCGCGAGCGCATCGCGCACAGCGTCCTTGTCAACATAATCGCTGTTTGCAAGCTGCTCTTCGACCACATCGATCTCAGCAACATCTTTGAGCCGTTGCGGCCATTCACCAGTCTTCAGACACACGATACATCGCACAATTTCAGCCAAACCCTGCAATAGAACGAGGGCGCCGGCGATCGGGATGATCGTTTTGAAATGATAAACGGGCGGCCCATCGGCAGTCACATTGGAATGCTCGCGAATACGCCAAGAATCGGCAGCATAATCAGACCCAGCATAAACAAGCGCCGCGATGCCGGGCAGAAAAAACAAAATATAGAGCACGAGATCGAAGCTGGCCTGCATACGCGGACGCATCGAACCGTAGAAGAAATCGCCGCGCACATGGCCATTCTGCGCTAAAGTGTAGGCACCGCAGAGCATGAACAATGAGCCATAGAGCATGTTGGAGGCGTCAAAAATCCAAGCGGTTGGCGCATTCAGCGCGTAACGCTTAAAGACCTCGCCGCACACGAGCAGCATCAGCGCGATGATAAGCCAAGACGCCGCCTTACCGATCCACGTGCTGATTGAGTCGATTGTGAAGAGAAATTTTTGGACCATGCTGCCCCCCAAGCGGTCATGACGAAGCGCCTGCCAGAAGAAACTGGCAGGCGCTCAAATCACGAAGAGGCTCAGCCCTTCTTCAGCTTGCCTTGCGGTCCGAAATAGTGGTCGAACGCCATTTTCCGGTCAACCACGGTATCGCGCTCCCACTGCGTTGCACGCTGGGCAAAGGCGATTTGCGATTCAAGAATTTCCTTGAACAACGCGTTTTCTGCCGACTTCTTGGCAACAACCTCGTCATAGATTTCGAGCTGACGCTTCAAAACCGTGTCGGGTGTCTTGTAGAAACGCACCTTATCCTTGGTCTGCATTTCGATATAGTCTTTGGAATAGCGGTCGATCGCCTTCCAGGACATGTCCGCCGAAGACGCTTCCACAGCCGACTCGATGATGGCTTTCATCTTTTCCGGCAGCGCGTCGAACTTCGCCTTGTTGAACATGATTTCGAACTGCTCAGCATTCTGGTGGTAGCTTTGCAGCATGCAGACTTTGGAAACGTCCGGGAAACCGAGCGTGCGATCTGACGAGGCATTGTTAAACTCTGCCGCATCAAGCAGGCCACGATCCATCGCCGACACAATTTCACCGCCCGGCAACGCATTCACTGCGGCGCCGAGACCCGTGAACACGTCAATGGAGATGCCGACAGTGCGGTACTTCAAGCCCTTCAGATCGTCCGGCTTGGTCACCGGCTTCTTGAACCAGCCGAGCGGCTGTGTTGGCATCGGGCCGTACGGGAATGACACGACATTGGCGCCGATGGACTGATAGAGCTTTGCGAGCAATTCCTTGCCGCCGCCATACTTATGCCAAGCCAGAAGCATGTTGGCGTCCATGGCGTAGCCGGGGCCCGAACCCCAAAGAGCAAGAGCCGTCTGCTTGCCATAATGATAGACGAGCACGCCATGACCGCCATCGAGCGTGCCCTTGGAGACCGCTTCGAGAAGCCCGAATGCGGGCACAACTGCGCCAGCGGGCAGCACTTCGATCTTCAGGTCGCCGCCGGTCATGTCATTGACCTTCTTGGCGAAATCCTGCGCATATTCGTGGAAGATGTCCTTGGCCGGCCACGTGCTCTGCCAGCGCATATTAATGGGACCAGACGATTGCGCCAAAGCCGGCGCCGCGACGCCTGCTGCCGCTGCCGCTGCCGTAACGGCCGAAGCTGCCAAGAATTGACGGCGCGTATGCGGATTTTTGGACTTCGATTCCATTGATCTTTCTCCCTGATGAAAAAACTGCGTTCTTGTTCTTCTTAGCGTCACAAATAGAACGCCCTTGCAGGGCGGCAAGCCCCCTCCTTAGACTCAACGTCGTCACGTATAACTGCGCGCAATACCTGTTTTTTGCTATTTTAAAGCGATTAGATCGGGCCTTTATTACAAAGGCAACGCAAAACAGGGCTTGAAATGACAACGCCGCCCCGAGAGGCGGCGCTATCTTCTAAGGCTTGACCGGCTTTAGATCGCGGTCTTGTCCCCGCCCTTCAAGGCGAGGATGTCGCGCGCTTCATCCGGGGTAGCGATTTCAAGCCCAAGCCCTTCGATGATCTGGCGGGCGAGCTTAACCTGCTGCGCATTGGATTGAGCGAGCTTGCCGGGACCCGCCCAGAGCGAATCCTCAAGACCGACACGAACGTGGCCGCCCATAGCGGCTGACATGGCCGCAATCGGTAATTGGTTCTTGCCCGCACCCAGAACCGACCAGCGGTATTGATCGCCGAACAGGCGATCCGCTGTGCGCTTCATGTGCATCACATCGTCCGGATGCGCCCCGATGCCGCCGAGAAGACCAAACACGGTCTGCACAAACAAGGGCGTCTTAACGATGCCGCGATCGAGGAAATGGGCGAGATTGTAGAGATGGGCCGTGTCATAGCACTCAAATTCAAAGCGTGTACCGCTCTCGGCCAAGGTCGTCAGGATGTATTCGATATCCTTGAACGAATTGCGGAAGATGATGTCCTTGTTGCCGAGATATTGCGGCTCCCATTCATGCTTGAATTCCTTGAATCTGTTCAGCATGCCGAACAAACCGAAATTCATCGAGCCCATGTTAAGTGAAGCGACTTCGGGCTTGAATGTGGCAGCTGGCTTTACGCGCTCTGCCACCGTCATCGTCGGCGCGCCGCCTGTCGTGATGTTGATGACGCAGTTGGAACGCTGCTTGATCACTTTCAGAAACGGCGCAAAACCTTCGGGCGTCTGATCAGGCTGACCTGTCTTTGGATCGCGCGCATGAAGATGAACGACGGCGGCTCCCGCCTCAGCTGCGCCGATGGCAGCATCGGCAATTTCCTCTGCCGTAATCGGCAGGTGTGGCGACATCGAGGGTGTGTGGATCGCGCCTGTGACCGCACAAGTGATGATGACCTTCTTCGCCATGGCTCTTCTCTCAGCTCAGTTCGGGTTGGGAATTCTTATGTGCAGCCAAGGCCGCAAGGCGTTCATTGCGTTCGCGGGTGCGCCGCGCAATGCGTTCGGGTGTAGCCTCATAGCGCCACGCCGCTACAACATTCTTCAAATTGTCGCCATCGTAGACGGATGGTCCAGCAGCTTGCGCCGCCAGCCTTTTGTAAAAACCCGTGTAGCGAGCGCAATAATCCGGAACTCCGCCCGGTGCATTGAGTTCAATCGTCTCGAACGGCCCCATAAAGCTCCAGCGCGTACCAAGCCCGTTCTTAACGCAATGATCGACATCTTCTGCCGATACATAGCCTTCCCCCACAAGCCGGAAAGCTTCGGCGAGAAGTGCGCCTTGCAAACGATTGAGAATAAAGCCGTCGATCTCTTTCTTCACATCAATCGGCACCTGACCAATTGCGAGATAGACCTGACGCGCACGCTCTAGCGTCTCACGCGAAGTCCAAGGCGCACCACTTAATTCAACAAGCGGAATAAGATGGGGCGGGTTAACGGGATGGCCCACCATGCAGCGCGCACGCCCCGGCAAATCTTCTGTGAACCGCGAGGTCACGATGGCAGATGTCGAGGATGAGATCACGACATCTTTCGGCAACAGCGCATCGAGCTCCTTGAAAAGCGCTTGCTTGATTTCAAGCACTTCCGGTCCGTTCTCTTGCACGAAGGTTGCGCCCTTCACGACATCCGCATTGGTATCGCACACCGTGACGCGCTGAATAATGACATCCGGGCGATCGGCAAGGCCATGGCGCGCGAGCCCACGCAACTCTTCAAGGATCAAGTCTTTCGCGACCGCTCGCGTTTGCGCATCCGGATCAGTTACACGGACATTCCAACCGGCACGTGCAAAGATTGAAGCCCATGCACGACCAATCAGGCCAGAGCCAATGATGGCGACTGTTTCGGTCACTCTTCGTCCTCCCCCGTCATGAATGGCAGCGCATGTTATGCCCGCCTGTTCATGCTTTCCTTATAGCCAAAGCACCTTGCGGCGCAGATCGAGATCGTCGCGCAAATCGGCCGATGGACCGGTATGAATCACCGCGCCACGCTCGAGCGCGACTGTCTTGTCGGACAGGGCCAGCGCAAGATCGAGGTGATGATCGACGATGATGATGGAGACATCGCGGCGCAACCGATCGAACACTTCGAACAATTGTTCGACGACGGCAGGTGCGAGACCCTCGAACGGTTCATCAAGCAACAGCACGCGCACATCGCCATACATCGCACGCGCAACGGCCACCATTTGTTGCTCGCCGCCCGACAGGTAATCGGCAGGGCTATCGAGACGTTCGCGGATCCGCGGGAAATACTCGTAGATCCGCTCGAGTTCCCAATGCATACCATTGCCGGTGCGGCGTTTCAGGCGGCCTAGTTCAAGATTTTGTGCCACCGTCATGCCAGCGAACAGGCCACGCCCCTGTGGCACATAACCGACACCTAGACGTGAAATCTCGGCTGAGGATTTGCCGATGAGTTCCTGCCCGGCCAACATCATCGAACCCGACCGCGCCGGCGCGATACCGGTGATCGTTTTCAACAATGTGGATTTGCCCGCACCATTTCGACCCAAAAGCGCAATGATCTCGCCGCGATTGAGATCAAGACTGACATTGTTGATGATATGGCTCTTGCCATAGAAGGTATTGACGTCTTTCAGCGTCAGGAGATTGTCCGGCTGTACTGCGCTTTCGCGCGGCTTGGCGGCCACCGTCGCCGAACCTGAACCGATGTAGACTTCCTGAACCTTTTTGCTGCTACGCGCATCCTCAACCGTTCCGTCGAGCAAGACGCGGCCTTCATTCATCACCGTGACATGATCTGCGAGCTCGAAGACGCGATCGATATCATGCTCCACGAGCAGAACCGGGAGATCGCTCGAAATACGCTTGATGATATTGCCGATGCGAACACGCTCGGCTGCTGCAAGGCCTGCCAGCGGTTCGTCGAGCAACAGAATGCGCGGCGCAGTCGACAGCGCAATCCCCATATCGAGGAGCCGCTGGCCGCCATAGGAGAGCGATCCGGCCTCTGCGCCTTCGATCCCGGCCACACCAAGATAGCGAACCATCTCGGCGGTTTCCGCATTCACCTGCGAGAGTGAACGCGTCGGAAGCCAGACGTTAAAGCGATGCGGATCACGCGCTTGGACGGCCAGGCGAATGTTTTCCTCCACACTCAAAGCGGGGAAAAGATTGGTGATCTGGAATGACCGACCAATGCCGGCCTGCGCGATCGCTTCCGGCGTCTCGCCTCCGATCCTAGCGCCACGGAACTGAACTGTTCCGCTATCGGGCGGAAACATGCCCGAGAGGAGATTGAATGCCGTTGTCTTGCCCGCACCGTTGGGACCGATCAGCGCGTGTAGCGTGCGATCCTTCACTGCAATATCGACACCCTGCACCGCTTTGATGCCACCGAAATGGCGCACCATGTTTTGGGCTTCGAGAATGGTGCCGTTCGACGAATCTTTAGGTTTCAGAAATTCTGGCAGAGGCATTTGTTCTGTCTTGCGCCCCGCCATGGCGGCTTCACCGATCTCCTTTTTGCGGAACGGTGCCGTCAGCTTTTCATAAACGCCGACCAGACCATCGGGCGAAAACACGATGAAGCCGACAAACAGAAGTCCGAACCAGAACAGCCAATTCTCAGTATAGATCGAGAGAAACTCGCGGAAGAGAATATAAAACAGGGCCCCGAGCGCCGGGCCGAGGAAGCTGCGCATGCCGCCAATGACGACCATTGCCAGCAACTCACCGGAGAACACGACCGAAATCGGCTCAGCCGATGTCATGCGGTTCTTATAGAGGAGCAAGACGCCCGCGAGGCCCGTGATCGTCGCCGACATAATGAAGGCAATCAGCTTGTACCGGTTGGTCGCATAACCGATAAAGCGGGCGCGCTGCTCATTCTCACGAATAGCAACCAGTACCGAGCCGACCGGTGAATTCTGAAAACGCCAAAGCACATAGGCGACAGCAAGCCCGATCGCCGCATTGAGCCAATAGAAATTGGCGCTAACATCGAAATCGATGCCCAGAAACTTCGGTCGGGTGATGCCGCCCAAACCGTTCTCACCACCGGTTACATCGGTCCAGCGGAAGGCGATAACAAACAGCATCGCCGACAATGCGAGCGTCAGCAGCGAGAAATAGACGCCACGGCGCCGCAAGATTAGCGCGCCGAACAAGCCCGAAGCGATTGCAACAGCCGCCAGCGCTGCCATGAGCGGACCGAAGAAACTTCCCGGCATCAAGTCGCGCTGAACGATGGCTGCGACGTAAGCAGCCATACCGAACCACGCGCCATGGCCAAACGAAACAAGCCCCGTCTGGCCGACGAGAATATTGAGCGCCATGCAGGCAATGGCGAAGATCACGACTTCCGACGCCGATGTCATGGTCAAGCCAAGCGACATCAAGATCGGCGGCAAGACAACCAATGCGGCAACGACAATCAGCATCGGCACCGGTACGCCGGCAATCGAGTGGGATTGCATTTTCATGGATCGTTCTCCCTCACTCGAACCGTGTGATGCGTTCGCCGAACAGCCCGCGTGGCCGCACGAGGAGAACAATCAGCATCAGCAGATAAATCGCAGCCGTCGACGCTGCCGAATAGCCGATCGCGATCATCAAACCCTTGACTAAGCCCACCAGCAACGCAGCGACAACGACGCCCCAGAAAGATCCAAGCCCACCGATGACGACGACAACGAAAGCCGGCGTGATAATTTCAGCACCCATGGCCGGATGAACCGAATAGATCGGTGCCAGCAACACGCCTGCAAGGCCAGCAAGACCAATGCCGATGGCCGCCACTGTTGCCATGTAAGGCTCAAGCGAAATGCCTAATGCGCCAACCATGTCGGGGTTTTGCACCCCGGCGCGCACCACACGGCCAAAGGCTGTTTTGTGCAACAGGAACCACAGCGCCAGCACGCAACTGGCTGCAACGCCGAGCAGCACGGTGCGATAGAAGGAGTAGACGAAATCGCCGATGAAGACTTGGCCGCGCAACCAGGGCGGAATGGAATAAGACAGCGGCGGTGCACCGAAAATCATGCGCAACGCCTGCTCAGCCACCATGGCGAGGCCGAAGGTGAGCAATAAGGATAGGATCGGGTCTGATCGGTAGAAACGCCTGAATAAGAATCGTTCGATCAGAATGCCGAACAAGGCAACGGCGACAGGCGAAAGCACCAAAGAGCCGCCAAAGCCGACATAAGGCGAAATCACAAGTGTAAGATAAGCACCGATCGCGAAAAACGCGCCATGCGCGAGATTGACGATCCCCCCTAAAGAAAAGATCAACGACAGACCGAGAGCGATGAGTAGGTAATACACACCGTCGAGCAATCCATTGAGGATTTGCTGCGCAAAAAGCATCGTGGACATCGAGGCCCCGTTGAATTCTTCGCTGATAGAAAGGAAAAGGCCCCCGCCCGAATGGCGGGGGCCAAGATTCAGACCTTAAGATCCGAAATTGCAGGTCGCTTCGTCCTTGGTCGAAGCGATCACTTCAAGGCTTTCATTGGGTCCCGGGACCGCTGCCGAAGATGTGAAGATATCCCACTGATTCTTAATCTGATCGGCCGGAAGTGCCGTGATGGCATACATTTCCTGCATCAGCTGATGATCCTGTGCACGGAAATAACCTTCACGCGTCTTGAGGATATCGAACTTTGCACCCTTTTCGAGATGCTCGACGATCTTGGTCGAATCCGTTGTCTTCAGCTCGTTCATCGATTGCGCCATGATCTTCAGCGCCATGTAGTCGCCCCAAGCCTGATTTTCCGGCGGCTTGCCATACTTCTTGGTGAACGCTGCGACGAAAGCCTTCGATCCCGCTGTATCGATGAGGTGATGCCACACAACAGGCCATGTGCCGACGAAATTGCCCTTACCGGCTGCCCATGCGAGTGCCGTGTCGAAGCCGAAGCCGCCGACCGGGAATTTCAGACCGAATTCCGCATATTGCTTCAGGAAGTTCGTGATCTGGTTGCCGGCTAGGTTGAGTACGACGAGATCAGGCTTCGCATTGCGAATCTTCAGGAGATAAGACGAGAAGTCTGTCGCATCAGTCGGAATGAGATCGTCACCGGCGAACTTGCCGCCATTGCCTTCCATGAAGCGTTTCGCGACCTTGAGCAGATCGTGACCGAACGCGTAATCCGCCGTCAGCGAATACCAGTTCTTGCCGTTCACAAGCCCATCGCGCAGGAAGGAGCGCCCGACTGACTTCACATACATCGAGTTCTGCGCCTCGACGTGGAACATGTACTTTTTGCAGTCATTGCCGCGCAGCGCGTCGGAATTACCGCCAGTATTGATGAAGATCTTCTTGTTGCGCTGTGCGACCTGCGCGATCGTTAGGCACGAGGCCGACGAGATTTCGCCCAAGATGCAGGTCACATTGTCGCGCTCGAACATACGCTCAGCTTTTGTCGACGCGGTCTGCGGATTGACCGAGTCTTCTTTCAGAAGTTCGATCTTGCGACCCATGACACCGCCGCCAGCATTGATTTCTTCAGCAGCGAGATCGATCGCCATCACGGCGTATTCACCGAGCGGGCCCAAAAAGCCAGTGCGCGGCGTCAAATGGCCGATACGAATGGCATCCGTTTGCGCGCGGACAATGGCCGGTGCGCCGATACCTGCGAGCAAAGCCATGCCGACTGCGCCCTTGAGTAGGCCACGACGTGACACTTCATCATGATGAGACATGCGTTCACTCTCCCTATGGTCCGCCGTAGCGGGTTAATCGTTTCCTCTCGGCTGCCGACCGCTCCTTCATCGTGGGCGTTGACGGCCAGCCGTGATCTGTGATCACAATCAGTCTGTCGCAGCCCTTCGCGATTGTAAAGCCCACTCGAAGCCGCACCCCTGACCGATGAACGCCAGACTGCCCACCACCGAAATGGAACCGCTCGAGCGGATGACGCTTGGGGATCGGGCCTATCGCCAAATTGCGGATCTGCTGATCGCTGGCCGCCTGGCGCCGGGAGAGCGCATGTCGTTGCGTTCGACGGCGGAGGCACTCGGTGTCTCGATGATGCCTATCCGCGAAGCAGTGACCCGCCTTGTCGCTGATAATGCGCTGGAGGTAACGCCAAACCGGGCGATCCGCGTGCCAATGATGAGTGCGACGCGGTTCGTCGATCTCACCGCGGCACGCATTGTTGTCGAAGGCCATGCCGCTGCACGTGCCGCTATGTCGCGTGATAATGCGGATATCGAACGCATTGCCGAACTGGAAGAAGCCTTCCGTAAGGAAACACAGAAACGCAAACCCGATCTTGCGGCCGCCGTTGCGTATAATCAGGCGCTGCATTTTGCCGTATACGAGGCCGCATGCTCGCCGCAACTCGCGGAGATGATCCGCTCGCTTTGGCTGAAGGCAGGGCCTGTGATCAATCTTGATTTTCGCGCTAATCCCGACCGGCTCAAACATACGCGCGCCGTTATCTTCCACGCCGACCTCATCGACGCCTTGGCAAAATCAGACCCTGATCGTGCCCGCGCTGCGGTCGAACAGGATATTCAGGGCGCCGCCGATTTCATCATTTCGCAGGGCCATCTGCCCGAATAGGAGTTCAACATGGATATGGAATTGAAGGGCCAAAAAATCATTGTCACCGCAGGCGCAGGTGGCATCGGCCTTGAAATCGCGCGCGCCTTCGTGCGCGAGGGAGCGCAAGTCGTTGTGTGCGATGTCGATCGCGATGCGCTGGCCGCGCTGGCAACATCCGACCCGTTGTTAAAGGCTCATTATTGCGATGTGGCGGACCGTGCGCAGGTCGAGAAATTCTTCGACGCCGCGGTGAATGAACTCGGCGGACTCGATTGCCTCGTCAACAATGCCGGCATTGCTGGCCCCACCGGCCGCGTCGAAGCGATTAATCCCGACGATTGGGAGCGTTGCATCGCAGTCTGCCTGACGAGCCAGTTCAACTGCGCCCGTCTCGCCGTGCAGCATCTGCGTAAGAGCACCAACCCTTCGATCGTCAACCTCTCATCAGCAGCTGGAAAATTTGGCTTTGCGATGCGCACGCCCTACGCCGCAGCCAAATGGGGGGTCATCGGCTTCACCAAATCGCTCGCCATCGAACTCGGCGAAAACAATATCCGCGTCAACGCGATCCTGCCCGGCCTTGTCGCAGGCGATCGCCAACGTCGCGTGCTCGAAGCGCGCGCGCAACAGCGCGGCATGAGCTTCAAGGACACAGAAGCAGCCGCCTTCTCCTTCACATCGATCAAGGATTATGTGACGCCGCAACAGATCGCCGATCAAATCGTGTTCATCGCCAGCCCGCGTGGCAAAACGATTTCCGGTCAAGCCATTTCGGTTGACGGCGATACGAGGATGCTCGGCTGAGCCAGCCCTGACGAAAAGATCGTTCAAGAACGAGATGGTTTTTTCCATCTCGGTTGTATCGATTAGTTTCGGCCAGCGAGCCGGTCGAACCATGCCTTTTGATCGATGGCACCATACACATAGATGGCGCGGTGATCGGCTTTTGCACCGGCATCGACCGTTGTCACCGCTGCGCCGCCCAGAAGCGACTGCACCGTTTCCGGCAGGAACGCGATGGACTTTGGTGTAACCTCATCCGTCCCACCCCAATAGACGCGTGTCGGTACATCCGAGCGCCAGCGATATGCCTGATTGGTCTGCAACACCTGCCAATACGGCGTCAGACCGACAAAGCCCGATTGTGCAAATTCAGGCTTGATGAAGTCGGCAAGCTTGGGGGGCGTTTTTTTGAAGAAGGTTTCGAAATCACTCCGCCCTGTGTAAAGGTCACGCGCAGCTTGGACATATTCTGGCTTCACCGCCGCTTCGAGTAGGCCCTGTTGCCGATGATAGAATTCTTGTGCCTGCAACTGAATCGCCACAACACCGGGTAGATAAACGGCATCGACTGGTTGCGGATTACTCAGCCAACGATTCATGGTGAGAAAGACATCGACAGGTGCGCTGGCCACCGCTGCAGCGGACACTTTCACACCGAGCGATTGCAGCTTGTAAAGATATTGCATCGTGACCCAGCCGCCCTGCGACCAGCCGCTGACAAATAAATGGCTCACAGAGATTTTCTGTGACTTAAGAAAATCGCGTGCAGCAATGTAGAGATCAACACCAGCTTGTTGCGTACTGTCGCGAACGAGATAGGAATCCGGCAGCGTCGATTGCCCGCGCCCGAAATAATCCGCACCAATGACGATATAACCCTGCGCTGCAAATTGCAGCAGCATGATGCGCGTTTCCATCGATGCGTCCGGATTGCTCGGAACATAGGAGCGATCGAACACGGTGCCGTGCTGATAGGAGACAAGCGGCATGGTGCTAGTGCCGCTATCCGGAATCGCGACGAGCCCCGATGCGCGTGTCGGGAAATTCTCGCGCTCCGGCACGACTGATGGATAAATCACGCGGTAGAGTTTCACTTTGTATTTCGGCTTGGCCAATTTGCCGATGAACTCCGTCGGCATCGTCGATGATGCCATGAAATCCCGAAGATCGGCATTGCCGATCTGCTCCAGCCGCTGCAGATCGTAAGTGCCGATCAGCTCATAGGTTGCTTCGCTGGGTATGGGCGTTTGCGCCTCAGCAATCGGCATGAGGGCAAGCCCCGCAGCCAAAAAACATGACACGACAATCCACAATCCGGCTTTCATCGCAGCAACTCCACACATAACCCACCAAGCTGTGACACGGGGCAAGAACGATGGCAAATGGATCAAGAAAAAGGCCGCCTACCGTGCGGCAAGCGGCCCGAGATTTCATAACGTTGGAAAGCTCAACCCGTCAGCTTGGCCGACCATGCCTTGTACCAAGTCTTGAACAAGGCATGCTGCGCCGTCAGATAATTCTTTTGGCTTTCGGAAAGCTTGTCGTTTGGATTGATATGCAGACGATATTCGTCATGACCTTCAAGCACCATGAGATATTTGTAATAAAGCACAAGATCGACGCCCTCGTCGAAGGATGAGAGCACACCGAGCGCACGCTCAAGTTCTTGCGCATGGCGCATTGCGACCGGATCGCCCGCCGCTGCCTTCTGGCACAGGCTGATGAGATGCAGCGTCTCCTTCGGCAGCGCATTGCCGATCCCGGTAATGGCGCCGACTGCACCGCAATTCACATAGCCATGGAACACCTGCGTATCGACACCGACGAGCAGCATGATGGACGGATCGCGGCTGGTGATATGTTCAGCCGCATAGCGCAGCGATGCCGCGCCGCCGAATTCCTTGAAGCCAACGAGGTGGCGATATTTGGCGTTGAGTTCGAAGAAGAGATCAGCCTTCGTTTCATAGCCATAATAAGGGCTGTTGTAGATGACAGCGGGGAGATCGACCGCCGCCTCAAGCACGCCTTCGAAATGCGCCCGCTGGGCCGCGACCGAGGAGCCGCGCGACAGCACACGCGGGATGACCATAAGGCCCTTGGCACCGGCTTTCTTAGCGTGGGCTGCCAAGGCCATGGCGCGCTTGGGATTCTGGGCTCCGGTGCCGACGACCACCGGCACACCGGCGCCGACCAAAGCCTCCACACCTTCCATGCGCTGCTCATCCGTCAGGAGCGGCCAATCGCCCATCGAGCCTGCATAGACCACGGCCGACATGCCCGCATCGATGAGGCTGCGCCCCGTCCGGGCCAGAGCCTTGAAATCGGGAGTTCCCTTGGCATCGCAAGGGGTCATCAAGGCGGGGATCGTACCCTTGAAAAATTCGGCGTTCATGGCGTTCGCTTAGGTTCGGGTTGCGCTCTGAGATATATCACAGCCCGGCAACCTGCCCCGAGTCAAGGCCGCCTCAGTGAGGGATCGGATGGGGCACATCCGGTTGGCGATCTCGCCCGTAGAAAGCCAATGAACGCCCCTCAGGACCAATCCCCGCGCGCCTGCGTCTATTTCGATGGCGCTTGCCCCCTATGCCGCGCCGAGATCGCCCATTACCGCGCCCGGCCCGGGGCCGACAACTTCGCTTGGATTGATGTCAGCGACCCCATGGCTGAGACCGGGCCAGACCTGTCACGCGAAGAGGCCTTGCAACGCTTCCATATCCGCAAGGCCGATGGAACGCTGATCTCCGGAGCAGCCGCCTTTGCGACCATCTGGGACCGGCTGGCCGGCTGGCGTTGGGCCGGACAGATCGCACGCGTGCCCGGCATCCTGCCTCTGCTAGAACGCGGCTATCGGGCTTTCCTGCCCGTCAGGCCTCGCCTCTCTGCATGGCTGGCGCGCCGCCATGCGGCAAAGCAAAGTTGACGCCACAGACGAAACTGGCACGCTCTCCCTAACAAGGGAGTTAGCCGATGCAAGACAATGTTCTATGGGCCCGTTCCACTGCTGAATCGCTGCGCCGTCGCGCGGCTGAAGGCGCCGTGGTGATTCTTCCCGTCGCCTCGACGGAACAGCATGGCCCCCACCTCGCCACAGGCGTCGACACACTTTTGTGCGGCGAAGTCTGTCGCCGCGCCGCACACCTCACAAAAGGGCCGACCGTGGTTGCTCCCACGCTTTGGATCGGTCTGGCGGAACATCACATGGAGTTTGGCGGCTCCTTCACACTGACGCTGCCGACCTACAAGACCGTCATCGAAGAGATCTGCCGTTCGATTATGCGGGCCGGTTTCAAGCACATCGTGATTTGCAATGGGCATGGCGGCAACATTTCCGCGCTCAATGCGATGTCGGCTGACCTCGCCCGTTCGCTGGGCCAATCAGTCGGCATCGGCACCTATTGGTTGCTTGACCCCGACGCCATCGCCGCTGCGCTTGAAGACCAAACGACCGTGCTGCATGCCTGCGAAGCGGAAACCTCGATGATGCTGGCGCTTGCCCCCGAGCTTGCCGACCCGGCGCGTTTTCATGAGGCCAAGGGCGGCGAGACGAGTGCGACCAACAGCGCCACGCGGGTTCTCAGTCCGGCGTTTCAGGTCTGGCGTGGGTTCAAAGCAATGACCGACACGGGTGTGATTGGCGATGCAGCGAAATCCAGTGCTGAAAAGGGCGAGCGTTTACTAGACGCCTCCGCCCGCGCACTGGCACGGTGTGTCGACGGCTTTGCCGGACAGTGAAATCCGCAGACCCGCCGTGCACAGGCAGGCTTTGACTCACCGGCAAGGCATGCAAGTCTCTACCATTGCTTCGCATGGTCTACTCTCTGCGAGCGCATCGCATGGCCTGCCGGAGTTGTTCAATGAGTGAAATGCGTTCCAATCTCAGGATAGACGGTCCGCGTTTGCTCAATCGTTTGGCCGACCTCGGGACCATCGGCGACACGGGCGATGGCGGTGCGCGCCGCCTCGCCTTGAGCGAAGAAGACAGGCAGGGCCGCGCCTGGCTGAAAGGCCAAATGCAAACCCTCGGCATGAAGGTCGAGACCGACAAGATCGGCAACATCTTTGGCACGCTGCCGGGCCGCGAAGACGGGCCACCCGTCATGCTCGGTTCCCATATCGATACGGTCGGCACGGGCGGCCGTTACGATGGCGCTCTCGGTGTGCTCGCCGGGCTTGAAGTCGTTGCCGTTCTTCGCGATGCAGGCATCACGCCGCGCTACC